>Ga0210125_1000146_pt1 | contig 12314 bp, 8 predicted proteins | sample RushMan_CattailN_FD_185555 | JGI IMG/M metagenome (GOLD analysis project Ga0210125, IMG submission 185555) | Wetland microbial communities from San Francisco Bay, California, USA, that impact long-term carbon sequestration -... | ecosystem: Environmental > Aquatic > Marine > Wetlands ...
GGCCGAACAAAAGAGGTTGGCCCTGTTTGCCTTCAGTGATAACAGCGCAATGGAGGAGTGCATCAGCGGCGTTATGCAGGAGCTGCAGGCGAACGGCATCTTGAAGTCACATAACATCAAGGTGGAGCAGAAGAACGCACAAAATGAATTCCATCTGGCGCAATCCATTGCACAGGACATCGTACGGCAGGACTATGACTATATCATCACCCTGTCGACACCGGCTCTGCAGGTGACCGCTCAGACCAACAAGAAGATCCCTCATATATTCGGCTGTGTGAGCGACCCGTATCGAATGGGGGTGGCCGAAAACGCGCAAAACCATTTGGCCAACTTGACCGGCGTTGCAACCATGGATCCCATCGATCAAACTTTTGCCGTGATGCGGCAAGTCTTACCGAATGCGAAGACGGTCGGAATGGTCTGGAATCCCGCAGAAGCCTGCTCCGAAGCGTGTACCCTGCTGGCCAGGCAATCGGCCCCAAAGTATGGCTTCGAACTTCGGGAGGCAACCGTGAGCAATACCAGCGAAGTCATGGATGCCGTCAACTCGCTGGTCAGCAGAGGTGTCGATGCATTCTTAACCTCCGGTGACAACACCGTCATTATGGCGGTGAGCAGCATCGGGCAAGCGCTAAAAAGCCGTCGGATTCCATATTTCACGAATTTGCCCAGTGCCATCGAGCGCGGTTCACTGGTTTCCGTTGGAGCGGATTTCAACGAAGTGGGCAGACAGACTGCAAAGGTGGTAATTAGAGTTCTAAATGGCGAGGAGCCGAGAAATATCCCTATTCTCGATTTCGCACCGGACAAGATCTATCTGAATGATTCGCTGGCGCAGGAATACGGGCTCACTTTTCCGCAGGAATTGGTCAATCGAGCTGCAAAGATAGTGAGGTAACCATGATCAGAATAACGGACCTGCATAAAACGTTTAACCCGGGGACCGTCAATGAGGTTTATGCCCTAAGGGGGGTCAGCTTGGCAATGAAAGCTGGAGAGTTTGTTACCCTGATAGGAACCAACGGCTCCGGCAAATCGACCCTGCTCAACGGGTTGGCTGGAGCGTTCCTGCCGGATTCGGGAACCATCGAGGTTGCCGGTGAGAACGTGTCCCGCAAAATGGATTATCAGCGGGCTAAGCACGTATCTCGCGTATTTCAGAATCCGTTCATGGGTACCGCACCTGCCATGAGCATCGCTGAAAATCTACACGTGGCTTATTTGCGCGGCAAAAGGAGATACCCTAAAGTGGGATTGAACGCGCAACGGCGCAATTCCTACTGCGAACAAGTGAAACTACTGGAAATGCAGCTCGAAGACCGTCTGGACAATGTCATCGGAACACTGTCGGGCGGTCAGCGCCAGGCGTTGACTCTCTTGATGGCGGTCATCAACAAACCGAAAGTGCTGTTGCTCGATGAGCACACCGCGGCGCTGGATCCGAAGTCCGCCGCTCAGGTCATCCACCTCACCAATCGGTTCATCGAGGAGGGGCAACTCACCGCACTGATGGTAACCCACAGCATGCAGCAGGCCCTCGACCTCGGTACCCGCACCATCATGATGAACAAGGGGGAGATCATCGATGACATCTCACGGGAGGAAAAACAGCATCTGACCGTAAACGACCTGCTGGATAAATTCGCCGAATTGCGCAAAACGGAAAGATTGACCGCCGATATGCTTGAAGAATTGCGGCGCGAATACCTGTGAGCCCATCGAGCGGGATTGGCTGCTGCGGTCTTAAGATTTTCCCAGTGATCATCGTCAATCAAAGTGGCGGGACCGCAGAACAGGCGGCCACAATGATCAACATGTCCATGCTCGTCATTGGCTTAACCACGGTCTTGCAGGCGCTTCGCAAAGGTCCCTTCGGCTCGGGATAATCGACAATGTTTGATTTGTCTTAGCGATCAGTAAGAACTCTTCAATAGTTTTCGGATGGAGCCTGAAAATGAGACCAGAAGATGTTCTAAAGCAATTTAGCAACAGCCAGGTGGTTTCGCGTTTGATTTATGTCGTTGCTAGGCTCGGGATAGCCGACCTGTTGAAAGATGGTCCCAGAAGCTACAAGCAACTGGCAGAATCGACAAAAGTCCACCCGCATTCTTTGTATAGAGTTTTGCGCACTCTGGCGAGTGTTGGAGTTTTTTCGGAAATCGAGGCGGGTCTTTTCGAGCAGACTCCCGCAGGGAGTTTGCTTCAGAGCGATATCGTCGGATCGCAGCGCGCCCTTGCCATGCTCTTCTGGGAGCCTTGGTGGAGACAAGGCTGGGACGAATTGCTCGATTGTGTCAAAACTGGCAAGGTCGCATTCGACCGTGTTCACGGAATGAGCCTTTTTGACTTTCTAAGCGGTAATGCTGAGGCTTCGGATCTATTCAACAGGGCGATGACAAGCTTTACGGAAAAAGAAAGCGACTCGATCCTGCCTGCATACAATTTTTCAGGTTTCACCAGGATCGTTGATGTAGGCGGCGGCCATGGGGGGTTTATTCGTGCCGTTTTGGGGGCATATCCGCAAATTGAAGGGGTAGTGCTTGACCTGCCCCATACAATTGAAGAGGCGAAAAGAATTGTAAGGGAAAAATCAGTTGAAAACCGTTGTTTTTTCGCCGCAGGAGATTTTTTTGAATGGGTACCTGAGGGCGGAGACCTTTACACCCTCAAAAGTATCATTCATGATTGGGATGACGACCGTGCCGTGGAGATCCTGAGGAACTGCCGCAGGGCTATACGGCAAAACGGCAGGCTGCTCATGGTTGAAAGAGTTCTTCCAACAGGCAATGAACCCTCTGCTGGAAAAATTATGGACATTGTCATGATGGTCAATTTGGGTGGTGTAGAGCGTTCTGCCACCGAATATCGGGCGTTGTTGGAGAAGGCCGACTTTAGAATGGTACAAATTATTCCCACGGCGTCGGCGGTGAGCATTATTGAGTGTGTACCGGTTTGAGTACGCCGGCTAGCGTCGCCTGAAACTTTTCACCTTCAACTTGTGTTATTTACAGCCTTGCAGTTAGTGGGTATAAATACAGATGATGGAAAGCCGAAAGATTATCAAGATTCTCAAGGGGGATGGCTGGTACAAGGTCGTCAAATCCAGCTGATTCGCAATTTTGGCATCCGGATAGAAGAGGCGTGCTGCCGTCCCGCAGTCGATAAAGGACTTGCCCATTGATACATTAAAAAGCATCGAACGTCAGTCTGAAATCAATTTAGCTGAGAAGTCCTGTGGCCGATCATATAGTAGGTGTCGTCCAGAAAAAGGCAACACGGGTTTCGGCGTTTTATTTCCCGATTTTGCCGGCCGCATTCCTGCCAGTTGGACAATTGATGATGCCAAAGATCTGTGCCAGCTGCATTCCTCCGCTTAAAATCATCTTCAGTGTCTGCACTTGTCATGTTTCCCGAGCGACCATGTCTTTAAAGGAAGTTGTGGATAGCTTTGGTGTTGCAGATAGTTGATATTGGTGTCGTTGAATCAAGCAATCACTCTGAATAATTCGAGCAATTTTACCCAATGTATTTACTCTCCTTTGACTACCAGAATGCAAGATTAAATGGCGCCGGACGCTTTTCGCTGGATAATGGCAGGAGTTGGATCCCGAAATGGACTTTGCTTGACGCCAACGAGCGCACCTTGGAGTTATTGCGCATCATTGCCGCATCCTGTAACAGTCCGCAGCATCTGGAACGAATCCCTTTCAAGTTCAAGAGCCTTTGTGGAGACCAGGGAAGGCATTTGCTGGCGAAGCATGTGCGTGTGCTGCACCCAGCAACCGATGGGCGCCAGGGGCGGAGCTCGGTGGTCGCAGGCGGTGTGGAAATTCATATGCGGGGAAAAATTGAGAAGCTTACCAAGATCCGCCATAGGGATCTTTTGAGCGAATCCGTTCTCCGAAATCCTTTGGCCAAGTGCCGTCCCGGGCGTGACTTCCTTCTGGGGTATGGTGATGAATTCTTGGCCCATAGTGGCGACGACGATTTTGACTTCACTGATCCCTGGTTTCGCACCCGGCGGTATCGATCGCTCTTTTCTTCTACTGCCTTGCTCACTGACCCGGTGGCGTTCTTGAGCATCCTTTTTTATCGCGGAAGAACACATAAGAGGCACGTGCCGTTGCATGCTCTAACAAGAATCTGCCGCTTAATGAATCAGTGCTTTGGGCTGGATGTGCATCATTGGCTGGAAGCATCGACAGAGGCAGAGCAAACGTGGGAGGCGTTGCCGACAGAATTGCACAAACCGTTGATTGTCGGCTTGGACGCTGTCAGGCATACCCTGGATGCGTTTCCCAAAATACAAAAACCGTTGAACCTTCCCGGAGTGATCGTGCTGCATAGCCCCAGCCATTATTGCGAGGATGCTTTGCTTTCGGCTTGGTTGGAATTCATGGACGCGCTTTTTCCCAACATGCAGTTCTTCATGACCCTCCCGACGGCGGCTAGCGAGCTGGTGCCAGAAGAAATACTGGGGAAAGAACTTTCCGTACCTGCACCTCCGAAGGAAAAAGCCTCTCGCTCGCCGGAGAATAGCAAAACGGATGTTCTGCTCATCGATGTTGACAGCCGTTTGCCTAATCTGGCCTTGATGAAGCTCTCCCGTTATTTCAAACAGCGTGGACGTAAAGTGGCCCTGGTCCGCGGCGCCGGGTTGGACGGGTCGGGCCGAGAAGTCTATGCCAGCTGCATTTTCAATTCATCGTCTTCATCCAAAAAAGTCCAACTGCTGCGGAGTGCTTATGGAGATGCACTCAACTTGGGAGGTTCCGGAATCGACCCCCAACTACGTCTGCCTGCAGAAATTGAGTCGCTGCCACCCGATTACGACTTATATCCGGAACTGGGGGACCGAGCCATTGGATTCCTCTCACGGGGCTGTCCTTTCGACTGTCCGTTTTGTATCGTGCCCTTGAAGGAAGGACCGCCGAAGCAGGTGAGCGATTTGCAAACATTGTTGGACGAGGGAAGGCGCGATAAGTTGATTCTGCTGGATGACAACCTTTTGTCACTTCCGCAGGCCGATCGCCTGCTGGAGGAGATGGTTTTCCGGCAAATCATGGTCAATTTCACTCAGACCTTGGATTTGCGTTTCGTGAATCCGGACATAGCCAAGCTTCTCAGGCGGGTTAGTTGCTGTAATACTCGATTTACTCGCAGCAATTATCATTTCAGCCTGAATGACTCTCGCAACCTGGATCGGGTGCGGAAAAAGTATGAGTTGTTTGGTTTTACTTTTCGCGACAACGTAGAATTTGTTTGCATGTACGGTTTCAACACCACCCTGGCCGAAGATGTGGAACGCTTTCGGTTTCTGCGCACTCTGCCCGGTGCCTATGTGTTCACCCAGAAGTATCAGCCGGTCCCTGGAGGCCCACTTCCGGATATAGATCGCTTTCTTGAAGGTGATGCCGACCGGTTGATCTCGGAGTTGATAAAGATTGAATTCACACAGAACATGAAGAGCATGGAGAGCTATTATCGCTGGGTCAGCAAAGAGTATGCACAGGCTTTTGGTCGTTTGCACATGCCCTTGGTCGAGACGATTTTTCGATATAACGGCAGACATCTCAAAGGGCGCTATATCGCCACAATGGCTGGATTGAAGAAATGAGCTCCGAATCTGGTACAGCGAACTTGCTCCAGTGCTCGGGAGCAGAGATCGAGCAGCTGAAAGGGCTGGCATCCAGCACCACGGCGGGCATCTGGCGGATCAAACGGGCAAAAGCTCTGCTAGGTGCAATTGACGAAATAAGCGCCGAACGGCTCATGTATCAGGTGCGCGTGCCGGTAAAATCGATAGTGAAATGCCTGAAGGATTTCTCGCGGCTGAGGATGGCGTACTTTGAGCACCCGGATCGTCCTCCGACTCCAAGGGAAGCCGCGGTTGAAAAGATGCTGGCGTTGCTGGATAATCCTCCGCCCCCATCTTCAGATGAATGGGAAGACTTTTCTCTTCGTTATATTGGCACCTATTTCAATGCCCGACAGATCCGCAAGATCCGCGAGATGATCAGCAACGATCCAGATCCATCACGAGCCGGTATTGCCAGACAAATGTGCTCTGTATTTAACCTCTATGGCGCCAACGGCAGGCCTCGATTTTCCGTAGCAACAGATATCCTCAAACGCATGGCAATGGACAATCTCATTTTTTTATCACCGCAGCATCCCCCCAGGCGCTTTAAGTTAAAGGCGCCGCCAATGGTCATCTCAGCACCTGAAAAAACTGAAGAAACTGTAGCTATCAAGTCGCTGTCACCAACCTTTGTCATTGTTCGAGAGCCGGAGGAAGTGCTTCTTTGGAATTCCATCATCCACCACTATCATTATATTCCGGGCCATCGCCTGTTCGGTCCTCAGTTGCGCTATCTTGTTTATTCCAGGAATGATGCACGGGGGAGGAGTCGTCCGCTCTCAGACAATCTGCTGGCAGCGTTGAGCTTTTCAGCTCCTGCCTGGCGAGTCTCCTGCCGCGACGACTACATTGGTTGGAATGATGAACAACGCATTGCCAATCTCCCTTGGATCATAAACAACTCGCGATTCCTTATTCTTCCATGGATTAAGGTTCCCAATTTGGCTTCCCATATCCTGGGCGCTATCTCTCGACGTGCACCGCAGGACTGGGAAGCTCGCTATGGCCGAAGACCCGTTCTTTTGGAATCCTTCGTGGAATGCGACAGATTTGCCGGAACCTGCTATAAGGCGTCCAACTGGGCGGAAGTTGGGACGACTGTCGGCTACAGCCTGCATGGTCATGAAATAAGAAGGCAGCAAGCCACCAAGGCGGTCTTTTTACTGCCGCTGCACAGAAAGTTCAGGGAAATCCTGTGCAGCCCTGTTCCATTTTGACGGCGTTAAAGCAGCGATGCTTAAGGTTACAATACTTTCGATCGTTTTTTCCGTAAGGACAACTGAGTGGCATCAAAAGATCCTGCTCCAGTACCACCACTGACCTTGAGGCTTTTCGCATCGCTTCATGATACAAGTCCGCGAGTTTTTTCTATCAAATTCAGGTGTCCCGACTGTCCCAAAAGTTCCCTGGATCACAAGCATTCTTTTGGCATGCCTGATTTGTGATAATCGACCTGACGATGTTCGGTGAGTTTACAAAGCTGCAGCGACAGTGTTCCTGCCAATCGCTTTAATTTAGACTGTCGGGCCCGGACTGCTGATCCTCAACACGGGTTTGATCGTGTCGCCGCGCCTTGCGTCGGCCATGGCTTCGTTGATGTTGCTGAAGTCGTAGAACTTCAGCAGGCGGTCAAAAGGGAACTGTCCGGCTTGGTAAAGATCGATCAGCCTGGGGATAAAATCCTGGGGTACTGCGTCGCCTTCGATGATCCCACGGGTTTTTCTCCCATCGGGAAGATTGTCCGTGCCCCTTTCGCCGCTAAGGAGTGCTACGGTGCCACGGGGGTTCAGCACGCCGATGGCAAGATTTTGCATCTTGGGGCTCGTGGTGGTTTCTACCACGTAATCGACTCCACTTCCGGTGATTTCGGCGATGCGGGCAGAAATGTCGTCGTGACGATTGTCGATCGCGTGAGTAGCACCAACTTCCAGGGCCAGGGCAAGTCTGTCGGGATTGATGTCCACACCGATGATCGGGCGGGCTCCTATGATTCGTGCCGCCATGATGGATGCCATGCCGACTGCTCCCGTGCCGAAGACGGCAATACTGCCCCCGGCTTCGACTGCAAGAGATATGAACACGGTTCCAGCTCCCGTCTGCAGGCCGCAGCCGAGAGGAGCCAAAAGCGCAAGCGGCAGGGACTTGGCGACTTTTACGATATTTCGTTCGGTGACCAGGCTGTGGGTGGCAAACGAGGATTGTCCGAAAAAGTGGCCGCGTACACCGCTTCGATGCAGCGCATTGGTTCCATCCAGACGCCGGAAACCGAAGTTTGCCTCCCAGAAGTGTTTGCAATTCGTAGGGCGTCCACTTTTACATGCGAGGCAGCCGCCGCAGGATTGATAGGAGAGCACGACGTGCTCGCCGGGTTTGACGTCTTTCAACTTACTGCCGACTCGCTCAACAATTCCCGCACCTTCATGACCCAGAACCACTGGGCCCAATGATTCATCGAGGTGGTCGCATAAATCGATATCGGTGTGGCAGATGCCCGAGGCAACCAAGCGCACCAGGATCTCATCATCCCGCGGCCCATCCAGCATGAGGGTTTCGATCTTCAAGGGGCCGCCCCTGTTGCGCAGGACAGCTGCCTGAATCAAGCTGCTTTCGTATTGGTCAGTATCCATAACTATATCATCGCACGCGTAAATATGTTGATCAACCCGGTGTCTATCCACAATTCGATAGGCAGTGGTTCAAAGCTGCCCTTTTCGGCAGGACTAAAGTACTGCGCTACGGTGCTGTTGGAGTAACCCTTTTTACGCCATCTCGAGGGGAGTCGCCTCTACTCGCGGAGTTCCCGGGAAACGCGGGAGCAACGCGTCTCCCATCAGCTGTCAAAATAACTGTCTACAATTTTTTTCGCCAAATCCATAGAGCAGGTGAAGGCGGGTGAAATCGGGTTCAGCACATGAACGGCATCTCCGTCTCTCTTCACGAGGAAGTCCATCACCATTTCCTTACTCTTCCAATCTACCAGTTGAGCGCGTATACCCACTTTCGGGCTTGATTCAATCTCATCCGCGGACAAGAGTTTCACGAGCTTTCGGGCATCCAGATAAAAGGTATAATCGAGGTATTTCCGGGGTTCGCTGAGTGCGACGGACCGAAATTTGGGATTCCTAAAGAACAGCACCCCATCCCAGAAAAGAATGGACGCCGCTTCCCGATCGGCACCCGCCAGCAATCCATAATTTTCTCGCCCGAAAGCCGGGATAGCGGTCGGCCCCAGATGTACCTCTCCGTGCGTATTGCGCGTAAAGTGGACTCCGAGAAAAGGGTTTCGGATGTCGGGCACAGGATAAATGTTGCCGTTTACGGTGCAGGTGGAATGGCTTTTCAACCTGCGGTAGATCCCTTTAAATGGAATGAGACGGTAATTGGAGGCCAGGCCGAAGGCGCCGGCCACCAGATCGCAATAGGCCCCGGCCGCATTGATGAAACGTTTGAATTTGATGGGCCCTCTTTGGGTGAGCGCTGTGCTGGTTCCTTTGAGTCCCCGGAAACGGCAGCGATGAATCATTTTGATTTTGCGGGATTCCAACAGTTCATGTTTGATCGTTTGCAAAACCGCCTTCGGGTCCACTTGGGCAGTTTCAAAGGAAAATAGAGCTTTCTCGACCGTTTTGGCGTTGGGTTCTATTTCCGCCAGTTCTTTCAGGTCGATGATAGTTGTTTTGGCGCCGTTCAACTGCGCGCGCCGATGCAACTCTTGCAGGATCGCCAGTTCGGATTCATTGCACGTCACAATCACTTTGCCTTTTTCGAGCAGGGGAAGTCGCCGCTCTATGCAGAACTGTTTCATCATGCGATTGCCTTTTATGCATGACGACGCTTTCAGGCTGTCTGGCGTGTAATAGATCCCGGCGTGAAGTACGCCGCTGTTGCGACCGGATGCGTGCAAGCCGACATCCGATTCTTTTTCAATGATGATGATCTCCTCGGCGCCTTTATGCAGCAATTCGCGGGCAATGGTCATCCCGATGATTCCCGCGCCGACGATGAGGATTTCACATGCTGTTTCGGTCACGCTGCCGCTCCATGCAAGGGTTGCCGAGAGACTTAGGACTTGCGGAGGTTAATAGCATATTTTCAGGCGGGAACCATAAGGAAAAGCTCAGGGCTGCATAAAAGGCAGTCTCCAGAGACCAGTTGCATTTTTATGAGGGTGCCGGTTTGGATGATCGGCAACCTTTGAGGAGTGTGTTACTTACATCTTGTGTTTGACAGAGAGCATTTCCAAAAGGCATTATCTTTAAGAGAGTGCACTGAAGTGCGACTTGAACTGGAGACATTTATTGGCACAAAGCACAGTGGACTTATGGATTTTTCCAAAAATTAACGTAACAATTCAACGATAGAATATTTACAAAAAACAGAACAGAGAACTCAACTGCTATAAGGGAGATATTGCTATGAAGATTCTGGGCTTTGAAGGAAGTCCGAGGACAAACGGAAATACTGAAAAACTGGTCAAGGTCATTCTCCAAGGTGCAGGGGAAAAGGGTGCAGAAACAAAGCATTACAAGATTGCCAAGATGAACATTTCTCCCTGCCTCGGATGCATGGACTGCAGAGAGAGCGGCGTTTGTGTGCACAAAGATGACATGACCCATCTCTACGATGAGATACAATCCTCTAACGCCATCATCATTGGCTCACCCGTCTATATGTGGCAGGTAAATGCTCAAACCAAGACATTCATGGACCGTCTCGTGCTGTTCATGCGGCCGGACTTTACTACCCGCTTCGACGGCCCGAAGGGTTTGATTCTAGCCTTCACCCAAGGAAATCCTGATGCGCAGGCCTTTAAAACTTACTTTGACTATCTTGAGAAACTGTTTTCCTTTCTGCACTATGATGTCAAGGGAACAATCGTAGCTGCAGGAACCAGAGAACTGGACGACATCCTTCAGCAAAAAGATCTGATCGAGAAGGCAAGAGAACTCGGGAAAAATTTGGCAGAGGGTTGAGGAGCCCTCAGGCGACGAGGAACGACAGATGGCCTTTGAATGAATAACCACTCATCCGATGGATTCGCTCAAACTGGACAACTTTATATAGGGTTGACCTGCTGGGAATGGTCGAAGCAACAGTTGTCGTCGACGCTGCAAAATGGATTGAGTATGGATCAAGCCCAAATTGATCATTTGGTGGTTGCTGCAAGAGATTTAGATGAGGGAGAGGATTTCGTTTGCCGCCTGCTAGGGGTGAAGATGCAGCCTGGCGGCAAACACGTTGAGATGGGAACTCATAACAAGGTCCTTCGATTAGGCGCAGGGTGTTATTTGGAAGTCATTGCTGTCGATCCTGAAGCCGGCGAACCATCCAGACCTCGATGGTTTGAATTGGATTCCGAAGACATGCAGGAAAGGCTGCGCAAAAGGCCACATCTCATTACATGGGCTGTTAGAACCGACGAATTCAAAACCCTGGCTGCGGAAAACAGCGACCCATTGGGCGAAATTAAACAGATGAGTCGCGGCAATTTACTTTGGCGCCTGACCATGACCGCCGATGGGCATATGCCGGGGGGCGGACTTATTCCCTTCCTGATTGAATGGGCCGCGACTCCCCATCCCGCCGCATCGATGGAGGAGTCTGGATGTACCCTAATAAACCTGCAAGGGTTTCATCCAGAGCCGGAAAAGGTCAGATCGACGATAAAATCCATGGGGCTGCAAGGGCTTATCACCATAGAAAAATCTCCCCCAGGTTCAATTCCATCCTTGCTGGCGACCATCGAGACATCCAGTGGAATCAGCATCTTAAGCTAATATCGATCCGGAAGTGGTCTGTAAGGCTTCTTGATATTCATATGTCTCCTAAGGAATCAACAAAGTCGAACCGGTAGTCTTTCGGCCTTCCAGGTCGCGGTGGGCTTGCGCCGCTTCAGCTAGGGGGTAGGTTTGGTTTATTTCGATTTTAACGGCCCCCTTTTCTACCACTCCAAACAAATCACGGGCATGAGCCAAAAGATCTTCACGCTTGGCGGTGTAGGTCATCAGACTCGGTCGGGTCAGGAACAACGAGCCTTTGGCGGAGAGAATGCCGAGGTCGAATGGCCCGACGTTCCCGCTTGACTGGCCGAAGCTGACCATCATCCCCATGGGCCGCAAGCAATCCAAGGATTTCATGAACGTTGCTTGACCTACGGAGTCGTAAACCACATCGACTCCTCTACCATCTGTTATTTCCTCAACTCGGGCGACAAAATCCTCGATCCTGTAAAGGATCGGGTAATCACAGCCGTGCCGGCGAGCCTCTTCGGCTTTTTCCTCAGAACCCACAGTGCCGATTACCACGACTCCAAGGTGCTTTGCCCACTGGCAAACGATGGTGCCGACTCCTCCTGCTGCCGCCTGGACTAAAATTGTATCGCCGGACTTGACCTTATAGCAGCCATGTAAAAGATAGCGCGCTGTCATGCCCTGCAGCATCATTGCAGCCGCCTGTCTGCTTGAAATGCTCGGCGGAATTTTAACCAGCCGATGAGCGGGGATCACTCGGAGCTCAGCGTAAGCCCCGGGCGGCAAACCGGCGTACGCTACGCGATCCCCCACTACAAATTCGCCGGCACCTTCACCGAGTTCCTCTATGATACCGGCCCCTTCCATACCAGGTACAGCTGGGAGTTGAGGGAGCGGATAAAGACCGGTTCGGTGGTAGA
>Ga0210125_1000147_pt1 | contig 12282 bp, 7 predicted proteins | sample RushMan_CattailN_FD_185555 | JGI IMG/M metagenome (GOLD analysis project Ga0210125, IMG submission 185555) | Wetland microbial communities from San Francisco Bay, California, USA, that impact long-term carbon sequestration -... | ecosystem: Environmental > Aquatic > Marine > Wetlands ...
TCCAAAGCGCGCATGGTGTTGACATCCAGATCGTTGGTGGGTTCATCGAGCAGCAGCACATTCGCTCCTTTTTTAAGCATGCGTGCCAGGTGAACACGATTTCTTTCGCCTCCGGACAAGACACCGACTTTCTTTTGCTGGTCTGTGCCGGAAAAGTTGAAGCGCGCAACGTATGCCCGAGAATTGACCTCTCGATTGCCCAGCTGGATTTTGTCCTGACCTTCGGAAATGACTTCCCATATTGTTTTGTCGGGATCAAGCACGTCCCGGTCCTGCTCTACATAAGCCAGTTCAACACTTTCGCCGATTCGGAAAGTACCCGACTCCGGGCTTTCCATGCCGGTTATCATTCTGAATAGCGTGGTTTTACCGGCACCGTTGGGTCCGATGACCCCTACAATGCCGCCGGGAGGAATGGCAAATGACATGCCATCGACCAACAGTCTTTCTCCATAGCCCTTATTGACATTATCCGCTTCAATCACAACCTTCCCAAGGCGAGGTCCCGGAGGAATGTAGATTTCAAGGTCTTTAGCATGCTTTTCACTCTCTTGCGCCAGCATTGATTCATAAGAACTAATCCTGGCCTTCGATTTGGCGTGCCTCCCTCGAGGCGACATCCTGATCCATTCCAGTTCGCGTTGCAGAGTTTTTTGCCGCTCGCTTTCCGTTTTTTCTTCATGTTTGAGCCGATTCTGTTTTTGTTCCAGCCAGGAACTGTAATTTCCCTGCCAGGGAATCCCCTGACCGCGGTCCAACTCCAGAATCCAACCGGCGACATTATCGAGGAAATAGCGGTCGTGAGTGACGGCGATGATAGTGCCTTCATAGCGCTGCAGATGATGCTCGAGCCATGCGACGGTTTCGGCGTCAAGGTGGTTGGTCGGTTCGTCAAGCAGCAGAATATCGGGTTTTTGCAGCAATAGTCTGCACAGAGCAACGCGTCTCTTTTCGCCGCCGGACAGGATGGTCACCGGTGTGTCGCCGGGAGGACATCGAAGAGCGTCCATCGCCATCTCGAGTCGCGAGTCCAGGTCCCAGGCATCTAGGGCATCAAGCTTTTCTTGAACCTCGCCCTGGCGCTCGATGAGATTATTCATCTCATCATCGTTCATGGGTTCTGCAAACTTCTCGTTGATTCGATTGAATTCTTGCAGCAGGTCTACGGTTTCTTGCACCGCTTCCTCAACAATTTGCCGAACGGTCTTATTTTCATCCAATTGGGGTTCCTGCTCCAGGAAACCCACCGAATGACCCGGGGAGAGAACTGTTTTTCCATTGAAATCCTTGTCCACCCCGGCCAAGATTCGCAACAGAGAACTTTTCCCCGATCCGTTCAATCCGATGACGCCAATTTTGGCCCCGTAAAAATAAGAGAGGTAAATGTCCTTCAAGACCGGCTTCTTATCGTGATATTTGCTGACTCCAATCATGGAATAAATAACCTTGTTCGGTTCCGTGCTCATTCGCGTAAATTCCTTTCATATTGTGCTTGGGGGCGTCTCTTCCCAATCCCGAGGTTAATTTGAATCAGGCGATCTTCCTTGCTGTCATTTGGAGGAGTCACTCGGTTTCTCATTTCCATTCGTGTCAAAGGATGCTATTCCCTGCCACTGAACGCAGTTAATGTGACTCATGGAGTGTGATTTAATGATCCGGTCAAAATCCGAATGGCTCCCTATATTCAGCCTGATTGTGGCCATGATACTTTGGGCCAGTTCCTTTGTGGCCCTGAAGCTGGCTATCAGAGGTTACGATCCGTTTTTTGTGATTTTCGGTCGTATGATTGTCGCCAGTGTCTGCTTTTCTTTCTTCATCAGGAGATTCAGGGGGAATACTTACCAAAAAGGCGATTTGAAATACATCCTTTTTATGGCTTTGTGCGAGCCCTGTCTTTATTTCATCTTCGAGGCCAAAGCTATCCAGAACACGACCGCCTCTCAGGCCGGTATGATCGTCGCCATGCTGCCGCTTATGGTTGCAGTCGGCGCCCGCATTTTTTTGAAAGAGATTATCACAAAAAAGACTTTTTCCGGTTTTCTTATTGCCATTGCAGGTGTCTGCCTGCTGAGCTTTGGCAGTCAACCGGCAACGGATGCTCCAAACCCAATGCTTGGCAACTTTCTTGAATTTATGGCAATGGTATTTGCCACCGGCTACACGGTTACTCTAAAAAGACTGAGTGCCCGTTATCAGCCGCTCTTTCTTACCGCTCTGCAGGCGTTTATTGGAACATTATTCTTTTTGCCGTACCTTGTGTTAAGTCCATCGGGCTTGCCGACCCATTTCGATCTGGTCCCGGCTCTGAGCATTCTGTACCTCGGCGTTTTCATAACTCTTGCTGCTTATGGGTTGTATAATTATGGAGTGAGTCGCATTCCTGCCAGTCAAGCTACCGCTTTCGTCAACCTGATTCCTGTCTTTACCGTTATCCTAGGCTGGATCGTCCTTGGCGAAAGATTCAGCGGCATGCAGTATGGAGCCGTAGCAATCGTATTTTTGGGTGTTTTCCTGAGCCAGGAAAAGAGGGGACCCGAGGCCATTTTATTCCCGGCAGAACTTGCTACCGCCCAAGCAAGAGCCGTCACCCGGTTCATCGAAAATTAATCCCGATGAGCGTATTTCTTTCGAATATCCTCGATGAGTTTTTCCAAATCGTTCATCTCCCCCGGCTTATAATTTTCCGGATACAGCAGCGCCGACATGTAAAAGGTGCTGGAAAGCTCCAATGCGGGCTCCGCTCTGCGCGAGAAACCAGCTATTCTGGAACGTATCTTATCTGCTGCATCGGTTTTTGCTCCCTCCAACAAAGGATGCAAGGTTTCGGGCAGATCCAACACGACCAATGTTTTTTCCCGAAGCTTTCTTTCATATGCGGCATTATCGTTGCGTTCGAATAATGCCTCTTGAGCCTCCGCCTCAAGCGTTCTTATTTTTGTGGCGATGCTGTGCAGAACTTCCAGCGCGGCGGAGATCTTTTCTCGATCTTCTTGATTCATAGTCCGTCTTTGTTTCCTTTCTTTTGCCTTTGGATATGTGCGATCCGCAAATAGATGAGGACGATGAGCACCAACCAGCCTAATGGATACTTCAGGATTCCACTGACGAAAGCCGCCACGACCCCAACAAATAAAATAACCAGCACAATCAAAGGCAGGTCGCGGAGGTATCGTTTCATATCATCCAAGTCAAACACCGATCTTTCTCTATATTTTATTCCCTGTTTGTTTTTTCAGCATGATGAGATTCTGATCCATTCCGTGCCTGAGTAAATCGAGCCTTCCAGATGCGGCGACAAGATGTTCCGCAGAAATGCGCGCAATTCTAAATGGGAAGAGGCTTGTACTCTCAACGGCCTCGGCGAGTGAAGCTGAGCCTCCAGCCTTGGCGTATAAATTTGCCTCGACAAGCCACGCAGTGAGTTTTTGATCATCAACCGGCAATACTGGGCCATGCTCGTAAACGCCCTTCTTGCCCGACTCTATTAGTACACCCCAGTCCAGGAACGAGCGCAGCACGCGGCGGGCTGCTCGGGAGACGGTTTCTCGCTCACCATATTGCTCGCGGACTCGACGCTGAACGTGGGCCGCAGCAGCAGAACCTTGAAGCCTCAGAAGACGGCCGGCCTGGGTCGCCACGCCCGACCAGAAAGGATAGGCGGCCGTCACCATTCCCCAATGGATGGCCAGATGGTCGGATCCAGACACACGCTTGAGCAGATCCAATCCATCATCGCGTAAGGCCTCGATCTCGTCCGGAACGGTCAGCCACGTCTTCAGAAGAATCGTGATGATCTTTTCACGATTGCCGCGCTTCGCCTGTCCTCCCACGGACACCTTGTCCTTCAGTACTTCCTGCAGAGCGTCATTGATTGCGGCCTTGTCATTTCCAGCCAGGACCAGGTTAGCTGTTCGTTCAAGCCATTCCAGGCGCACCCGCTGACTGAATCCGATCTGTTCTGTTCTTCGTGCCACTAACCTCTCCTCTCGATCCGGACCAGAGGGACGATGAGCTCTTCGATAGAGACGCCACCGTGACTGACCGTGCGCTGCTTAGCTTGGACAAAAGCGCGACGGGGAGGAGCCAGGAGGGCAAGGTAATCCTCGGGAAGGCCAATGGGACCCCATTCGAGTGCGGTTGGAAACCGTTCCTTCACCTTGTTGCGGAGAGCCGCATCTGGATAGACGCGGACGCGTTCTCCGCGCAGGTCCGCAACAGCACCTTCAGCAGGACGGCCGCAACCTTCGGCCTCAATGTTGCCATGATCGGAGGTCAGGTAGACCGTGAATCCATGATCCAGCAGCAGATCAAGGAGAGCTCCGAGATACGGCTGTTTCGCCCACTGGCCGACCTGGTTGTGCATCCCGGCAGTGCCCATTTCCATCCCGTGCATGATCTTGTCGACTTTGTCGACTACCAGCCCGGCGATCTTTACCTGAGGGTGAGAGATCGCCTCCGAAACGGATTCCAAATCACCGCCCCCCAACCCCTTGGTGTATACTACTTGATTGGTTTTATAACCGTGGTCCGCCCAAAACTGTGACCAGAGCATTGGTTCCTTGTCTGTTGTCTGGATGCTGTGCGGGAAAAAGATCGGAGCCTTGCCGGCAAAGGCGGCCTGGCGGGAAACAGAGGTGAGTGAAGGAATCCAGGCAAAAACTGCCTGATCGCGGAACCTGAAACCGGGATTATTTGACGCAAGAGCATCACGGATTATCAACCACTGGTCCATCGCTAGACCATCAATCACCAATAAAGCAAGCTTTGCCGGTGATTGCAGTGATGAGTGATGAGGACTGAGTATTGAGTTGGCAAGGAAACGGGGGATGTGATGAAGCATCACCGGGGGATCTGGCGGCAACTGGATCAGTCCGGCGAAACGTCTTTGAATCCAGGCCCAGAATCGTTCATCAACCTTCCGCGCAAGTTCTTGTATCAGGGTGTTCTGTTCTTCACTCAGTCCCGAAGCCTCATGACTCATCACTTTGAGCTCCGCCCAACCACGGGCAAAGCGGAACCATTCCGTGTGCTTTGCATCGTCGGCCGGAATGGATGTCTGCAAGCTCTCCATAAGCTTGCCCAGCCGACGAGATCTGTCCTGGACGGGAGCGGTCTTAATGCCAATGCCGACCCAGGTCTTGGACAAGGCTTCCGCTTGGTCGTGTGGGATGGAATTCAGCAATCCCTCAATGAACAGATTATCGATGTACACACGAATGTCATGATGATCAAAGGGAAGATCGAAAGGCCCCTCCATGGTCAGGCCGTATGGCTTACCGCCCTCGCGAAGGCCTACCTGAGCCGAGGCTTCGGCAGGCAGGCCGGACGTTCCCTTGGCTGCTGCGCTGTCGAGGAAAATCGGCCATCGTTCCTGGAGGAAGGCGAAGAAAGCCTCGCGGTCTGACACCAATCTCTCCAGCGGCCACTCGTCGAAATGAGCGCTCAGCCGCAGGAGTTGGACGAACCGCTCATCAAGCGCCGCCGGGATGCGCTGACCGCGGTAATGACGGCGGAGCAGCACCCGCAATAGGTCCGATGGTTGTTTGATCAGCTCGGGCGCAATCTCGAAGACATGCCGGAGAACGAACTCCTTGGTGGCGTTGTCGCCCAGCTGACCCGGGGCATGCCTCCTCTGGGCCTCATACAAAGCATCGAGGTCACCGCGATCCAGCGCGGTCACGACCGGATAACTGAGGTTCGGGAAGATGTCGCCGAGATTGAACGAGAGTTTTCGACCTGCCTGAAGCAAATCGAATGGCAATCCTCCGAGATCACTCGCTTGGGAACGCAATACGACCACGAGGTCGGTGTGCTCGCCCCGGTCCCAACGGGATCGAAACCTCGATTCGTAGGCATAGCGAAACGCTATGTGGTCTTCAAAGGGGATCAGCTCGAAGCCCCGCTCGCGGATAGCTTCGAGAATTCCCTCTTCGAGTAGAAGCCCGTCCGGGTCGGCTACCAGAGTGAGGTGGGCAACCTTGGGGGTGAACTCCCTTAGGATCTGGTCCCGCCAGCTACTCATGAGAAACTCCAACCGCGAATGGACGCGAATAAACGCTAATAGCTGGAGGACAGAATCGGCAGATGCTTAAAATCATTTGCACCGGACATCCTCCAACACAACCTTCTTCCATTCCAGCTTTGGCTTTTTAAAATTCAAAATAACGCCGGCAACTAGACCAGTGATTTTCAAATAGTTCAGCACCTGCCCGATATGTTCATCAATAATCTTATCAACCGTCTTAATCTCAACGATCAATCGGCCTTCGACTTCCAAATCGGGTATATAATCATCTATCTGTTCGCCTCGGTAGAAAACTGGGTAAGAGCTCTGCTGTTGAAAGGATATCCCCTGATGTTTGAATTCTACACACAAAGCCCGTTCATACGTCTTTTCACGCAAACCGTGCCCAAGCTCGTTAAGCACAGTCATTGCGCATCCGACCACCCTGAATGTTAGGTCTTTTTCTATTAATTGGCGTTTATTCGCGTTCATTCGCGGTTTCCCTCCACGCGAATGACAATGAGCGGTGAAAGCTCGGGCAGGGCATGGGCCTTTTGGTCAAGCTGCTCCAGGTAGCGTCGCTCCTCTTGGGCCAGGAGGTTCAGGCGATAATTGCGGACTTGGGGCAGACCAATCCGCTCGGTGGTCCTGCGACGCGCGGCAAAAGCATAGTCGGCTTTTTCCCGTTCACGAGCAATGCGAGCCCGGTGCTCCTGCACCAGCGATTCATAGATGGGCCTTCCGTGTTCCTCCGCGGCGCTCTGCAATTTATCGAAGGCTTTTTGCGAAACCAAGGTATCGAGCACAGAGCGGATTTGCGTGCTTGATGCAAGAAGCTGGTCCCAGACGTGCCTGGCCGTTGGCAGGTAAACCATGCCGTTGTCAGCCAGGAAAAGAGGCATGATCCTGCGACGATTCCACTCCAGAGTGACAATGGCAATCCGCCACAACGACCAGAAGCCTTGGATTTCGCCGGAGATTCCGGGGATTGATACCACCGGAACCGGTTGGCCCGGCGCGAAACGGGGAAGCCGCATGGCCAGACCTCGTACCTTCGGTTCCTCCAGGGTCAGGTGGCGTGCGGCCGGGAGCCTCTCGGCCTCCTTGCCGGTGAAGACAACGTGCTCGTAGGTTTCCCCGTCAGGCCAGGTGAGATTCCAGCTCCGGCTTTTTCTTTCGGCCTTGCCTCCATGCGCTTTGAGATAGCTCACGGTCATGCGCTCGACCCAGTGGGGCAAGGGGTGGGTCATCAGTCGTTGGGCTTCAACGGGTTCGAGATCTTCGGTTGCACCGAGAACCGATGCCGTGCTTCGCGCCTCGCAGGCCTGTTCCTGCAGGCGGGCGACCACGTTCTCCACGGATTCCTCCACCTTCTCGGGATTCAGGAGCGCTTCTACATACATCTCGTCGAATAGTTGCCCCGCTTGGGCGGAGTCGAGCACGTCGCCGGTCTTGTCGATGCCGAACTCCTCGAAAATGACTGCGAGTTTTTGCTCCAGCACCTCCCTGACCCGGTGCTCGACGGAATCCTCGAAGACGAAATTGACCGCGCGGACGATATGGGACTGCCCGATACGATCCACCCGGCCGATCCGCTGCTCGAGGCGCATAGGGTTCCAGGGGATATCGTAGTTGATCACGACGTGGCAGAACTGCAGGTTCAAACCCTCACCGCCGGCATCGGTGGAGATGAGGATGCGGGCATCCCTGGCGAATGTTTCCTGGACTCGTTTGCGTTCTTCCATGTCCATGGAACCATTCAGGCAAACCACCGAGAATCCCCGCTCCGTCAGGAATCGACGCAGCATCTCCTGGGTGGGCACGAATTCGGTGAATACCAGCGCCTTAAGTTCCGGATCCCCCTCTTCCGACTGAAGGCGGTAAAGCCAGTCGAGCAGCGCTTCGGCCTTGGCATCCGGCCCGGCCCGCTCACAGCGGTTCGCGGCTTCCAACAGCAGCTTGACTTCGGCACGCTCGTTCTTGAGGGCCTTGAGACGCGTGCTGAGCAGCACGTCAACTTGGTCCTGTCCATCCAGGTCGGCCCATTCCTCAGGAGAAAACCGCGAATGGACGCCAATGGACACAAATGGCATTTCTTTCTCTTCTTCCATTAGCGTTAATTCGCGTTCATTCGCGGTTCCTTTCAGAATTTCAAGCCGTCTTTCAAGTGTGGTGCGGATGGCGCTTGTGCTGGAAACCACCAAACGCTGCATCAGGATCATCAGAAAGCCGATATAGCTGCGCTTCTCCCGCATCGCCTGGTTGTAACCTTCGCGCACATATTCGGTGACTGCCTCATAGAGAAGTTGCTGATTGTGGTGGCGATCCTCCCAGGAGACCGGAGCAAGCTGAGTGCGCCGGGGCTTGAACAGCGGTTTCCCCTCGGCATCTATGGCGCGGCGTTTCTCGGTGCGGATCACATAGGGCTGGACCCGCTCTCGGGTGACGCTGCTGATATCCGGAAACTCCTGGGCGTCGATCAAAGACACCAGCCGGTGAAAGGCGTCCGTCTTCCCCTGGTGCGGAGTGGCCGAGAGCAGCAGGAAATAGGGAGCCGCCTCGGCGAGACCCTGACCCAGCTTGAAACGCGCCACTTGGTCGGTGCTACCCCCCAGGCGGTGAGCCTCGTCCACGATGACCAGGTCCCAGCCGGCGGAAATCAAATCCTCGAACCGCTCGCGCGCCGCCGCGCCTCCGGTTCCCGCCGCTGGTTTTACAGAATCCATGGAAACCACGATTTGATGCAGCAGCAGAAAGGGATTTTGCGCGTCGCGGCGGAGTTCTGAGGACTGAGTGCTGATGACTGAGTGGTCTTCTTCAAACTCAGTCCTGTGGATTGCCGAGATCCGTTTTAATGTCCGATAGTCTTCGGTCAACACTTGGTGGAATTGCTCGTTGAAGTGGATCGCCATCTCGGCAATCCACTGCGCTACCAACCCTTTCGGGGCAATGACGGCCGTCCGTTTGACCAGGCCGCGCAGCTTCAACTCCCGCAGAATGAGACCGGCCTCGATGGTTTTGCCAAGGCCGACCTCATCGGCCAGAAGGTAGCGTATCCGGTCGTTGGCGATGGCGCGGGACAGGGCCCGGATCTGGTGTGGAAGCGGGATGACGGTGGATTCAATGGGCGCGAGCAAAACATCCTGGGTCAAAGCGTCGGCTACCCGCGCGGCAGCCGCGACATAGGCGATATTATCGGGCGAGCTGTTGCCGGCACTCTCCAAAGGCTCTAGTCGGGATGCCGGGATGCGCACCACGGAATCGCGCCCGGGCAGCCAGACCCGGCAAGTCATTTCGCCCCAAAGAGTCTGGGTTTCGATAACCTGGCAAAACTGGCTATGTTCAGAGCTGTAATACCATTCACCTTGTGCGAACTTACATATCATTTCAGGCTTCGTGGTTCCATACTGATTTCCGTCATAGATTCGATTAAAGCTGATGGCCCGTAATGATGCGCCACGCGTCCCGGATCTGTTTTCCATCTATAGGTAGATTGGATTCCTTGGCCATCTCCTGCCAAGTTTCAATGGAGCTTCGTTCCAGCCATTTCCTCGCTTTTTGGAGTCTTGGTGCTGGCTCAGCTTCTGTCGTTTCAACTGCAAACCTTTTGCCCATCCCGACACTGATCGCCCTGGGTACACCGAGGCTCCGCATGAGAACTGCCTCGACTGTAGGAACACCATAGTAGATCATGGATGGCACTGAACGAATTGCCACCTTAGCGTCCTCTGACAAACTTGTAAGTTCAAGATCGCTCATCGACTGAAGAGCCCCAATCCCCCATGAACCTTGGTGAGTGAGGGTCTGGTAGACCGCTCGGCAGCATTCGGTGAGGCGCCTTTGGATATCAGGGATATCCGCAAAATGTTGGTCGGCAATTTGCCGTAATGTTTTGCCGGAGACCCACATTTCCAGCATGGAGGCAATATACTTACCATCTCCGCCCCCAATCGTTGGAATACTCAGCTCGGGCACCTTGAGCAATGTTCCTATAAGATTCTTCATTCCTTCGCTTCCCGATTGGAATAGGCGGCTAGGACTCCAATCTTCAGCTGGTAGGCTCAAGGATTCTTTCTCTTGGAGCAGGTCCATAATGGTCTCCGGCGAAAATCCAGTGCTGTCCACAAGAGTCAGAATTCCAGATGGCAGATTGCTAAGTTGTTCGGCATATATCCGGGTGGATTCAATCAACTGCTCGGCCAGTTCAGGTTGGTGCTCTCTCAGACGATGGTAGGCATAGGTACGTTTAAGCAACTTTTCCGTGTCGGTAAGAAACCTCGCGTAATCGCCAATCTTTCGATAGCTATGGGCCAAGTATTGGACGAAACTAGACCACTTTGCATCATTTCTTACTAAACGGCGCAGATCGAGATCCCAGCCCCTCTCGACTGTATCTTCAATCATCTGCTCCAATACGGAAGCCAACTCGACCACCTTGTCATTCACATATGCTTCCAAAGAAGGATCATCTGGTTTTTGTGATGCAAAAATAACCAACCCGAGTGTGTCCTGGAAAAGACGTCCTGCCCGTCCAGCTATGTTCCAAAACTCAGCAGGAGTGAGTTTGCCTTTGATAAAGGCCTTTCCTATACGAATGGGTTTGAAGTGAGTTGATAATATGATGTTTGAGATCGGGAAGTTTACCCCCTGTGCTACCGTGGTCGTAGCCACTAGCGCCACTAGTTCTCCCTCCTCGGTTAACCACTCTAAAAGGCTTCGCACTTCGGGCGAAATACCCGCATGGTGAACTCCCACGCCTTTTCCCAAGAAGGTATATAGTGCAAAATCTTCTCCGTATTCTGCTTTAACGAATTCTCTTACTAGGGTAATCTTGTCGCTTTGTTTGTCAGGAAGCAAAGGTGCCAATTTTTCGGCAAGATTCCAGCAGTCTGTAGGGGAATATGCCAACAGTATGGAACTTCCTCGAAACGCGAGCGCTTCAGCGACGAGTGCAGAAACTCCGAGCTTCGATGACTTGGCCTGTGTCAGCGTAATGTCGTGAGTTTGCTCGTAGTCGATAGCTACGCGTTCGTTAAAAGTAATTGGTGCACGGTGCGGCCGACTCACATGGAGAGGCTTTATGTCAAGCCCCCAGACTCTGCCTCGGCCTTTTGGATACGCAAGAGCAATCATCTGATCGTTGGGTTGCCAATTGATTGCGAGTGATGGGGTCACACTGCGCGATCGCTCATCGTCCAGCCAGGTTGCGAGTTCTTTCGCATTGGGTATAAAGGGTGTCAAGAGTAAGAAGTGAGTGTCCGGCGATTCACGATTGATGGTAGCGAGTACGAGCTCACTCCGCAGTCCGCGTTCTCCTTCGCCAAGGTTATGTGCTTCATCAAGCACTACCAAACCTAGTGGACGACCTTCTTGGTCGGCGGCACCGCTGCGGATCAATAAATCCAGCTTTTCTGGTGTCGTAACCAGAACATCGAAGCTTTCAGGTGCTGCCAGTAACTCCTCTTCTAAGACATCTAATTCGTAAGCAGGTGTCGCCTGTTCGATTTTGAATCCTAGAGCTCCAAGATCTTGCCGCAGACGAATTGTGACCTGGTTGACTAAAGCCCGTGTCGGCACAAGATAGGCGATCCACGAACTGGCTACATTCACCTTTGTTTGGATCATGCGGAATTCAGCCAGCAAGGTTTTGCCGCTGGAGGTTGGCATCTCGACAACGACCGCCCGGTTGCCGACGTGCATAACCTCCTGAATGGCATCACGTTGGGGTGGTAGTAGTTCAAATAGGGGACGTGTTTGCAGCTCATCGGTCAGCACTTGCTTAAAATCTGTCATCTTGCTGTTGTAACCAGCCAATTGGTGCCAAATAGTTGAGCGGACGAGCACTCTCGCAGCCATTCTCATCCACCGGAGTATCAAGGCCAATTCAATAATACCGGCAGAATCCGCTGCCTTGACAGCCCGTGAAAAGTGAAAGTCCACGTCATCCAATGCTGTGCGAGGCGTACCTTTGCCGACGAACACGCCCAGTATTTCAACGGCTTTCGCCAATTGATAGAAAGCCACCAGCTCAATGGCCGCGACCTGTCGCAGTCCATTCTCCTGCTGCAAGTAATCACGTTCATATTGTTGTTGTCTTTGACGAAGCTCTTCGATCTCGTAGGCAACGGCGCGCAGGTCATCCCAGCTTTTTTTGCGTACTACTCGCAGGAATGCATCCGCCGCACAAAAGAGGACTAACTTGGGCCAGCCAGCTTCATCAGCGTTCACGTCGGGAATGGGCCAGGCATTCTCATTGAGATAGCGCCGTATGTCAGCAC
>Ga0210125_1000148_pt1 | contig 12150 bp, 12 predicted proteins | sample RushMan_CattailN_FD_185555 | JGI IMG/M metagenome (GOLD analysis project Ga0210125, IMG submission 185555) | Wetland microbial communities from San Francisco Bay, California, USA, that impact long-term carbon sequestration -... | ecosystem: Environmental > Aquatic > Marine > Wetlands ...
GGGAAGAGGAAAGCCCGGAGGTACAGCGAGGAATTCAGTATCTATTGCGCAACCAGAAACCGGACGGAACCTGGGACGAGCTCTATTTTACCGGCACCGGTTTTCCCAATCATTTCTACATCCGCTACCACAACTACCGCAATTGTTTTCCCCTGATGGCGCTTAGCCAGTATCTGCGAAAACTGAGGGGCACTTACAGACTGGGTGCACGCTGACAACGACGTCCATCCGCCAGGGTATCATCTAAAATAAAAATCCACGACAGAACTGCGCAATAATGCAGTCAGCCGGTCATAGTTTCTCCGCCTCCTTTACATCGAAATTGAAGGTATGCTCAGGGCCTGGAAAAACCCCATTCGCCACTTCTTCGCGGTAGCGTGTCAATGCCTCCTGGATGTTCGTGCCAAGATGAGCATATTGTTTTACGAATTTGGGAACGAATCGGTCGAAGAGCCCCAAAACGTCGTGAATCACCAATACCTGCCCATCACAGTCTCTCCCGGCTCCAATGCCAATAGTGGGCACCGGTACAGCTTCGGTGATGCGGGCTGCGATAGGGGCCGGAATGGCCTCCAGTACAATGCTGAAGCAGCCTGCCGCAGCGAGTTCCTGGGCGTCTTCAATTAGAATCTTGGCAGCTTCAGCGGTCTTGCCTTGGACTTTGAAACCTCCAAATTGTGCCGCACTCTGCGGCGTAAGCCCAAGGTGTCCCTGAACCGGAATCCCCGCAGCCACAATAGCGCTTACCTGAGGAAGAACCCGCGCACCCCCTTCCAGTTTGACGGCCTGGGCACGGCCCTCTTTCAAAAAACGACCTGCATTCAACACTGCCTGTTCGATGCTTGCCTGGTAGGAAAGAAAAGGCATATCGCCAACCACCAGTGCTCTCTCGACAGCTCGGCTCACCGCTTTGGTATGGTGTATCATTTCTGCCATGCCGACTGACAAAGTGTCTTCATGGCCCAATACGACCATTGCCAGAGAGTCTCCAACCAGGACCATATCCATCCCGCTTTGATCAACCCAACGTGCGGTTGGAAAATCATATGCGGTCAGCATGGTAAGTTTGCGTTTGCCTTTGGAAGCAATAACGTCTGGAACGGTAACACGTTTATTCATATTGATGTGCCTCCTCTATCAAGTAAATCGCCTCGATGGTGCGAACGAGACGGGTGAGGGTCTGGTTGACGGGCGTTGGCATGCCCATCTCTTGCCCGAAACGGACAATCGCGCCATTGATGGCGTCGATTTCAGTCCGTTTTTTGCGGTCGACGTCCTGACCCATGGAAGAGCGGTTTCTGGCCGTGGCTTTCGCCACGGCAATCACTCGATCGAAAATATCGGTGTCGATGGCAAATCCCTTGTTTTGTGCAACTGTGAGTGCTTCTTGAACGGCTGCTTTGGAAAGATTCCTGGCGGGTTCGAGCTCTGCTACAAGTCCGTTGTTGATACCGGTAAGTGCAGTGATGGCATTGATGCCCACGTTGATCAGCAACTTCTCCCAAATGAGCTTTTGCATTTCACCGCTCGCATGGGTTTCCAGTTTCGCCTGCTGGAAAATGCCGATGACTTGATGAACTCGCTGAGAGGGTTGTGTGTCAAATTCACCGATGAAAGTCTTACCGTTGCCTCCATGCCGGATTCTACCCGGTTCTAACATAGTGGCCCCTTGCGCGGTAGAGCCAACCAGAGCCGAGTCCTTGCCCACAAGCCGAGCTATATTTTCCCAATTTCCAATCCCGTTTTGTAAAGTCAAGAAAATCGTGGAATTGCAGCAGTGATTTCCTATGCTGTTCACAGCTGCAACCGTGTCATAGCTCTTCACAGTTATGATGACGAGATCCAGTTTGTCTGGAATGGCACTAGGATCGTCATGGGCTGCGAGAGAATAACTCTGTGTGTTACCATCCAATTCTTCTACCAGAAGTCCTCGCTGTTGAATCGACGCGACGTGTTCTCGGTCGGTGGTCAACAGAAGCACATGGCCATCCGTTTTCGAAAGCCTTGCGCCTATTAGACTTCCCAGAGCTCCAGCCCCTAATATGAGAATGCGCATATTTTTTCCCCAACGGCCATGGTTCCGCCTCCGGCGGGATCACAACAAAGCATGAGAATGCTGGGAGTATAATGTTTAGTGACTTGTATTTTATTCATTCTTCTGACTCCTGACTTCTGTATTCTCATATAAAAAGATCAGCGTAATTTCAATGTAGCAAGAGATATCAGAGCCAGAATTCCGGACACGATCCAAAGGCGAATGACTACTTTTGTTTCTGCGATTCCGATATGTTGTAAATTGTGGTGCAGTGGAGCTCGGTAGAATAGACGACGGCCCAACCACTGGACTCCGATCTTGTCCTGTATCTGGCTGGTAAGGGCTTCGGCGATAAAGAGTCCACCTAACAGAGGGAACAGCATTTCTTGCTTAAGTAATACGGAAACAACCGACATGGTTCCCCCGATGGCAAGCGAGCCGGTGTCCCCCATGAAAATCTGAGCCGGATAAGCGTTGTACCAGAGAAAACCCAGTCCCGCGCCGGCAAACGCGGCAGCAAAAATAGTAAGCTCGCCGGCTCCACGCAGATAGGGGTAATATAAGTAGGCCGAATAGATCTTGTTGCCTTCAACGTATGCAAAAATGGCAAGAACGGTCACAACAAATAACGATGGAGTGATGGCCAGACCGTCCAGTCCATCGGTTATATTGACAGCATTGGAAACGAAAATGACAAATAAGAATATGAACGATCCATACAGATAAGGACCAAGATCGATCAGAGGGTACTTATAGAATGGAACATATAATTCAGTGGCAAGCGTTCCGAGCGGTGCGTAGGTTCCCACACAAACCCATGCGAATCCAATTCCAAAAAGACTTTGCAAAATGAGCTTGGCGCGTTCCGACATTCCTTTGTCACCACTCCGTCTCCTGACCTTGGCATAATCATCCCACAAACCTATCAAGCCAAACCAAATCATCCCTGCCAGCGAACAAAGCAGAAAAGGGTTGTGCCAGTTTCCCCAAATGACCATGGAGCTCAGAACAGCCCCAATGATTAAAATACCTCCCATCGTCGGGGTACCGCTCTTGTCAAAAGCAGATCGAATTCCAGTCTCTCGCACCTGATCCCAAAATGAACGACGATGCATATAAAGGATAAATGGACGACTAAAGATGAAGATGAATATAACCGATGTCAAAGCCGCCATGATGGAGCGGAACGTAATGTAGTTGACCAGTCGGCAAAATGAAAACCTGTCCGAAACCTCTATGAGAAAGTTGCAGAGTTCGTAGATCATTTATCTTTTCCTTGCCAATGTCTCAGGCAGAATCGTCGGCTGCTCCAACGGACCCTCCTCCATTGTCCTCTCTCGACAGCAATCCTGAATAGTCCTGTAGGTAGCTTTAATGGAAAAGTGTGGACTGAAATCGGTTGCAGTAAGTACAAAGGCAGCCACTTGCGATAATATTTCCGGGGAGGGCGCGATGACTCGCCGCTCCATAAGTCGCTTGATCCCTTTCAGAGCAGCGTCGCGAACTTGCCAGCGCAAATCCTCCTTCAGTGTCATAAGAGCTTCCACTGCTTGCCCATCCGTTCCTACTTCTCCCACAGCCTGGGCTGCTTCCACCATGACTTCAAAGGATTTGTCATGGAGGCATACCAACAAGGCTTGAAACCATTCTTGTTTGCCGGCAAGAAATTGCCCAAAATGAGCTGCAGCCCGACATACTTGGGATCGAACTTCATAATAGGGATCTTCCACCGCAATCAACAGATGCTGCTCAATATTGGAATTGAATCGATTGATCACCTGTAATGCTTGTACGATGTTCCTTCGGATAAATCCGACTTGCTTGAAATCGCCCCCCAATAGGCGTTTGATCATTGGAGCTGGATGCCGATCCGTCAGCATGAGCAACAGAGCGGGTATCTTTTCATCATACTGCGTCAACCCAATCAATTTTACTCCAAGATTGCGATCTTGCCAGGCTTCGTGGGTCAGCAGAGCAGCGGCCCGGTGGCGATAGTAGATAAGGTCGTCTTCATCACCGGCAGCCATTACCGGGTCAAAGTCCCGAGGCGATGCATTGTAGGCGGCACTTAACACCTGCAGCAGGCGATGATTATTCATCAAGGGTCGAAATGGAATGGAATGGAAACCGGTTCCGTTATTGTAACTTTGGTCACCAAAAAGCTCACTCAAGATACGTTCGTTAGATTGGCGTCTTAAGAACTGAAGGCATTTTTCTCCCATATCCCGCAGTCTATTCGGATCATCGAGCAGTCTGACTATCCGTTCTGCCAGCACACTTCCATCTACCTTTTCCAAAACCTCTCGGTCTTCGACCACAGTATCTTCGAATAGAATTTCGGTCGCTCCTGAATGCTTCATAGCTCGCGCATTCATCACCTGATGGTCACCGGGAAGATTAGCTTTGGGAATAAGCAAGGAGGGTTTTCCCAGGCGAGATATTTCATTCAGACTGCCGGCGCCGCTCCGGCAGACTACCAGGTCGCTTACGGAGTAAACATCTGCGATATTGTGAAAGTAATCCTGTCGGTAGTAAAAGTTGTCAATCAAATCCAATTCTTGTTGACTGTATTGCGCTTTGAGCCGGCTTTCGGTATCGAATTCGGCATGGTAGTCTGATGACTTGTTGAGGCCCATGCCGTGAATAATGAATAGTCGTTTCTGATGTGGAATAAAGTAGCGCAATGCATCAACGATTGCTCTATTGATGGTGCGTGCTCCTTGGGAACCTCCGAATACGAAGACCACCTGGCTTTCTTCAGGAATTTTGAATGGAAGCTCTGCAAATGCCTCTTCGCGCGGTTTGGCCACTATCGAGTGGCGAACCGGATAGCCGACGACAACGCCGTTTTTGGGGAAGAAAGAGAGGGTCTGCGGGAAGGTGAGCAGGACCCTGTCCGACCAACGACCTAAAAAGGCGTTCAATTGGCCCGGAATGCTATTTTGCTCATGCACGAAAACTTTTGCGGGAGAGAGTCTTAGGATGCGCAAAAAGAAAGCGGCTAATATGATTGGGGCGCTCACGTAGCCGCCGGTGGCTATGATCCAGCGCGGGGCAAAACGAAACAGGATGAAAACCGATTGGCAAACGCCGATACATAAGCGACCAAGAAACCGAAATGATGCCGGGGACGGCTTAAGCCCCGGGAAGCCTTCCGATGAGACGAATCGAAGCGGATACCCGGCACGGCGCACAATCACCGCCTCAGCTTTCCCTCTCACCCCGACATATAGAAAGCGCGTGCCGGGTTCTTTTTGCTTTATTCCCTCTGCGATAGCCAGGGCCGGGTTTACGTGGCCGCCGGTGCCGCCGCCGGTTAGAAGAACCCTCAGTTCGCGGTTTGCCAACAGGCGCCATCGGTAGGCAGCCAATAACGAAAATATCAGTAAAACTGAAATTATAAGGAGGACAGCTAGGATAAAATAGTTCACAAAAGTTTACTCGGTCTTAGGTTGCGTCGTTAGTTATTAAAAGATGCATAAATTCCTTATGAATACAAAACTGCTTTAATCTCATGCCACGGAATGTAACCCGTACGGACCAGCCTTGGGGGGGCGTCGGACAAATCAACGATGGTGGAAGGTTTTTGTCCGGTCAACTTCCCGGCATCAATAAGACCGTCTATTCGAGAGAGCAAAGCCGGTTCCAAATTGTCAGGATCAGCGATGGCCGGCTGTCCGGAAATATTGGCACTGGTTGAGATCAACAATCCGCCGACTGCTGCGGCCAGGGCTCTTGCCACCGGATGAGGCGAAATACGAATGGCAATCCTTCCTGTTTCAAGATGCAGTTCAGGAGGAAGTTCGCGCGAAGCAAACAAGAGCAAAGTCAGCGGTCCGGGCCAAAACGCTCCGGCAAGTTTATCCGCTGTATCAGGCCAACGGGCCACCGCTTTCTTAACATCTTTTATAGAAGAGGCAATCAAGGGGAGTGGTTTGCTACAATCTCTTCCTTTGATCTCAAAAATGCTTTTGATGGTTAATTTTGAACTTGGCAGCCCTCCCAGTGCATAAAATGTTTCGGTAGGATAGACAACCACTCTTCCGCTTCTGATCAAGAAAGTGGCCTCATGGATGATTGGTGCTAAAGGAATCTCATCTCCAACTTTCCATAGTGTTGGCTTGATTTTGTTTGATATGAGCGCTTGCATAGCGGCAGATGCTCAAAGGGAGGCTGTCGGCATAACGATCATTGCCGACTGGCGATTTGCCTCTGGAGTTTTTGATCTTTCTCAGAAATCTGCTCAATCATTTTTTCCTTGTGCCCCCTGAACTTGTCGGCCAATCCAGGGTCCTGCAACGCCAGAATCTGGATTGCAAACAGCGCCGCGTTGCGAGCGCCTCCTTTGCCGATAGCCATGGTCGCAACGGGGACCCCGGGGGGCATCTGTACGGTAGAATAAAGCGCATCCACTCCCTGCAAGGATGAAGATGCTATGGGAACGCCTATGACAGGAAGAGTCGTCTCAGCAGCAATTACTCCAGCCAAATGAGCCGCCCAGCCGGCACCGGCTATCAAGACGCGAATGCCGCGGCCGGCGGCTTCTCCGGCATATTGAGAAGTCTTCCGGGGACAACGATGAGCAGATAATATATGCGCTTCAAATGCTACCTCGAATGATTCAAGCACCTGAAAGGCCTCTTCCATAACAGGGAGGTCCGAATCACTTCCCATAATAATTCCAACCAATGGATCATTTCCCACTTTTGCCAACAACTACTCCTTCGTATTCAAGCATCGGGATGCGCTGCATTGCTCAGGATTTTCCAAGCGAACACGATCTAAGAAATCCCGATGTCGCTTCGATAATAAATTCCTTCAAAGGATACTTTTTGTATTTCTCGATATGCAATTTCTCTTGCTTGCGCGAGTGTATCTCCGTTGCTCACAACACACAATACACGACCGCCTGTAGTTATCAGTTCACCTTCCTGGTTCCTCCCCGTGCCGGAATGGAAGATCAGGCAATCATTATCGACCTGGTCCAATCCATGTATCGGCAACCCGATTTTATAGCGTTCAGGGTAACCTTTGTACCAACCCTTCTTGCCTTTCGTACGGCCGCTGGTCGCAATCAAACAGAACTGGTAGCGTGGGTCCCATTGTAGCTGAATATCACCCAGACGGCCCTCTAAAATAGCTTCGCAAACCTCTACCAGATCGGTTTTGAGCCGCGGCAGGATCACCTGAGCCTCGGGGTCTCCAAATCGGATGTTGATCTCAAGAACATACGGTGTAATTTCTGCGGCCTCTTCCACCAGCATAAGACCAAGATAGAGGACTCCCTTGTAAAGAATGTCGTATTTTTCTCGAACTCCCCGGATCAGTGGTTCGGCAACTCGAGTCATTATTGTTTGTACCAGTTTTTTGTCGAGCCACGGATGCGGAGAATAGGCGCCCATGCCACCGGTATTTTTGCCCTCGTCGTTGTCCCTTGCGCGCTTGTAGTCTTGGGCGGCCACCATGGGCACAACCGAATAGCCGTCGGTAAAACAGAAGAAGGAAAGCTCCCGTCCATAAAGTCTTTTCTCGATATCGACTCGATTGCCGGAGTCGCCAAATATCTTTTGTTCCATGATATCGTGAATCGCCTGCTCGGCATCCTGGATGTTGTCACATACCAGAGAGCCCTTACCGGCAGCCAGACCGTCTGCTTTTACCACAACCGGATGGCCGACCTGGCGAACATAATCACGGGCTTTATCCGGATCGGAGTGGACGGAAAATTCCGGTACAGGGATTTCCAACTCCTGCAGCATAAGTTTGGTATCGCATTTACTGGATTCAAGGCGACTGGTTCTTTGATCGGGTCCGACAATGGGAAGATCGCGACTATTAAAAAGGTCCACGATTCCAGCGGAAAGGGGTTTTTCGGGGCCGACAAAAGTGAGATCGATTCCTTCCTTTTCCACAAAGTCGGCTATCTCCTCGATCTCCCTGGCATCAACACAAATCGCGGTTTCGGCGATTCCGGCGTTCCCGTGAGCCACATAAACCTGTTCCACGCGTTTGCTTTGGGCAAACTTCCAGGCGATCGCATGATCTCTTCCCCCACTTCCAACTACAAGTACTTTCATGAATGAACCTTCTCCTATTCGTGTGCGCCGGCACGGGTCACATTCTGCAAATACTCACAAATATACCGATCGTAGGTATGCGTCAGGCAAAAGGCTTTGCAGGAAAGCTCAAGACATTTCTGCCTGGAAATCTTGCCGTTTGATCGTCTCATCTCATCAAGAATGGCTGAGTAATCCTTCGGATCCGTTACAACCGCCACATGGCGGAAGTTTTTGGCCGCTGCACGAATAAGGGTCGGTCCCCCAATATCAATGTTTTCTATTGCATCCTCAAAAGTACTGTCCGGACGTGCTACAGTCTTGGCGAAGGCATACAAGTTAACAACAACCATATCGATGGGCTCGATGTCATACTCTTGCATGGTCTTTACATGTGCTTCATTGTCCCTCATACCCAGAATTCCACCATGGATTTTGGGATGCAAAGTTTTTACCCTGCCATCGAGCATCTCGGGAAAACCGGTGTAATCGGAAACTTCCATAATCTCCAGGTTGTTTTTGCGCAGCAACTGAGCAGTCCCTCCTGTCGAAAGGAGGTGCACTCCATGGGCTTGCAAACCTTTTGCAAATTCCACCAAACCCGATTTGTCCGTGACGCTTAGCAGCGCTCGTCTGATTGGAAACATACGCGCTCTCCTTTTTGGCTTAGTTGGCAGGGGGGTTGACTAAGTCTTTGAAAAGACTGGTTGCGGACTGAACTATAGGGGCATCGTCCGGAAGCGTAACAGTGGGTTTGCCCTCAAAGTCAAATTGAGCAAGCAGAGGGTCCGCCGGCAATACCTTGATGTGATCTTTGCCAAATGTATCCAAAACCTCTTGCGGCCAGGTATCCGGTTGCGTTTGCAGTTGATTGACCACGAGGTAGGTTTCCTCTACCCGGATCGGCAGACTGCGGACCAAATGCGCGATGCGGCAGGCGGCGGTCAGGCCTCTTCGGCTCGGGTCTGAGACCAGCAACAGAAGGTCGACATCCTTTTGAGTCAGACGGCTGAAATGTTCCATGCCCGCTTCGTTATCCACAACCAGAAACTTATAGTTTTTCATCAAGCGGTCGATGAGACTGCTGAGCAGATTGTTTGCCGCGCAATAACAGCCCGGTCCCTCCGGTTGCCCCATGGCAACGAGGTCGTAGCCATCGCCCTCAACCAGTGACTGCTCGACTTTCATTTCCATGAAAATATCTTTGGTCATGCCTGCAGGGACGTCTGTCTTCATCATCTCGCGTGCATCGGATAAGGTCTCTTCAAGCTTAACTCCCAATACATCGTTGAGGTTTGAATTGCAATCTGCATCGATAGCCAGGATCGGCTTCATTCCATTATTAATCATGTAGCGGATCAAGAGGCCCGCAATGGTGGTTTTGCCCGTACCACCTTTTCCACCCAGCGCAACAGTGTAGCTCACAGAAATCCTCCCTAAACTGGTTTTTTATCCAAAAAAATCTATCTTAATTCTACCATCATATTACTGTCAACTAAAGGCGCGAACTTACGTCGGTAAATTTGTGCACGTTTTTTCCTTTTGGAAGAAAGCTTCTATGTTCTTGAAGGAATAACGTTTTTTGGCGTATAGTCTGCTTTATTGCATGTTCGTGTTCCGGTTTCCGTCCTGAGCAGCTGAAGTATAACGTAAATGGGAGATCAGATCGCTTGCAAAAAGGAAATCTAAAAGATTTGTATTTCGTTTTCTTTTCGGTTTGCATCGGTATCTTAGCTGCGATCGGAGCGCTTTTCTTTCGCACCTTGATAGAAGTATTCCAAGGACTTTTCTGGGCTTCCGGCACGACTTATCTGCAAAAATTGCTGAACTCACCGTGGTGGCTCAAGATTTTGGTGCCTACTGCTGGTGGTCTTGTAGTTGGGCCCATCATTACCTTTTGGGTTCCGGAGGCCAAAGGACCGGGTGTCCCGGAAGTAATTTCTTCTGTAGCGATACACCAAAGCATCATGCGTCACCGGGTGACCGTCCTCAAAGCCTTGGTGACCAGTCTGCTCATAGGCAGCGGCGCTTCGGTGGGGCGAGAAGGCCCCATTGTTCAGATTGGTGCTTCGATCGGCTCATCTCTGGCACAGTTGTTCAAGCTGACGCCGGATATGCGTCGCTTCTGCCTTGCGGCGGGAGCGGCAGCTGGCATTGCGGCTACTTTCAATGCACCCATCGCTGGAACACTTTTTGCCGTAGAAATCATTCTTTTGGATATTCAGGTCACTTACCTCAGCCACATTATCATCTCCTCCATTGTTGCATCCGTACTTTCGACCTTGTTTTGGGGAAAATTCCTCACCTTCAATGTGACCGCCTTTGAATGGACTCATTATTGGGAACTGGTCATTTATCTCATCATAGGTCTTCTTGCCGGTTTCGTCGCTATCATCTTCGTTCGTTTGATTTACTCGACGGGCGACCTATTCGATCGCATACCGATCCCGGCATGGATTAAACCGGCCATTGGCGGTCTTCTATTAGGATTGCTCGCCCTCAGGGTCCCTTACGCTCTGGGTGTTGGATACGATTCGATAAAGTTGGCACTTGACAGTTCGCTGGCCCTGCAACTTGCCATCATTATTTTGGGGGCAAAAATCGTTGCTACTGCATTGTCCATAGGCTCCGGTATGAGCGGCGGCATTTTGGCCCCGTCTCTGGTTATTGGTTCTTCGCTCGGCACTGCAGTATCCTTGGCTTTCGCCAAATTTATGCCCGACCTTTTATTGAAGCCGGTTGACTTCGCTCTGGCAGGAATGGGAGCGGTTGTAGCGGGTACCACTTTGGCGCCTATGACGGCTATCCTCACTATTTTCGAACTGACTTATTCTTATCAGATTCTTTTGCCGTTGATGTTGACCTGCATCGTCAGCACTTTGATCGTCAAACTTTTTTTTGGCTATTCTGCTTATGAGATGAAACTCATAAAGCAAGGGATCAATATCCAGAGAGGTCATGATATCAATATACTGCGCAGTCTTTTGGTGCGGACCTTTATGCGAAAAAGCTTTGAATCTTTTCAGGAAACCACTCCTGTTGGGAGGGTTCTGGATGGTATGGCGAAGTCATCTTCCAAGCATCCGCACTTTGTAATCCTTGACTCCGGCGAGGAACTGGTTGGTATCCTCTCCCTCAGCGACCTGAAAGAGCATCTGGACGATCTGAACGAGCTCACCGGCACTCTTCAAGCAAATGATATTATGACTCGCAGTGTGGCAACAATTGATGCCAACAAGAATCTGGAAGAGGCTTTCGATGTTTTTGAGAAGTCGGGCGTTTCCTGCCTCCCGGTAATCGACCCAAAGAATCTCAAAAAGGTGGTTGGAATCTTGCTCAAAGATGATTTGTTGAAAATATATCAAGACAAAATCAAGGTCAGCCAGACCTTGTCATCTTCTTGAAGAAAAATGCTCTTTGGTCATTCCGAGCGAACCGCAGCGGAGTGAGAAATCTTTGGTGAGTATGGGCAGCCCCACGATTCCTCGCTTCGCTCGGAATGGCCATTAGCAAAGGGTGTCGATCTTTTGTTGCAGTACTAATTGGTCTCCGTCCGCAAACCCCGTAGCGCAGGGCTTTAGCCCTGCTGAAATAGGCAGCCCTAATGGGCTTCGCTCCGTTTGGCCACAAAAGCTTAAGGATTTCAACTTGTTCCACTCTAAAACCAGCTTGCCCAGAATCGCATAGTAGCAATGCATCAATGTCGGATCGAAAAGAAAAGGCCCCACCCGCCTGGTCAGCTGAATCAAGTCGGCGGCCTGCCTCTACCGGGTCCAATTGCATGGGAGTCGCCGTTGTCAGCAGAAGGCTACGGCATGCCTGCATCAAGTCCTTCTGCACCACCTGTAGAGGTTCCCGTACTCAGGATTGCCGCGTGCGCCCTGGGTCGGGTTTTTACGACGGGCATAGTGAGCCTCATCCAATAGTGCGATATCAAATGGCTTTGCGCTTTTGAGCTCTTTAACTCGCTCGGGCCGCACCAGCAGTCCGGTGGAAATAATGGTGAGATCGGGATCGAAAGTCGAATCGGCGACACGCTCCTTTTCGTAGGGCAACAAA
>Ga0210125_1000149_pt1 | contig 12107 bp, 10 predicted proteins | sample RushMan_CattailN_FD_185555 | JGI IMG/M metagenome (GOLD analysis project Ga0210125, IMG submission 185555) | Wetland microbial communities from San Francisco Bay, California, USA, that impact long-term carbon sequestration -... | ecosystem: Environmental > Aquatic > Marine > Wetlands ...
ATACTTTCCAAAAGCGCGGGGTCATGTGTGTCTAACTGTCAGCCCTTGAGGGGGGTGGAATTGTGGGTTTCCGGCTGAGAACTGATTAACCACGGAGGTTAACGGCATTGAGTGGAGAGTGCGATACCATGCCTGCGCCGATCACCTATGAACAGATCTTTCAATTCACCAGCAACGGTGTTGTTGTCACTGATGCTGAGGGCACCATCGTACATATCAACAACCAGGGCGAGAGAATCCTGGGATTCAGCGCCGGAAAGCACATCGGCGTGTTCATTTCGGAAGTATTGCCGCTCACGGGCCCGGAGGTGATCAGTTGTCTAAAAACCGGTCAGCCAAAATTGGGACATCACATCATTGGCAAGCAGGTGGATTTGGTGCTCAACATAACGTTGGTGGAGGAACAAGGAGTCATCCGGGGGGCAATCTGTAATTTTCAGGAAATGCGCGCCTTCGAGGCGACCGCCCAAAAGCTGGAGTCCTATAAGCAGGTCAACAAGCAGTTGGAAACCATCTTCGCTGCCTCGTTCGATGGTATTTGGGTCTGTAACGGGCAGGGGAAAGTGATCAGCATCAACGAAGCATCCGAAAGACTCAATGGGATTAAGGCTGCTGATGTGGTCGGCAAAAACGTGAAGGAGTTGCTTGAATTCGGACTGTTCGATCGGTCGGTCACTCTGGAAGTGCTGGAGACCAAGCGGCAAGTGAGCATCATGCAACACATCAGCAGGACCGATCGATTCCTGCTGGCTACTGGGACTCCGGCCTTCGACGAGGACGGACAAATCTATCTGGTGGTGATCAATGAACGGGACATGACCGATTTGAATGCAATGCGGCAGGAACTCGAACAGAGCTACATGGTTACGGAAAAGTTCAAGGATGAATTGGCAGAGCTGAGTATGTTGGAGCTCAAAGGCGAGGAAGTGGTTGCCGAAAGCAGCGAAATGCGCAAAATCCTAAGCGTTGCATTAAAGCTCGCCCGCATCGGCGCTTCCAATATTTTGCTGCTGGGCGAGTCGGGGACCGGCAAAGGCCTGCTTGCCAAGTTTATCCACCACAGCAGTGAAAGACGGCGAAGTCCTTTTATCCAGATCAATTGCGCAGCGCTGCCGGAAAGTCTGCTGGAAGCAGAACTGTTCGGCTATGAAAAAGGAGCGTTTACGGGCGCCCGGGAACAGGGGAAGGCGGGTCTTTTTGAGTTGGCTCATGGGGGAACGCTTTTCCTGGATGAAATCGGCGACTTGCCGCTGCAGCTCCAGGCCAAACTGCTCAAATGCCTCGATGATCATGAAATTCTGCGGCTGGGAGCAACCCGCTCCAAAAAAATCGACTGCTTGATCATTGCAGCTACCAACCAGGATCTGGAAATACAGGTGAAAAAAAAGCGCTTCCGTCAGGATCTTTATTATCGGCTCAATGCGTTCAGCATCAAAATTCCGCCGTTGCGTGAACGGAGCGACGATATTTTCGAGCTCACCAATCATTTTCTGAACAAATACAACAAAGTCTATGGCATGAAAAAAAGGATTCATGCCGATGGCCTCAACATGCTGCAGACCTACCCCTTTCAGGGCAATATTCGGGAATTGAAAAATATCATCAAAAGAGCCGTAGTGATGAGCGAGACGCCCGTGCTGGACGATTTTCTGGGCTCAACTCTCAAGGGCGACAACACACCCGATGGAGGGAACGGAAGGCAGCCATCCGGCAAGGAATCGTTGAACGATGAACTCATGAGCTTCGAAAAAGAGATATTGAAGAGTGCAATGATGCACTGCAATAGCACCCGGGAACTGGCCGCCCGACTGCAAACCAGCCAGCCGACCATCGTGCGCAAGATGAAAAAGTATGGGCTTCGTTTTTGAAAGAATCCAGGAACTAGGAACTATCGATTCAAATATGCATCACTATGTCTCATAAGTGCTTAATCAAGCACATATATTTTCTGTAAGATCTTGTGATGCATATGTGAATCTAGAGTAACTTACTTATATATTTATTTTTATTCTAAACAGTGATTCATTCTCGATTCGAATACCTTCTTTTTGAACCGCCGCCTCCGCTCAACTCCTTGTTATCCTTGCAACTGTGCAGATGGTCCGGATATTGCGTAATGCAGATTCGAAGCATTTCCGACTTCACGACTTCAGCTCAACCGAACAAGGAGCAGACATGAAACAACCTGTGACCAATGAGCAATTGAATGACCGCCGAGCCGGCGCCATTCCCAAAGGGCATGCCAGCCTGACGAGTTGTTACATCCAGTCGGGCAAAGGAGCTTTGGTCTATGATGTAGAAGGGCGAGAGTACGTCGATTTCTCGGGTGGAATTGCAGTGATGAATGTCGGCCACTCGCACCCTAAAGTGGTGGCGGCCATCAAGGATCAGGCCGAAAAGTTCACGCACACTTGCTTTATGGTGATGCCATACGAGCATGCCATCGCTCTGGCGGAAAAACTGCAGGCGGTCGTGCCCGGTCACTTTGCCAAATCGACTCTGTTCATCAACAGCGGGGCCGAAGCGGTGGAAAATGCCGTCAAGATTGCCCGCTACTACACCAAAAGGCCTGCAGTCATCGCCTTTGAACACAGCTTCCATGGACGCACCATGCTGGGCATGACTCTGACCAGCAAAGTAAAGCCTTATAAATACGGTTTCGGCCCCTTCGTGCCGGAAGTCTACCATATGCCTTACGCGTACTGCTATCGATGCCCGTTCAATCTGGAATATCCCGCCTGCGGGGTGAGTTGTGCCGATTATCTGCATGAATTTTTCCTCAGCCATGTAGCCCCGGAATCCACCGCAGCCCTGATCGCAGAGCCGATTCAAGGCGAGGGCGGCTTTATCACCCCCCCGCTGGAATACTTCCCGAAGCTTAAAAAAATATGCGAAGATAATGGAATCCTGTTCATTGCTGATGAAATTCAGACGGGCATGGGGCGAACCGGCACGATGTTTGCCATGGAGCACTACCAGGTCGAAGCCGATCTGACGACGGTCGCCAAAAGCTTGGCTGCCGGTATGCCCCTCAGTGCCGTGGTGGGGAGAAAGGACCTTATGGATTCCGTTCATCCAGGCGGCATCGGGGGCACTTACGGAGGTAATCCGGTGTCCTGCAGTGCTGCACTGGCGGTCATGGAAATCTTCGAAAGCGAAAATCTCCTCGAAAAGGCGCAGCGGCTTGGAACCAAACTGCGCAGCCGGTTGGACCAATTCAAAGAAAAATACGAGCTGGTCGGCGATGTTCGCGGAATCGGCCCGATGTTGGCGATGGAACTGGTCAAAGACCGCAAGACCAAAACTCCGGCGGCCGACGATGCCAAGGCTCTGCTCAAGTACTGCTTCGACCGAGGTCTGATTGTTCTGGCCTGCGGCGGCTACGGCAATGTCATTCGCCTGTTGATGCCTCTGGTCATCGAAGACGATCAACTGGAGAAGGGTCTGTCTATCCTGGAGGAAGGGCTGAGCGCCCTCAATCGGTGACATGGCCGCCCACCATCAACCCGACCGCTGCAACTTTCAGCAGATCAAGGCTCAGTTGGATCCATGCTGTACCTATATGGTTTTCGAAAGGCCGACGACGGCCCTCGATCTATTAGAGTTTCCGGAAGTCGGAAAGCTGCTCGATCCCTACCGGGGTCAAATTATCGAGCAGAGCCTGTACTATGACGATGCTTCCGAACGGCTGTTTATGGTGGTGAAGCTCGAACCGCAGCAGATGCAGGGTCTGGAGAACATAGTTCTGCATCCTGGGTTGCCGCGCGATGTGGTGGTTTATTTTTACGGCAATTTGCCGTCGCAATAGAGTCTCACGGATGGAAAATCACTAACCAAAAGGACAAGGAGAAACCAATGAAAAAGCACAGGCAACAGCGTACCATTAAATCTCTACTGGCCGCATTCCTGGTTTTGGCGCTCGTCTTTACCTTCGGTTATCCGGCTAAGGCCGAAGACAAGGTCGTCAAGGTTGGAAACATTATCCCCCTTTCCGGTCCCTCCGCATCGGTCGGGCAGCAGGGGAAGAACGCCCGCGAAATGGCGGTAGAACAGATCAATGCGGCCGGCGGCATCAAGTCCTTGGGTGGAGCGAAAATCGAAATGTTTTACGCCGACTCTGAATCCAAGCCGGAAAAAGGGGTGGCAGAGGCTGAGCGGATGATCAATACCGAAAAAGTCAACGTTTTGACCGGCTGCTGGAATTCGGCTGTCACCTATCCGGTCACGGCGGTTGCCGAAAGATACGGTATCCCTTTCATTGTTCCGGTGTCGGTGGCCGACAAGATCACTGAACAAGGGTTCAAGAACGTGTTTCGGATTGCCGCAAAAGACAGTTGGTGGACCCGCGATCAATTTGCGTTCTTAAAGGATATGCAGAAAGAATTTGGTGTTGAAGTCAAGCGGCTTGCTTTTGTTTACGAAAACGGTGACTGGGGCAAAGGGTTTGCCGAACAGTGGAAGAAGCTGGCCAAAGAAGGCGGATATGAAGTGGTTTTAGACGAGCCTTATCCTTCTACGTCCACCGATTTGAGTCCGGTGGTGCAGAAGATCAAACGAGCTAAACCCGATGTGCTGTTCCTGGTCTCAAACGCGGCCGATGCAATATTGCTGACCAACACTCTGGCGGAGTACAAGGTCAACCTGAAGGCCATCATCGGCAGCGGCGGCGGACATGCCGATCCATCCTTCCTCAAGGCAACCGGCGAGAATTCTAAATACTTGTTCGACATCGTCGAGTGGGAAACCGACATCAATAAGCCCGGGGCTAAAGAGGCCAATGAAAAGTACAAGGCTAAATACGGTCAGAATCTGACCGGAGAGGCCGTTGACGCCTACCTGGCGATGTACGTGATGAAAGACGCTTTGGAGAGGGCCGGTTCTCTGGACCCGGCAAAAATCCGTGAAGCATTGGCAACCACCGACCTCAAGAGTGGGCCCGGAATGATAGTCGGCTACGATTCGGTGCAGTTTGATAAAACCGGCCAGAACGAACACGCTTCGCTGGTAATCGTGCAGGTCAACGATCTCGGCAACGGTCCCGAGCGGATTACAGTGTGGCCCAAAGGCGCGCGTCGAGCGGGCTACACCCCTGTTTTCCCGATGCCGCAAAAGTAGGCTGTCTGACGCAGAGACGCGGAGACAGGGAGGTGGCGAGATAGCGAGACGGGGGAAGCGGAGACTCGGTGACCGGAGTTGATCGTACTCAGCTTCCCCCTCTGTCTCAATGACCCGCATCATGTTCCTAAAGGGGGACTAGGAACGGGGAACTTTTAACCCTTCCGGCTTCTGAAGTCTGGCTCCTGAATTCTGCTTTATAAAGAGACACAACCATGATTTATATTCTCGAAGACACAATCAACGGCATCCTGATGGGTTCCATATACGGGCTCACCGCCCTTGGCCTGACAGTCATCTTCGGTGTCCTCAAGGTCATCAATTTCGCCCACGGCTCGCTGCTCATGGTCGGCATGTACGTGACCTACTGGACGGTGAAGATGAGCGGGATCCATCCCTATTTGTCCCTGATCGTGGTGGTTCCTGTGATGTTTATGTTCGGCTATTACCTGCAGGACATCGTGATCAAGCCGATTTTTAAGGCGGAAAAGGAAGTGCGTGAACCGATCACGGTCATCATCGTTACCACCGGGGTGTGGTACATCCTGGACAATCTGACGCTGCTGATCTTCGGACCGCAGTATCGCAATCTGCCAAACGTCGCTTTGAAGGGCGACATGTTCACGTGGGGCGACATGCTCATTTCCGTCCCCAAATTCTGGGGATTTGTGACCGCACTGATTACCGCGGGTCTGCTTTACTGGTTTTTCCAGAAAACCCGACTGGGGCGGGCCATTCGCGCAACCAGCCTGGATCGCGAGGCATCCAGCCTGATGGGAATCAGTCCCTACAAGGTTTACAACGTGGCCTTCGGGATCGGCACGGCCACCGCCGGGGTGGCGGCTGTTACCTTGATTCCGTTCTATAATGTTTTTCCGACGGTTGGCGTTCTGTTCGATATCAAAGGCTTTATCATCGTTGTACTGGGCGGACTCGGCAGCATCGGCGGTGCGCTGCTCGGGGGCATTATCATCGGCTTGATCGAATCGGTTGGACCTCAGTTCATGGCGGCAACCTGGACCGAGGCAATTGTTTACGCACTGTTTCTCGTTTTTCTTTTCTTGAAGCCATCCGGATTGTTCGGGGTCAAATATGACTGGTGATTTAGTTGGGTGCCGGATGTTCCCCCCCTTTTCCTATGGGGGGTTAGGGCGGATTTTTCAACATGCGCGTGTTTCATGAAATCCTCCCTTGAAAAAGATGGACTTTAACTGCCCACTGGGCCAAATTTGTCCAAACTGGCAGCACCTAAAAAGGGGGAAAAGTATCCACGGGCTAAAGTGTGGTCAGCTGTCAGTTAAATTAAGAGGACCTTGAATTGCTCCATAGCTGATGAGAGACTTTTGCCCAGCTGTATTAGGGCACTAATGCAAATCTCACTGAATCGGTAGCGTAATGACACGTCACACCATAAACAAATTCGCTTGTCTGCTGGTCGCAATCCTAGCCCTTGGCTTGCCGCTTGTGATTCGCAGCGCCACCTATCTTCATATCCTCATACTTTTGTACTTTTACGCTTACCTCACGAGCAGCTGGAATTTGGTCGGCGGCTTCGCCGGCGTTCTTCCGCTTGGTCATGCGGCGTTTGTGGGGATCGGTGCGTACGCATCCACCATCCTGTACCTGCAATACGGTGTCAGTCCGTGGCTGGGCATGATCATGGGTGGTGTTCTGGCAACCATCGTGGGGATCTTGATCGGTCTGCCCACTTTCAAGATGCGCGGCGCTTATTTCGCTTTGGCGACCATTGCTTTTGCTGAAGGCATTCGGGTCATGATCGAAAACATCGATAAGCTCGGTCCTTTTGTCATCAACGGTCCGCGCGGCCTGCAGATCCCGCCGCTGAAGCTGGGCCTCGGCAACTTCATGTTTGCCAGCAAGGAACCTTACTACTACATCATTTTGATCATGCTGGTTGCGGTCCTTCTGATCACCTACTCGATTTCGCGCTCGAAGCTGGGCTACTACCTCAACGCCGGTGGGGAGGAACCCGAAGCGGCCATGGCGCTGGGCGTGAACGTGGCCAGAGCGAAACTCATCGCCATGGCCATGAGCTCTTTTTTGACGGCCTTGGCGGGGACCTTCTATGCTCAATTCACTCTTTACATCCATCCCAAGAGCGTCATTTCCCTGGATCTGTCTTTTGAAATTGCTTTTATCGCTCTGATCGGCGGCCGTGGCTCCATCGCCGGACCGGTGCTGGGAGCGCTGCTGCTGAGGCCGGTCAGCGATTTCTCTCGGATCTACTTTGGCGACACTCTGCCCGGGCTGCATCTGATCATTTTCGGAGTGGTCCTGATTCTAGTCATGCTCTATCAACCGCGCGGGCTGCAGGAACCGCTGACACGCCTCTACAACAAGCTGGTGGATCGCCTGGTCGGGGGAAAAGTAGGGGAAGCACAGAATGAATATTCTTGAGATTAAGGACCTCTATAAGGATTTTGGCGGCTTGAGGGCTCTGAACGACCTGAGCCTCTCGATCGAACAGGGGCAGATTTTCGGTTTGATCGGCCCTAACGGGGCCGGCAAATCGACCGCCTTCAACTGCATTGCCGGGGTGTACGCGCCGAGCGGGGGGGAGATTTACTTTAACGGGGAACAGATCAATGGCGAAAGACCCTGGAATCTCTGCAAAAAAGGGCTGGCCCGCACCTTCCAAATCGTCAAGCCGTTTGCCACCAAAACCGTACTGTACAACGTTATGGTGGCGACCTTTGCCAGGACCAACAACCGATCGGAGGCGGAGCAGAAGGCCGTCGAGGTGCTCGAATCCCTCCATTTCGAGAAAAAGAAGGATCTCCGAGCCGGCAATCTGACCATCGCTGATCGCAAACGGCTGGAAATTGCCCGCGCCCTTGCGACCGAGCCGAAACTTTTGCTGCTCGACGAAGTGATGGCCGGCCTCAGACCCTCGGAAGTGGACGAAATGGTGGCCATTATCAAACAACTTCGCACTCGAGGCATTACCATATTCGTTATCGAACATATCATGCGCGCCATCATGGCCCTCTCCGACCATGTCGTGGTTCTCCATTTCGGACAGAAGATTGCCGAGGGTGCCCCGCAGCAGGTGGCTTCGGATGAGAGAGTGATCAAGGCCTATCTGGGAGATGAGTATGTCATTTCTGCAGGTTAATGGGATAGACGTCTGCTATGGGGACGTACAGGTCATTTTCGATCTTTCCCTGCGGGTGGAAGAAGGGGAGGTGGTGAGCATCATCGGGGGCAACGGCGCCGGCAAATCCACTCTGCTCAAGACCGTTTCCGGGCTTCTGGAGCCGACCAAGGGAGAGATTCTGTTTGAAAATCAATCGATTCAAGGCTCGCCTCCGGAAGATATAGTCGAGCGCGGCATAATCCAAGTCCCCGAAGGAAGACGGCTTTTTTCGCTCATGTCGGTGAAAGACAACCTCATCGTCGGAGCCTACAACAGTCGAGCGGACAAGGTAAAGGAGGAGACATTGGAGCAAGTCTACCAGATGTTTCCTCGTTTGAAGGAACGAGAGGGCCAAATGGCAATGACCCTTTCCGGTGGAGAGCAGCAGATGGTGGCCATTGCCCGCGGCCTGATGGCCAAGCCCAAGATCTTGATGCTCGATGAGCCTTCGCTGGGACTGGCGCCCATTCTCATAAAGATGATTTTCGAGACTGTGCGCACAATAGCCGAACAGGGCACTACCGTGCTTCTGGTGGAACAGGATGTGAAACACTCGCTGAGTTTGAGCGATCGAGGCTATGTGCTGGAGCACGGACGAATCGTTCTGGAAGGCCAGGCCCGGGACCTGTTGGACGACCCCCATATCAAGACGGCGTATTTGGGGATCTAGGGGTTGAAGGCGAGACGCGGAGACACGGAGATGGGGGGACAGGGGTGCGCTGGTTGAGGTCGGGGACTTAAACCAACCGAGCAATGTGTATCTCAGCTGGCATCCGACATCCAGTATCTAGCATCCAGTATCCAGTATCCAGTACCCAGCATCCAACAAAGGAGTGACCAGTCATGTATGGTTTTTACAATAGAATCCTCAGTATTGATGTTACTGACCAGACGTCGCGCATCGAGCAGCCCGCCGATCGAATGCTCCGCAGGGGCCTGGGGGGCAAGGGGCTCGCCATTCAGTTGCTGCTCGCCAACAATCCGCCGCAGGTGGACCCGCTGAGCCCTGCCAATCATTTGATCTTTGCCAACGGGCCGGCGTCGGGAAGCCCCGTTTGGGGCTGCTGCCGCCACGGGGTTTATGCCAAGTCGCCCCAGACGGGCTTGTTTTCAGAATCCTATTCGGGCGGCACGGTTGCCGAGCATATCAACGGAACCGGATTTGATGCCGTGATGATTCACGGTGCGGCCGAACAGCCGGGGTGGCTTGAAGTGAGCCCGGAGGGAGTCGAATTTCATCCTGCCGAGGATCTCTGGGGGCTGGACACCTTTGCAACCGAAGATCGAATCAAAGAATGGATTCAGCAGAATCGCCCCGAGGCGGGCAAATGCGGAGTGGTTTGCATCGGGCCGGGGGGCGAGAACCAGGTGAGCTTCGCCGTTATTGAAAACGACTACTGGCGCAGCGCCGGCAGAACCGGCCTCGGTGCAGTGATGGGTTCGAAAAAGATCAAAGCCATCGCTTTTCGGGGAAAGAGCAAAAAACAATTTGCCGATGACGAACTGCTGAAAAATTTCGCCAAATCGCTCGCCCAGATCGGCAAGGATAATGCCGGGGTGAAAGCCTACAAGAGCATGGGAACCCCGATGCTGGTCGACATAATGAATGAAGCGGGCGGCTTCCCGACCCGCTATTGGAGCAAGGGCCGCTCGGAACACCGCGAGCAGTTCAACGCATCTGCCCTGCACAGTCGCTGCGACGTCGAGCCGCACGCCTGCCTCAAGTGCTTCATGGCTTGCGGACGACTTTCCACAGTCAAGGAAGGGCGCCACAAAGGACTCAAGATCGAGGGGCCCGAATATGAGACGATTTTTGCATTTGGCGGCCTGTGCGAAATTGGCAGCATTGAAGAAATTGCCTATCTGAACGATATCTGCGATCGGCTCGGCATTGACACCATCACCGCCGGAAACCTGGCCGGATTGGCGATCGAAGCGGCGCGCCAGGGAAGAATCGACTCTCCTATCGACTACGGCAATGTGGATGAAGTCGCGCAGTTGCTGCACGACATCGCCTACCGGCGGGGGATCGGGGAGACTTTGGCTCGAGGCATCAAGCATGCGGCAAAGGAATGGGGCATGGAGGATCAGGCCATTCACGTCAAAGGATTGGAGCCGGCCGGCTATGATCCGCGTATTCTGAAAGGGATGGGACTCGCCTACGGAACATCGGATCGCGGTGCGTGCCACTTGCGCGCCACTTTTTATAAGCCTGAGCTGAGCGGTATGGTGGATCGAGACGAGATTGAAGGCAAAGCGAAGGTATTTGCCGAATGGGAGGATCGTCTCACCATTTTCGATACGCTGGTTTTGTGCCGTTTTTACCGCGATCTGTATCAATGGGAGCAACTGGCTGAGATGATCAAAGGCACGACCGGTCTCGATTTGGATGTAAAAGCGATGCGTAGGATTGCCGCAAACGTGACCGACGATGTCCGCCGCTTCAATCTGCAGGAAGGGCTGACTCGGCAGGACGACCTTCTGCCCCCGCGCTTCCACAAGGAACCCCTGCCCGAGACCCAGAAGGTAATCACCGCGGAACAGATGGATCAAATGCTCAAGGAGTATTACCAGGTCCGAGGCTGGAACGAAAGGGGCGAGCCGCCTGCGGCGTAAGGCGGATGCTGGATGCTGGACTTGCCTGCCCTCTGTAGCGCAGGGCTTCAGCCCTGCAAATCCATTCCGGCTGTGGCCTTCGGCTTTATCGCACTTGCCCTGGTGGGCGGTTTTTGTATGCATCAAACTATAGGGAACCTGGTCCTCAGGGCCAGGTTTGAGACAAAGGCTCTGCCGCAAATTACTCGATATAAATTCGAAGCACGAAATCCGAAAACCGAAACAATACCTAATGACAAAAATTCAAATGACCAAAACAACAATTACCTCCTCTATTGATGGTTGGGTTTGTTTTGAACATTGGAAAATTTCGGATTTCGGATTTTCTGGATACGCAAGAAATTACCCCTTCCAGGGTTAAGTCAAAGCCGGCCCCTCTGGGGTCGGATCTTTTCTGTCAAAATGGTTCAAGTCGGTGAACCAACACGCAGAGTTGGGCCTTGCATCGGAACGGTTTTGGCGTGCCGGCGGCCCCACTGTTTGACTAATCATCTGAGTGGCTGCTCGTCTCTTTTTCTTTTTCCAGAAGGCTTTTTTTCCGCTCAAGCCCCCAGCGATAGCCGCCGAGTCCGCCGTCTTTCCGGACCACTCGATGGCAGGGGATCACAAGGGCCAATGGATTTTTGGCGCAGGCGCGGCCCACCGCTCTGGCGGCTTTCGGCCGGCCCAGAGCTTCGGCAATTTGTTGGTAGGTTTGAATGCGTCCATAAGGAATGGTGCTCAGGATTTCGTAGACTCTCCACTGAAAGGCCGTTACCCTCAGATCCACCGGTAGATCGATGTCGGGCCGGCATCCGGAAATATGCGCCAGCAAGACCTCCATCCACCTTTTCATGCGGTCATCGCCCCTGCAAATTCTGGCCGCAGGATATTCGGAACAAAGAGAGGCTTTGAGCTCTGCGTCGGAATCGCCCAGACTAACGGCACAGATTCCTTTTTCGGTGGCGGCGATGAGCAGACGACCCAAAGGAGAGTCAGAAATGACATACTCGATGCTTATCCCCTTGCCGCCACGCCGGTACGTGCCGGGAGTCATCCCGAGTCGAGCGGCGGCTTTTTCGTAAAGACGACTGCTGGAACCGTAGCCGGCTTCGTACAGCGCGCCGGTAACATCCCGGCCTTGCCTGAACGATCTCTTCAATCGGCTGACTCGACAGGCTTCGGCATACTGGCGCGGTGTGATGCCCATGATTCGCTTGAATGTCCTCTGAAAGTGGTA
>Ga0210125_1000151_pt1 | contig 11982 bp, 9 predicted proteins | sample RushMan_CattailN_FD_185555 | JGI IMG/M metagenome (GOLD analysis project Ga0210125, IMG submission 185555) | Wetland microbial communities from San Francisco Bay, California, USA, that impact long-term carbon sequestration -... | ecosystem: Environmental > Aquatic > Marine > Wetlands ...
AAATCTATAATAGCGACGATAAATCCGGCAACCTGCCGGAAATAACTAAGCTCAGCTAAACTTGCTGGAAGAGGGTCCACAATTTGAACTGGATGAACCCAAGCCGCCGGTGCCGGACGACGTGGAAAAAGGCGATAAGATTCGCCCCAAATCTTTGCCCTGGCACTTGGGGCAGCAAACGGCGTGTTCATCTCGCTGCGACCAGACTAAGGCTTCGAAATCTTTTCGACATTGTTTACAGTGGTACTCATAAATCGGCATCTTTCACACCTCCAACACGTGAACAATAACGTATAAAAGGAAATCAATCATTCAAAATTCAGTTAATACTATTAACCATATTGCACATGATATGCAAGACATAAAATAATGAAAGTTATTTTTCTCCCTATTCCTTTGTTTCGGTGCCTGGTTTTTCGATAGGCCACTCGCCACGACTGACAAGGACCTCCTTCAAAGCCTCGAGGCCCGCATTTACAGCTGGGAAACCGGCATAGACACCCACTTGAAAGATCGCTTCAGACAGCTTCTCTGCAGGCACACCCACATTCAATGCTCCATGCGCATGAATTTTCAACTCATCGATCTTCTGCAGAGCGGCCAAAGATGCCACGGCGATCGTCTGCCTTTCCGGCAGAGATAAAACCTTGCGCGAATACAGGTTGCCAGTAATAAATAGAGAGAGCTGCCTGGCTAAATCAGGATCAAACTCCTTCCAGAGCTGGTATGGGACTTCAACCGGCACGGGTCCTGAAAAAAGCAGGTTTGCAGTCTCTTTGGTGCGTTCCACAAGCTTATCAGCCATATTTAACTCCTTAATTTTTCTAATCATTCAACTGGAAATCGCGCGGGACCTTCGTGATTTGCCAGTAGCGGGCTTCCCCTGACCACCAACGACCGACTCAAATTCTGAGTGGTCACTGGTCGCGGTAAGTGCGGTTCTTTGCAAGCGAAATCTCACCAGAAGCGCGTCCAAAAATCCTGCAGCACAGCGCTTTAGTCCCGGTGAGGCAAAAAGGGCAGCCCAGAGCCACTCTACGCCAAAAAGAGTCCATACAGTCATTTCTAACACGGTCGTTACCATGGAAAAAATCAAGATGGCGAATTTTGTCTAAGTTGACAAGAGAGAAGATTGCTTTTAAGTTAGCTCGATTTAATTTCAGGCTTTCGGTGGAAACCTGACGCGCTTAACAATGCATTGAAAGCTGCAGGGCTCGTTCTCAAGTATAGCAGACAAGGGCTTAGTGAGAATAAATCACTGAATTTTTATACAACCTTCAGTGATTTTGTGACTACGCTGCCGTCATGTTGGGCGGTTATTGTCATGCGGCACCCAATGAGTTGGCTGATTCCTTGGATTTCAGTTTATGCTGGCTTCTTCCCATAACGGCGAACGAAATTTTCAAGCACGTAGTAAACTTAAAGGAACCATTGAGTCAGATCCTATACTGGGTGAGGGTTAGGTCTTTAGTGTGGTGTTGGCTCGGCTGATAAAATTCTTACGGATAGAGTCCAGAGTTGAATTGTGGAATATAATTGCAAATAGATTAGCTGGAGTTTAAGAGCAAGCTTTGGATTGGTTAATGAAACGCAGGACTTAATCCGAGAAAGTTTAAGTCTAATTAGATAAGGAGCATAGGAAATATGAAAACGTGTGATCCCACATCATGTGACACTTGCCCGAGCAAAGGAAAGGGCACCAAGGAAGAGATCATTCGCTGCAAGCTAGCGCGGATCAGGCATAAGGTTCTTGTCATGAGCGGCAAGGGAGGCGTCGGAAAGAGCAGCGTCGCCACATACCTTTCCCTGGCACTGGCCCAGAAAGGGCATAGAGTTGGTCTCATGGATATCGATCTGCATGGTCCGAGCATTCCGAAAATGTTTGGCCTGCACGGAGTTTTGAACATCACTCAAGAGCAAGAGATTATTCCCCATCAGTACTCACCGAATTTGAAGATTGTCTCCATAGAATCGATGATGGAGGATACAGATTCGGCAATCATCTGGCGGGGTCCCTTGAAGCATGGCGTTATCCAACAATTTATTGCCGACTGTAAATGGGACGATCTTGATTTTCTGGTCATCGACTGCCCTCCTGGAACCGGTGACGAACCTTTAAGTATCGCTCGAATTATCCCGGAAATAAAAGCAGTCATCGTCACTACTCCTCAGGAGGTGGCTCTGGCCGATGTAAGAAAATCAATCAATTTTTGTCGCAAGATGAACGTGGAAATGCTCGGTCTGGTTGAAAACATGTCCGGTCTCTACTGCCCGCACTGCGACGGGTTCATTCCAATCTTCGGCACCGGTGGCGGAGAAAAAACCTCGGAAAAAATGAAGATCGCATATTTAGGCCCCCTTCCTTTTGACCCGGCAGTGGTGGTTGGAGGAGACAAAGGTCGGCCGGTGCTGGAAGAAGAAACGAAATCGCCTTTCAAGACCGCAGTTCATGACTTTGCCGCTAAAGTTTTGGAGCGCTTGGGAGAGTCAGAGGTTCGAGAGGAAGAGGCAAAAGATCAAACCATACATTGACAGCGAGGATAAGGAAGGGAGGTCAGTCCGGACCATGTTCACCATTTCGTTTGACCAGACGTCTTTGACGGAAGAACAACTCAAAAAACTTCAAGAAATGTGGCTGCACTGTATGCGCCGCATTATCGTGAGTACAACCCTGGCAGGGAGTGGGCATCCGGGCGGCTCCATGTCTTCCCTACATTTGCTGTTGCTGCTCTACAGTACACTCCGGCACCGCCCGGATGATCCATGCTGGTCGGAAAGGGACCGACTGCTGGTCAGTATGGGGCATATCAGTCCGGGCGTTTACAGTGTGTTGTGTGAATTCGGCTACATCAAAGAAGAGAACATGCTGCTTGAGTTCAGACATGCCGGTTCGTCTTTTGCGGGGCATGTGGAGTGCTGCGTCCCCGGTGTGGAATGGAACACGGGCAACCTCGGGCAGGGGTTGTCTGTCGGCACGGGCATGGCTCTGGCGCTCAAACTCAAGCGCAACCCCGGTCGGGTAGCGGTTTTGATGGGAGACGGAGAACAGCAAAAAGGCCAGATCAGCGAAGCACGACGCTTTGCAGTGAAATACGAACTGAACAATATGTTTGGCATCGTTGATCGCAACCATTTGCAGATTGGCGGAAACACCAATCAGGTTATGCCGCAGACCATTCGAGCTGAGTATGTAGGATCTCAGTGGAACGTACTCTATTTGGAGGACGGTCACGATTTTGAAGAAATATTTCAGGCTTTAAAGCGAATCCATAACGGAGAAGTCGACGATCCGAGATACCCTTCCGTCCTCGTGGCACGAACCACTATGGGCAAAGGGGTGTCCTTTATGGAAAACAAAGCCAAATATCACGGCAGCACACTCACCGAGGAAGAAGCCGGCAAAGCCCTGGAGGAATTGGGGCTGGAAAATCCTGTACCGGAATATCGCAAGAAACGATCCGGACTGGTTACATTTACTCAAGAATTTTGCGCACCTACACTCTATCCCTTGATAGAAGTGGGGGATCCGAGGACTTACGGCCCCGAAACATTGACCGATAACCGCTCTGCTTATGGGGCAGTATTGGAAGATCTTGCCCGTCTAAACAATACCGAATCCGTGCCCAAAGTCCTTGGTTTCAGCTGCGATCTGGAGGGCTCGGTAAAAATGGGAGGATTTCGCAGGATCAGCGAATCGGCCTTTTTTGAAGCCGGCATCCAAGAGCATCACACGGCAACCATGGCAGGTGCCGTCAGCAAAGAAGATTTTGTCGCTTTCTTCAGCACATTCGGAATCTTCGGCGTCGACGAAGTGTATAATCAACAGCGCTTGAACGACATCAACCAAACCCAACTCAAAGTGGTCTGTACTCATCTCGGGCTGGATGTAGGCGAAGATGGGCAAACCCATCAGTGCATAGACTATATTGGCTTGCTGCAGAACTTGTTCGGCTTCTCCGTGTTCATTTCGGCAGATCCAAACCAAACGGACAGGATTGTCCGCTACATCGCAAGTCGTCCGGGCAATTTCTTTCTGGGCATGGGACGCTCCAAAATACCCGTCATCACTGACGAGGCCGGCAATCCATTCTACGCGGGAGCTTATCGGTTTGAACCAGGCAAAGCGGATTGGATAAGGCAAGGAGATCAAGGAGCCATTTTGAGCTACGGAGCTACTCTTCAATTTGCTCTGCAGGCCGGAAAAGAGCTGGCTGAAAAGCACGGCTTGCAGCTGGCTGTGTTGAACTTTGCATCGATAAAGCCGCTGGATACCGATGCTATCCTCAAGGCGGCCGATTCAGGATTCTTGCTGACCGTTGAAGACCATCATGTGGATACAGGTTTGGGAGCCAGAGTTGCCAACGTAATCTCCTCGCGGGGAATTCCTTGCAGGCTGACCAGATTGGGAGTGAAGCACTACGGACTTTCCGGCAAACCCGGCGTGCTGTACCGCATGGAAGGCATCAACTCAGAGGGAATTGTCAAAACCGTTTTAGAAGCTCAAGCAAATGGGTGGCTAGATAAGAAACAGTCTTTGCCATAAAGTCCGGTTTGCAGAGCTCGATCTCGAACTGCGTCCGCAAGACTTTTACGGACGGCTTGCAGAGATTAGATCTTGGGGGTACCAGAAGTACTCCCAAAGATTCTGTCATGGGAAATTCGAGCAGAACCGGTCTGATTTTCGCCCATGCCGGGTTGGCAAATAGCCTGAGCAGAAAGGTCTGCCAACTCAAGCAGCGGCGAATCCTGGAATATGAGGGAACGTTGTCGGCATTGGCGCGTTGCAAAAACTGTCGAACATATTCCAAATGCTTTGCTGCAGTTTCATTCCGCTTCTCAAATTGGCGCAGCAATGGCAAGTAACCGTCTGAAGGCCCGCTGACCCTCAGCCAGTGCGATTCCAATTCACTCTCCAACCAGTGATGGCAAGATTTGGCCGTGAAACCCAGATCTTCGCTGAACCGCCCGCAGAAGCCATTGATGTGAGGATGCAACATCCCATCTGCCAGTAGATGACTTGCGAACCCGAGCATCCAATGTTTCATGTTTTGGGGCGGCTGAACTTTTTCCTCATCAATCCATAACCCAAAAAAATCAACAATTGCCTGACCTTCATATTTGTGAATCTCTCTTCCCACACTATTACCGAGTTTAAAGGAAGGAAGGTCGTAAAAAAATATATCCGGGAGAATGGCCCCCAAAAGATAACCTTCGCGAGCAGTCCCATCCACCACGCCCGAGTTCCTCAACAAGCGGAAAGTTTGATGGGCCAGTAAAATGTGGAGACGCTCTTTGGGCACTATCCCAACTCCCTTTAGGATCAATCCTCCTTCAGCTTTTCCTTGTAGATTTCTAATATCTCAGGAATTAGCCGACGGATGAAGGAGGCGCGATCGCCTTCAAAAGTCTTCATATACTCTTCATAGCGTGGATGGGACGATGAGAGGGTCGGAGTCCGATGCTTATCCGAAGAGAACCGGCCCGCGAATTCTGCAACCAGGTCCACCAGCGGAATCCTCGACGTGGGAAAGTCTTCTACCCATCCCGGGCGACGCATGGCTTCAAAGCGAAGTTGGTCCAGGAAAAATAAGGTGATGTCCATAATGGCCATCTTGTCCAAATTCTCCAGGAAATAGAAGCGAGTGCCGGTACCCAGGCCTTGCACTCCCATTATGAATTCATAAATGGCCATCGACGACTCTTCCCCCGGTTGTATCAATTTTGCCAGAGTCGCATCGCCGAGATCTATCAGACGCGTATTTTCATCAAATGATTCCGCAAAACGCCGGCTCCATTTTTCAAAGCCCCTTTTGGCAGTCAGATGCTGACGCTTTTCCTTCATGTCTAAGATCTTTGCCACACCTTCTCCCATCCGCAGCTACAACCGGAGGCTCTCCGAAAATGCCTCCTTTGTCATTTCGAAATATCGTTTTCTCAAAACACATCGGCGGAAAAAATATAAAGCTCGACATCGGATTTGTTCCAGGCATTAGGCTGCAGGCCGGCTTTTCTGCATACCCATTCCAGAAACTGCTCCCGGTCCCATCCATTTTCCGTTGCGACCTGTGGAAGAAGCAAACCCGAATGATAGCCCTTACGAATATACAGACCATGTTTGCCAATTTCGATCTGATCGGGATCCGTGATTCGTTCCATCGGGGTCAATACGGATATCTCGATTTCAATCTCATCCAGTTCCGAAGGTTCCAAAGCACAAAAGCGTGGATCTGAAAATGCAGCTTGAACAGCCATGTCCTTGATTGTTTCATGCAGCGCTCCGCGCGCTTCGATCATACCTATACAGCCTCTTAAAGCTCCTGCCTTTTTGACGCAGACAAATGCGCCCCTCGGTTCCGCTAATTTGGACGATTGCGGAGAAAACTGAGGCAAGGATTCACCCAGACAACGACTTCGAATTGTTTGATAAGCCAATTGCCGAAGGGTTTTCTTTTCCTCCTCAGACAGTCCAAGATCCACACCCACCTGTTTTTTTTTACCGCCTCCCGGATTATTGACCAATGCCGCGGCCATGTAGCCCACCACACTGCGATTGTCACCGGTCACATCTCCTGAGTTGGCATATTGCAAAACCGTGCACTTGGTGGCCCCAAGCTTTTTGGCAGCGAGCATGACAGTCACCATCGGACCACCACCGCAAGCCTCGCAATTGCCTTTTCTCAGGCTATCGGAAAGTCCGGCAGGATCGAAATCGGAAACCCGGTCGATAAGATTTTGATCCAGTCGTTTAGCTTCGTCGTAAGAATGGAAGTGAGACAGATCGCTGCTTGCTAACAAAAGAACTTTTTTATCTCTGCAGACATCTGCAATCGACTCGGCAAGCTGTACACAATTTTCAAAAGCCTGATCACCCATTACTATCGGAGTCAGTTTGAAATCATTGAGTACAACCTGCAAAAAAGGCAATTGGATTTCGAGGGAATGTTCCTGCGAATGAGCTTGTGGAACATAGTCAATAGGAATGGGCTGGTGCATCAAAGCATCCACTAAGTCTCCGTCCAGAGGGACTACACCCAGCGGAGTACGATAACCGCCTAACTTGTAGATGCTGGCGCCTTGAAAATATGCTCTATGGCTCGGAGCAACGATAAGAACTCGATCGAAAGGCTGATCGAGCAGGAGTTTGTAGGCGCATGCGGCTACTCCCCCGGAGTAGGCATAGCCGGCATGAGGAGCAATCAGTGCAACAATCTCACCTTTAGGCGGAGAGACTTTTGCCTGCTTGATATATTTTTGGATCTCCGTCTTCAATGTGTCCTTATTTCCAGGATACCAGGAGCCCGCAATAACCGACTCCCGAATCTTTTCCGCATTCATAAGTCCCCCTTTGCATCAGGAAAGAACACTTCCAAAAATAACCCCTCTCCTCCCTCATTCAGCAGCATACCTAAAAAAGGTGGATAAGCTAAGCACCGAAGAGACTCAATTCTCCTTTGTAGAAATAAAACACTCGCCATGGCAGGTGTCAACGCGCATCTGGAACTAAAATTGTTTTACTCTGGTCAGCAGATAGGGATCGCAAGGTATTGATTCGCATTCTGATTTTTTATAAGTTACGCTCGCTCGAACGCTCACTTTATTGAATATCGAGGCACCCCGCATCTTCCTTCCAACGTTATAACAGAAGGGATTTTAATGAAAGCGAAATTGGAAAACATCGCCATCGTGCTTAGCAGGCCACATTTTCCCGAAAACATTGGAGCCTCAGCCAGGGCGGCAAAGAACATGGGCATCGGTCGCCTGGTAGTCGTCAATCCTCGTGATTGCGATCTCACTCGAATACTGAAAATGGCTACTCACAATGCCGAAGATGTGGTGACCAATATGGAAATCTACGAAGACTTGGAGGCGGCTTTGGCGCCTTATTCTTATATCGTGGGGACCACTGCCCGCACGGGTTCGCACCGGCGAACGCTCAGGAGTCCGAGGATTCTCGCTGAAGAATTGGTGCCTGTCAGTCATAATAACTTGATAGCTATTTTGTTCGGCCCGGAGAATGCCGGCCTTGCTGCTCAGGAATTGAAATATTGTCAAAGTATGGTCACCATTCCCACGGCGGACTTTTCCTCGATAAACCTTGCTCAGGCGGTGATGATCCTCACTTATGAGATATTTTTAGCAAGTATCGATCCACCCAAAAGTTTTGTCCCGAGGCTTGCCAACAGTCACGAACTTGAAGGCATGTATGCGCACCTTAAAGAGACGTTGACAAGAATCAGCTTCATCAACCCGGAAAACCCCGATTACTGGATGATGAGTGTAAGGAGATTTTTTGGTCGAATTGGCCTTAAAGCCAGAGAAGTCAAAATGATTCGAGGCATTTGCAGGCAAATAGACTGGTACTGTGACAAGCGTCCGCAATCAACTCCATCCTCCAACTCAGATAAATGACTGCAGCGACGGCACTACCCTTGTCTCGCCCCCGATGATCAGTCATAATGTCTAATAATTATAACGACTAAACACGAAGGGACCTGTTCGGAATGGATGCTCTGAACTTTGATTTCTCCCAGCCTCGAGTGGTTAACGGGGTAACCATCATTGGTCCCGATCTGTTTGCCGTTGATCGTACGGGCAAACCGCTGAGTCCCATTGCATCCGTCTTTCCGGATCACAAAGTCATTGTAACAGGCCGTGGAATTCACGCCATGCAGGTCCAAACGATGGTCGATTTCCTTAGAAATGAGAGCCATCAACGGGAACACAAGGAGCTGAGCACTGATGAGGAAGAAAATATCTACAGCAATTCAGTCTCCATTCTTACCCACGATCTCGTCATCCTGATCCGATCAGACCCTGCAGACATGGAAAAGATCTTTGCCGCCGACGAGGTACTGCAGCACCTGTTGCCTAAAGATCGCATTCAGTTTACTGGAATCCAGCGGGCTGAAGTGAGGAGGAAGCTCCGACGGCGCGGGGAAAGCTGGCGCATTTCACCTACTCCCCATTCGACACGGGATATCCAGCGCTTCATAGAATCCAGCCGAATACAAGTCAATACCGGCGCTACATTTTATTACAATGCGCCCACCGGCGGACGCTACATTACTTTCCAGGAATTAATGAAGATCCGACCTCTGCTGCACATCGACCCAGAAGAAGCGTTGGCCAGACTGGAGGAAATCCTTCATCTGACCCAGCTGACCAATAATCTCGCAGTCCCTGAGCTTAGCTTCTTCCTTCAGGCCGATAAGGTTCTCGATACCGAAGATCTCAGAAAATTGATTCATAGCTTGAGGGCAGCGTCGCCACAAAAAGCTACGGCCGAAGCAAAGTCTCTGTTTGACCGCTTTTCGAGGGCTTTTGCCCGCGCAGCAGGCTCCGAGTTAGTAATTGATCGGGTCAATGAGGCGGCATGGCGCACAACCATGTTCTGTCGACTCTACGACATTAACGAAAAGGAAGTAGAGGAATGGTCTTTGGGACTCAGTCCAGAATTCCGATTGAATGTCCGGTGGCTGCCCGGAGCGAGAATATCCGGCAAACTTCTGTTCGAGCCGAACACCGAGCATAGGGTTAGAGAGTTGATGCACCACTACTGGCAGGTGCGCCCTGAGATAGTCTCGATCAATGTTGGGCGGGTTGAGACTTCGCAAACCGAGAGAGACAAAAGCGGTGAACAGCGAGAGGTTTATTTGGTTGTGTTAGGGCTCGCGTCCGGCAGTGAAGATATTCGTATCGTGCGCATGATCAAGTGGGATGTAATGCACAGGGTACGGCGAGGAACCCCGTTGCAGCAAGCAATTGCCGAAACAATCCAATATAGAGATTACATTTGGGATCGGCTTCGGGCAGCAGAAGAACTTGGTATTCCCAAACTTTCCTACATCGAAATTCGATTGGAAGAAGATATTCCGGAATTGGGTCGCATCCCGGTCTTCTTTTTCGACCGGCCGTACGTGCCGGGTATAGTCACGGACAAAATTCCTGCCGCGAACTACGCAAAGCCGGGTTTCATTGTTGGGCTTGCCGGACTCTTGGGAGCAGCGGCTGCCTCCAGCTTAATTTTGGGAAGAGCCTGCCCCAGAACCGGGCATGTTTTTTTCGACGATGGAGATGAAGTAATCCAACTCGGCGTTGATGAACTGCCGGAGCGGCTCATAATTGCAGATACTACGGGCTCTTTTACCGACTGGAGTACTCCACTGTCGCAACTACTACCGCATTGTCTCTGGCACCTGGCGCTGCATCTGGATAAAGCAAAACAAAGCGAAATATCAAAGGCAGATCTGCAAGCATCCATTGAGGCATTTGCCGGCAACCTATCCAATGAGATCACCCGCATGCAACGGATATTGAATCAACCCGGCTCACAGTTATGGTCTCTTTTCGCCGATCGCACGAATGAGCTCGGTGGTATTCGCCACCGTTGGGAATCAATGCTGTGCCGGCTGGGGGAAACCGATATTGAACAACTGCTGCAGATTATTGCGGGCAGCCCTTATCTCGATTCTTTCAAATAAAGCCTTTATGATCCTGTTTCTTCCAGTATGATCCGGTGCTCAACCAACGACATACTTCGAATCCTGGCATTCAGTAGTTTTTGTTCTCCAAAGATATTCGCCACCCTCAGCTTGCCGCCCTCGTTTTCGAGAATATCCACTGCTTCAAGCACCAATTCTTCTTTTCCATTCTTCAACAAATAAGCATTTGCTTCACACATTGTTCGATTCTCCCGTTGTTTGTTTTACATTGACCACTAATTAATATAAAAACATCCAATCTTCAAGGTGAACACTATTCTCGACCGACAACGAGCACATTGGCGAGATCGAATTTTACACTGGATACTAAGAGGTTCATTATGCAGTTTATAGATCTGAAAGTGCAGCAGACGAGGATCAGAAAATCAATCGAAGAGAGGATAAGAGCAGTTCTTGAACACGGTCGCTATATCATGGGTCCAGAAATCAGAGAACTGGAGGATACGCTTGCATCTTACGTGGGCGTGCGCCATGCTATTGGCTGTGCGTCCGGAACTGATGCCCTTTTGCTGGCTCTGATGGCTTATGGTGTAAAAAAAGGCGACGCCATTTTCACTTCGCCTTTTTCTTTTATTGCAACCGCTGAAGCGATAGCTCTGCTCGGTGCCACCCCGGTTTTTGTCGATGTTGATCCCAACACATTTAACCTCGACCCGCTCCAACTGGAAGCCGCCGTTGAAGCGTTTAGTTCCCGCAGATCAGCACTATACCCCTTGCCCGAATCTGTAGATATTTCTGCAATGCTGCCAAGAGGCATCATTGCAGTGGATCTTTTTGGACTGCCTGCAGACTATGACAGCATCAATGGGATTGCACAAAAGCATGGCCTTTTTGTGATCGAGGATGCAGCCCAATCTTTCGGTGCAAGCTATTTTGGGAATAAGACCTGCGGCCTGGCTCAAATCGGTTGCACGTCGTTTTTCCCGGCAAAACCCCTCGGCGGCTACGGCGACGGAGGCATGTGCTTCACCGATGACGGCGCATTGGCCGACATGATGCGTTCTCTGCGACTGCATGGGCAGGGCTCGCATAAATATGATCACATCCATGTCGGCATCAATGGTCGTCTGGACACTCTGCAGGCGGCCATTCTCATGGCCAAATTCGAAATCTTTTCAGAGGAAGTCGAGCTTCGCCAACGCGTGGCAGACGATTATCATCGGCTTTTGTCCTCCGAATTGTCTTTCGTTATTCCACCAGTGGTTCCTGAAAATTATCTCTCAGTTTGGGCTCAGTACTCCGTTCTTGCCAAATCAGGAGAAAATCGACCGGGCCTGCTCGCTAAGCTGCAGGAAGCGGGTATCCCCACATCGATTTATTATCCGAAGCCGCTGCATCTGCAGCCCGCGTTTGACTACCTTGGCTACAAAGAGGGTGATTTCCCGGTGAGCGAGGATTGTGCTCGGCGAATATTCAGCCTGCCCATGCACCCGTACTTACAAGAGGAGGATCAGCAGAGAATTGCCGGAATTTTGCTGGA
>Ga0210125_1000152_pt1 | contig 11934 bp, 10 predicted proteins | sample RushMan_CattailN_FD_185555 | JGI IMG/M metagenome (GOLD analysis project Ga0210125, IMG submission 185555) | Wetland microbial communities from San Francisco Bay, California, USA, that impact long-term carbon sequestration -... | ecosystem: Environmental > Aquatic > Marine > Wetlands ...
ACCTCACCGACCTTGCCGGGTGTTGCGCACCCCGACAACGCGAGCACGCCGGCCATGCAGAGGGTAATCGCACAAAAACGGACCACCTTTGTTTTGAAGTCATTCATCATTTTCTCCTTCTCGCTAAGAGAGTGTCAAAAAAGTTATTTCGAATTGAGACGACGTTGTCCGCCCCGGCACCCTAGGCGCCTTTCAAAAATACAGCTCCCTTGCCAGCCTGTAAGACTTCCTTCGAATCCAGCAGGCCGTAGAGCTGGATAAATTTGGCCACGAGCCCGGTCCAGCCGGTTTGGTGGTTTGCTCCAAGCCCCGCGCCATTATCGCCGTGGAAGTACTCATAGAAAAGCAGATGATCGCGCCAATGGGGATCGGTTTGGAACTTCGCCGTTTCCCCGTAGACGGGTCGTCGGTCCTGCTCGTCGCGGGTGAAGATCCGGGTGAGCCTATCGGAGATCTCCTTGCTCACCTCGAAGAGGTTCATCATTTTGCCCGATCCGGTTGGACATTCAATTTTGAAGTTGTCGCCGTAGTAGAGGTAGAAGTTCAGAAGTGCCCGGAGGATGATCGCGTTCACCGGCATCCAGATCGGCCCCCGCCAGTTGGAGTTGCCGCCGAACATGCCGGTGTTCGACTCGGCCGGCAGGTAGTCCACCCGGTACTCCTGACCGTACACGTGGAAGAGGTAAGGGTGCTGCTGGTGGGATTTGGAGAGCGAGCGAATGCCGTAAGGGCTCAGGAACTCATTCTCATCAAGCATCCTGGAAAGGATGCGGCGCAGCCGTTCCGGGTTGACCAGAGCAACGATCCCCCGCTCGGCCACGCCGAAATGCCCGGGACCCGTGGGGTGCATAGTTTCGAAAAGCTCGGGTATCCGCCGCAGGCGTTCAAACAAATGAGCCAGAGCCCTCGGAACACTTTCTCGCTGCCACTTCTCGACCACTGTAGTGGCGCACAGGGGCAGGAGCCCCACCATGGATCGCACCTTGAGCCTCTGAGAGCTGCCGTCGGGGAGCCGCAGTAGGTCGTAGTAAAAACCGTCTTCCTCATCCCACATGCTGTCATGCCCCGGCCGATTCATGGCCCTGGCGATATAGTAGAAGTGTTCCATAAACTTCACGACCATGTCCTCGTAGGTAGGGTCGTGAGCGGCGAGCTCCACTGCGAGTTCCACCATGTTTTGGGTGAACAGGGCCATCCACGCCGTGCCGTCCGCCTGCTCCAGGTAGCCGCCGGTGGGGAGCGGGGCGCTGCGATCAAAGACGCCGATGTTGTCGAGCCCGAGGAAGCCGCCATCGAACACGTTCTTGCCGAACCTGTCCTTGCGGTTGACCCACCAGGTAAAGTTCAGCAGCAGCTTGTTGAAGGCCGACTTGAGGAACTTTAGGTCCATTTCGCCGTGCAAAGCCTGCTCGGTGCGATGCAGGAACAGGGTCGCCCAGGCATGGACCGGTGGGTTCACGTCGCTGAAGTTCCACTCATAGGCGGGGATCTGGCCGCTGGGGTGCAGGTAGACCCCGCGGAGCATGAGCTCCAGCTGCTCCTTGGCGAAATCGGGATCCACAATGGAGATGGGCAGCGTGTGAAAAGCGAGGTCCCAGGCCGCGTACCACGGGTATTCCCACTTGTCGGGCATGGAGATGATGTCCTCGTTGACCATATGGAACCACTCCCGGTTCCGGAACTCGCGGCTGCCGGCATGGAGGGGGTTGGCGCGGTGCTCGTCCAGCCATTGGTCACCGTCGAAAAAGTAGAACTGCTTGCTCCAGAGCATACCGGCGATGGCCTGGCGCATCACGTTGGCCGCATCCGCAGAGAGGGTCGGCGGAGTCACGGAGCGGTAGAACTCGTCCGCTTCACGCAGCCGTGCGGCCAGGATCTCGTGAAATTCCTTCCCGAAAGGGGATGCGAGGGCTTTGATTTTCCGTCCTTCCCCTGCAGGCGTCTTTGCGGTCAGCCGCAACCGCACGGTTGCCGACTCGCTGGGCGCGACCTGCAGACGGTAGTGCGCTGCGACCTTGGTGCCATGTCGGTCGGGATTCACTGTCTCCTGCCAGCCCAGCACTGCACAGTTGTTGATGCCGTCTTTCACGTACGGGCTTGCATTTGGATACTCAGGAAAGAGACGTTCATTGTTGGTTTCATTCTCGGTGAAGAGCAAGGGCACATCGCCTTCGCAGTAAAGGATGTATTCACCCAGCAGTGAGTGTGCGGCCGCGACCGCACTTGCACCCGCCGGTCCCTCAACCTGCTTGAGCATCGGTTTAGGCGAAGGTCTTGCAATCCAAGACGCCCAGTCGTTGCGAAACCACAGGGTCGGCAGCAGGTGCAGCTGGGCCTCTTCCGGCCCCCGGTTGAAAGCGGTGATTTGCACCAGGATGTCTTCAGCACCCGCTTTGGCGTATTCCACGAAGACGTCGAAATAGCGGTCGCCTTCGAACACCCCTGTGCCAAGGAGCTCATACTCCATCTCATCACGGGTGCGCTGGCGGTTCGTCTCCACCAGGTCGGCATAAGGAAATGCATCCTGGGGGTATTTGTAGAGGAACTTCATGTAGGAGTGTGTCGGCGTGCTGTCGAGGTAGAAATAGTATTCCTTCACGTCCTCGCCATGGTTACCTTCGCTGTTGGTCAGGCCAAAGAGGCGCTCCTTGAGAATGGGGTCCTTGCCGTTCCACAAGGCCAGGGCGAAGCACAGGTGCTGCTTATTGTCGGAAATGCCGCCGATGCCGTCCTCGCCCCAACGATAGGTTCTCGATCGGGCCTGGTCGTGGGTGAAATAGTTCCAGGCATCGCCGTCCTCGCTGTAATCCTCTCGCACCGTCCCCCATTGGCGCTCACTCAGGTAAGGCCCCCACTTCTTCCAGGGAACCTTTTGATTCCGTGACTCTGCAAGTCTTACGTGCTCTGCGCTCATGGCGTATTCTCCTTTTCAGTGGATTACGAACTCCAAAAATCTTCCCAAATCTCCCTTCACAAATCGGCGTCTTCGACGCTTCCCCTATTGTTTTTTGGGGGTCGATTGTGCCAGCGCCTCCGCCTCAGCCTGAGCGATAGCAGCGGCGGCAGCGGCCCCTGCAGCCTCTAGCAGCGCTCTTTGATCCTCGCCTCCAGCTGGGGCCGAACCTCCCTCGGTCGAAGGTTGAGGCGGCAGGTACACCGTCACATTTCGATGGGCAAACTCGATTCCCTGTTCCTTGAAGGCTTTCTGGATCTGGCGAAACACTTCCCTGCGCACGAGAAATTGCTCCCCGGGGACGCACTTGAACTTCACCCGCATGATCATGGCCGAATCGTCCATCGCACGCACTCCGGCCGACTTGATGTCGCTCAGCAAGGATTTAGCCAATTCTTCCCGGCTCTTAATGTCTTTGTTGATGTTTTTGATAATCTTTCGGATATCGTCGGGATCGGTATCGAAACGGACCCGGATGTCGAGCTTTTCAATGATGTAGTCGCGAGTGAAGTTCTGCAGCATTTTGAGATCCCCGAAGGGAACGACGAAAATTTGCCCTCGAGGATGTCGGAGCCTGAGTGATCGCAGCGATATGTGCTCAACCGTGCCCTTGGCAGTGCCAGCTTCAACGTAATCGCCCAACCGAAAGGCGTCGTCGATGAGGAAGAAGACTCCGGCGATGATGTCCTTGACCAGAGTCTGAGATCCAAAGCCGATGGCAAGACCGATCACACCGGCACCGGCAAGCAAAGGTGCGATGTTCACTCCAAGGGATGCGAGGATACTGAAACCGGTGACCACAACAAGAAAAGCCATGATGAACTTGCGGAGCAACAAGAGAAGTGTGCCGCTGCGAGAACCGCCGGCGCCTCCTTCCTCGGCGTCATCGTTTTCAAGCGGTATTTCCTCTCTAATCCTCTGGTCGATGCGAGCCTTGATCACTTCCCAGACAATCAACCCAAGAACCAACGCCAGGACCACTCCAAGAACATTTCTGGCGAAGATCCAGCCAAAGTCAAAGTCGATACCCCAGAGCTGCAAAGCGGCGAAGAAAAGGAAAAACAGGAGCACCACCCGAAACATTTTGCGGATGACAGGGAAATAGATACTCATGTCTTTGGCCGCTCTCTTCGATTGGCGATCCGGTGACCTTACCAGTAGGCTTCCCGGTTCTGTTTCCAAGCCTGTGTCCGGTGCCATGAAATCGATCACCTCCCGTGGCTTTCCCCCCAACCGCATGAACATCTGCTGCAGCCACTGATCCATGCCGATGCAGAGGGGAACGAGAAAGAGGCTCAAAATGAGCCTGAGAATCGTGACATCGGCATGGGTGAGAACCCTTGCCCACCAGTACCCGCCGACTGACAGGGCTAAAATAATCGCCGGATAATGCCAATAATCAGCACACCGTTGGCGCAGCAGCCACGCAGGAATGGAACCCGGGTCTTCGAGTGGGCATACTAATTTTGCCACGCGATACCGAGCCTGCCAGATCATCACTGCGAGGAGGATGCTGACGATGGGGCCGGCGGTGGAATACACGAACAGGAAAAGCTCCCGGCTTGCTCCGGATTCTTGCAGAGCCAGGGCCAGAATGCTTCCAGGCATAACGGCTGCGGTTATCCAAATTATCCAGTTGTAAACGAACCGCGCGTTGGAATCGGACATGAAGACCAACCGCAGTTCAGGGGCCTTGGGCGAGGTGATCAGCCGGGCCGCCATTTCGATGAGCCGAAAGTAGTAGGTCAGGATGAGGGCGCTTGATGCCATGTAGACGGTTTGTTTTTCCCCGTAGATGATAAAATAGGCCAGGAAAGTGACCAGTACATAAACGCAAAGCCCGAAGCTATCCAGAATCAGCCGTGAAAGGAAGATGCCCGCCTTTTCCCAACCGCGGCGCGGAATTTGCCCCAGCAGTTGGCTTCGAAGTTTTTCGGTCTTGCGCAACAGGAGCCGTTCCGCGGCCCAGCCCAGAAACAGGATAAAGACGAGCAGAGCCACAGTCGTAAAAAATGGTTCGAATCCTTTGCCTCCAATGAGTTGCTCCCATACCTCCGTTTCTGCTGGAGTGTGGGCTCCGGCAATGACCTTTTCGAGTTGATCGGAAAGAGAGTTCAAAGCCCTCTGGGCGGAAAAGAAGGCAAGGACAAGCCCGGTCTCTTTTCCCACTGACAATTCCCCGGAGGCTTTGCCGCTTTTCTCAGCTGTCTGCTCTTTAAGCTCAGCAGCAAACAAGCGCCTGGCTTGTTCATCACTGAGCCCGGCCAGGAAGCTGTCGACCTTTTCTGGTGTCAGGTTTGGAGGGACTTTGTCCTCCTTGGGCAGTGCTTTTGACTTAACCTTCCCAATACCTTGCGCCCAGCCGGACATGGGCATCGAGAGAAGCACGCACCCGAAAAGAACAAAGCATGTAGTCTTGACGAAAGATGTGGAGGTCATACTCTTGCTCCTTTACACAATTCATTTACCCTGTCGGGTGGCGAGCTCGTCATTGGACCCTAACGTCTTCAGCGGCGCGTACACAGGGGACTCGCCTATTCTGTGTCAGGTCCGAACATGGAATTCTGCGCCAGCGAAAGCATTCCTCCTGCTACATTCCTGGCGTTGAAGCCGTTCTGCAGAAGGATCCGCATTGCGGTGTAGGCCCGCTGGCCGGAACGGCAAATGACATGGATCTCGCGGTCGTGAGGGAGCTCGCCGAGACGTGCACGGAGCCGTCCGATGGGGATGTTGAGCGCTCCCGGCACATTCTCCACGGCGAGCTCTACCGGTTCGCGCACGTCAAGGAGGAATTCCTCCCTGGCGGAATTCCAATGACTGAGCGGCATATCGCCCCTGAGCACATTGGCGGCCACCATCCCGGCAAAGTTCACCGGATCCTTTGCGCTGCCAAACTGGGGCGCGTAGCAAAGCTCGGTTTCCTCGAGATCGTATATGGTGGCGCCCATTTGGAGCAGGGCCGCAAGAGCGCTGATCCGTTTGTCCACTCCATCCATGCCGATGCCTTGAGCGCCCAGCAGTCGTCCGTCGGATTTGCGGAAAATGATCTTAAGGGCGATGGGCTTGGCGCCGGGATAATACCCTGCGTGTGAATTTGGGTAGAGGTAGATCTTTTCATAATCGGTATCACCGAGCCGTTTGAGCGTTTTTTCGTTGACTCCTGTCCAGGCTGCGGCCCCGCCAAACAGTCCGATAATGGAGGTGCCCTGGCTGCCCCGGAAACGTGAATTGCGTCCGGCGATCACATCGGCTGCGATCCTCCCCTGCCGGTTGGCCGGCCCGGCGAGGGCGATGAGGCTCCACTCACCGGTCACGAAATCCTTGACTTCGATGGCGTCACCGACGGCAAAGATATCCGGATCGCTGGTGCGCATCTGTTCGTCCACGCGGATCCCTCCGCGTTCACCGATCGCCAGTCCGGCCTGTTTCGCCAGCTTGGTATCCGGACGCACGCCGATGGCGAGGATCACCACGTCCGCCGGGTAGATTTTTCCGGATTTGGTTTCCACCTCGATGGCGCCGCCGGCAGCCTGACTGAACCCGACCACCTCGTCGCCGTGCCTCAGGCGGACCCCATGCCTCTTCAATAAAGTCTCCACAACGACCGCATGTTCCGGATCGAGCGGAGTCAAGACCTGATCCGGCTTCTGCAAGAGGGTAACTTCAAAGCCGCGATGGACCAGGTTTTCCGCCATCTCCAGGCCGATGAACCCTCCACCGACAACCACCGCCCTGGTCTTCGGTCTCACCGCCTGGAATCCCGAATACTTGTACATGCCGGCGAGAAACGGGTTGCCCCGTTCAACCCACTCACAGATTGCCCTAACGTCCGGTACTGTCCGCACGCCAAAAATGCCGGGGAGGTCGATTCCCGGCAGCGGAGGACGGACGGAAGCCGCCCCGGGCGACAGCACCAGCTTGTCGTAGGATTCGTTTTTGATCTCACCGGTTTCAACATTTCGCAGCTTCACTATCTTCTCTTTCGGCAAGACCTCAACGGCCTCACAGCGGGTGCGTACATCGATAGCGAACTGTTCGCGGAACAATTGCTCGTTCGCCACCAACAGGCTCGATTCTTTTTCGATTACGCCCCCGACGTGGTAGGGCAGTCCGCAGTTCGCGTAGGAAACATACGGTCCGCGCTCCACCATGAGGATCTCGGCTTTTTCATCCAACCTGCGCAGCCGCGCCGCACAGGACGCTCCACCCGCAACTCCGCCAATGATGATAACTTTCATGATGTTTTCTCCTTTCTTGAATGGGTCTCAGAACCTGATCACCGTGCGAAGACCTGCAAAGACAGCCGTTTCATCCGCCAAGGAGGGATCGATGATCTGCAGGTCTGCTCCCAAGGTAAGCGATGGTGTTACAGCAAAGTTGTAAAACAACTCCACGCCTTGTTCGTTCCGGATACTCACGACGGATTCAAGCGAGTCCTTGAGATCGGTACTCGGGGCAGCATAATAGTAGCCGACGCCCCAGTTGTCCCGGCTGCGGCCTGGAACCAGGCCGGTGCCGCCCACTCCCACGTGGGCCGACCAGTAGAGCCTGTTGGGATTGCCGTCCGAGATGCCGAACTGTCCAAACAGCCCGCAGCCTTCCTTGGGGTTCTCCAGCGACTGATAGAGATACTGGTCGAATGTATAGGCGAAGTAGTAGCGATTGTTCTCAAGGCGGACGGTTGCCGGCCAGGCTGGAATAAGGAGATCGTCGAGAGTTGTCAGATCGGTGCCGCTCTGGCTGCTGTATAAGGCCACAAATCCTTGATGGCCGCTGCGGCCGACGATGGTGACGGGGAATTCAACAGTCCCGCGGACAGTGACACCGTCGCCGAAAGGATCTTCGAAGCCCGTCTTGTTCGTCATGTCATTCGGGTCATAAACCCACAGACCGAAGGTGGCGGGTTTGGTCCGCACGCTCAGTAAGGCGCCAAAGAGGTAAGGCGGGACCGTGCCGCTTGGCGGGGCAGTGAAGACGATATTCCAGAACGAGTCGATGCCGGCCCCGCCCGCAAACGGTCTGCCAGAGGCGAGATCGATCATGTTGATCTTGCCGAGCAGCAGGGAAACATTGTCGCCGAACTTCTGGCCGAAATAGACGCTTGACAGGTCGGAGCGATCGGACCCTTCAATGCCCGGAAAGTACAGCGCCGTATTGACCAGCGCGATCGTGCCGCCGCTTCCGTTGACGCTCCAGCCGAAGTTGTATTCACCGTGGACGGTCAGTGAGAACCCCTTCCAAAAACCGAGCTTGTCGAGGTCGGCATTGAGCAGGAGGTCAGCCTTGCCGCCGTATTCAAATTCGTGATCGCCATCACCGGCAGGCATCCCCTGATAGAATTGAGTAATCCTCGGAATGACAGTGATGCCATGATCTTTCAGCCAGGTTCGGCCACCGCCCCAGTCGCCGGTGAGCATGTCGCGCTCTAGCCAGCCGGGTTGCGTCGCAGGCTCGGTGATAGCAGGTGCAGTTTCGTCTCCCATTTTGTTAAGCGGCGCCGCGTTTCCTTGATCGGCCCACGCACTGCATCCGGGTGCAAACGTCATGACAGCCGCAGCAAGCAGCACTTGGATGAGCTTGATTCTCACGCACTTCTCCTGTCAAACTTATCAAACATCGCAACTGCCCGATCTCTTAGCTTCCCGCATTGCCTCATTTGGTGTGGTCCGTATGGCAGAGAAGACAGTCCATATGCCCCTGCTGATGGTTCATGCCATTTTCGTAGCGCGGAAAAGTCTCGGGACCATGGCACTCAACACAGTGGGTGATTTCTTTGGACGGCGTCCATTTCACGGGCTTCCATTTCCCGTCGAAGTATTCATTAAGAGAATGCACCACGGTATAGACGACTTCCCCCGCTACCTTGGCGCAGCGCTCATATTTTTCTTTGGAAGTGACCTCGGCCCCGGCGGCCATCGTCCACTTCGAAACCGATGTATGGCAAAGCGGTGTCATCGCCTGAACCTTGACCTGCTTGGGAATTGACGAAATATTGTCAAACCGTTCCGTCGGGAATTCCATTCCCGCATACCAATACATCATCCGGTCTATCACGGGCGCATAGCTTTGATTTTCATCGTAGAGAACGAGATTGATGATGCATGAACTGACGCCCAGGGCGCCGCAAAGCGTGCCATGTCCAGCGTACCCTTGTCCGGCATGAGCGAACATGTAGTCCGGCAGGGTTGTCCAGGGATAGCCGACTTTTTCTTTCAAAAGGCTGGTGAACCCCAGCCAGGTGCCATTCCCTCAGCCTTTCTTCTCGAGATAGCTGCGATAGGCCCGCTGGCCGGCCTCCAATGGATCCAGCTTGACCCACTTCCATGGCAGTGGGAGTGGCTCGCTCGCTGTTGACGTTGAAGGCGACGCAAGGCTGCTGGTGCTGTACCCCGCTATTCCTCCCGCCACGAAAATGCCCGCTTTTGTAATGAAATTGCGGCGGGACAGCGACGATGCTCTCTCTTCCCTTTTCTCCATAATGATCTCCTCTCCTTTTCCTCTCTATGCATGAGCACTTCAGTATAGGATTGCTGCTATGAACTGATTATTCTGGTCTTATCCGGATGTTCCGGTTTGGCTCTGACCTTTTCAATGGTGTCAATCCCCGTGGAATGGGAGATCACATCGAATCGGACCTCGGGAAATTCCGTCGCCATCTCGATCGCCAGAAGCACGGCAAGGAATTTATCGGAGCGAAGATGGCGCTCCAGGTCTTCCTCGCTCGCCCAGATTTGTTCGAGCATGAGCGCACGCTCCTCCTGGACATCCCGGTAGAGCCGACAGCTGACGCAGCCCTCCTCGAGTCTTGTCTGCTCGATCAGCGAACCGAGGATGACCAGCGCCTCCTTTCGCTTTTTAACAGGGATGGTCATCCGGATGGTTGCATCGATGCGGCTTTTGGCATCCTGCTGGCCTTCCACGCTTGGGGCATCTCGCGTTAGCTCAATCAATGGACTCACCTCCGACGGTCTGTGTATATCGGAATCAGAAGTTCAGGAGCCGTGATGAAAAGAAACACTCTCCCCTCTGCACCAATCATTCTCTTATTCTCCTGCTTCGTTTTGACCCGATGGGTCATGTGAGTTATTGCACCAGTCGATGCGACAGAGAGGATTCGCAAAAGGTGTGCCCGAGCGGAATCAACTCGGAATTTTTATGTAACATACTAACCTCACTGGGTATTATGCACTAGGCAGGGTTTCATATGGATTGAGTGGAAGGCAATTAATGTCGAGATACAGACAATTGGACTTTATTTCGACAGCAGGATGAGGGCCGTTCAAAGAATCCAAGCATCCTCAAAAACAAAAGACCAAATCGCTTGACAAACAGCGTGAATCCCATATTCTTAACCCAACCTGTGCCGATTTGGCCGGATGGAAGCCTGTGGAGCCGAACCGGTTCAAGCTAACGCATCTACAAAAGTCTGCAGCCGTTTCAAAATTGTGACCGAGACCCCGGTGACTGGAGTCGATAATGGAAGATCGGTGGCTTTCCGTAGACGAGATCGGAACCTATCTCGGGATCAAACGAGATACGGTTTACAAGTGGATTTCCGAGAAAAGCATGCCGGCGCATCGATTGGGCCGCCTGTGGAAATTCCGAAAAGAAGAGGTGGATGCATGGGTGAAGTCCGGGGGAGCCGAGGACGCAAAGAACAAACGTGCCGACCGGGGTGAGAACCTATGACATTGGACAACGACAAACAACTTCCTTTACTTGCATTTCGCCTTCGCGCTTTGGTGCTCGCCCTTGGCGAGTCCGTTTTGCCCCCATGGTGGAAAACCGGCTTCATGAGCGAAACGGGGTTTCGTTTCTTAGAGAGGCTTTACCCGCGTACTTTTGTTCACGCCGCGGTTTATTCCGCCGGCAAAGCCGCCTGTGACACTCATGACCAGGCCGTCGGTCGAGTGGCTGTCTACCATTTGTTCAGGCTTCCGGAATCGCTGGAGGCCGCGATACATGCAATCCCGCCCACCGAAGACGTCGACTTCTTTGCTCGGTTTCGATCCTGTCTGGGAAAACCGGAGGATCTGTTGGATATGCTTCAGCTTCTGTGTGCGGGCGGGCTGGGAAAAGATGATGTCGCCGGCGCGAGGAGAATCGGGACGGATAAGGATTTGAGGGTCTCAGACACCATCGGTGAGACCGCTTCTTTTTACCACCGTGCCTTCAGCCTGGGAAAGCCGGCCTTCCCATATTTCGCCGCGGTGGAAAACGGAGTTTCCGAATGACTGCAGGTACAAACGACGATTCACAGCGCAAATACACAACGGCCATAAGCCAAATCCATCGAGGAGCTGATCGATGCCTTCGCTCGATGAAGCATTCAAAGAATTGATCGATAAGATCCGTGATCCGGACGCACTTAATCCAGCCAGAAGCGCACCGGTATATTACTTCTGTTATCGTCCCGAGCAGATGCTTGATCTCAAGAAGCGTCTCCCGCGCTGGATGTCGAAAATAAGAGAGGCCGGATTCGACGTCCGCCGCGTCTCCCTCGCCGACATTATTTGGGATATCGTAGATCAGTCGGGAAGATGGAATATCTGGCTCGAGCTGGAAACCGAGGCAGACCCCGAGGAAATCAATGGAGCCGTGCGTGACGTCATGCGGCAGGGAAACGCTTTGATCAATCGGGTGGCGGACGAAGTCAGTACAGCATCGGAGAGCACCGTCGTGTTCTTGACCGAGTCCGAGCTCCTGCATCCTTACATGCGAACCCGGGTCATAGAGGAATACCTGCATAACAAAGCCGCAGTGTGCACGATCATTTTCTATCCCGGCGAACGCAGCGGCCAATTCGGCTTGAAATTTCTCGGCTTTTATAAGGAAGACAGCGGCTACCGTTCGACCATCATCGGAGGTCTTTGAGGATGACGAGGATCCACGAATACTTCAGACGCGATATATACCGTACCATCGAGAAAGTCATCGACTACTACGCGCAGGAAGAGGACCGCCTGGCGAACGAGGCCGGC
>Ga0210125_1000153_pt1 | contig 11857 bp, 12 predicted proteins | sample RushMan_CattailN_FD_185555 | JGI IMG/M metagenome (GOLD analysis project Ga0210125, IMG submission 185555) | Wetland microbial communities from San Francisco Bay, California, USA, that impact long-term carbon sequestration -... | ecosystem: Environmental > Aquatic > Marine > Wetlands ...
GGCATAGTACTCTTTTAGCTTTGGCGCCGGTTACGATTTCAATTTTAGCTCCTGGACTTTGAACGTCAACACTCGGATGAACTATGCCCATCTCAGTGTTGACGGGTATAATGAAAAAGACCCTTATAATACGGGATTGAACCTCGACATCCGCAGCCAGAGTGCGGATTCTTTAACAACCAGTCTAGGCACACAGTTGTCCTACGCTATTAGCACTCAAGTGGGGGTCTTTCTCCCAAAACTGGGGGCTGAGTGGGAACATGAATTTATGGATGATGCCTATTTTATTACAGGGAGTTTCGTGAACGATCCCGATCCGCTCAATCCCACTACATTTGATATAACAACTGACAGTCCAACACGAGATTACTTCCGCTTGAGCCCGGGAGTCTCGATGGTTTTCCCGCGAGGGATTTCCGCTTTCCTCAACTATGATGTATTGCTCGGTTACGATAACTTCAATTCAAACAACTTCACCTTCGGTTTAAGATACGAGTTTTAGAATCAAATGAAGCTGCCCTCTTCTTGGATCGACTGAAGGGGGCAGCAATTTCTCGCGGATATCGAATATTCACCCTTCAACAGCGGCAAGAATCGACCCCCAAATCTCTTCCCAGCAACAACGATGATCAAATTCGTCAACAACGACAAACTTTGCGTTTAGCTGGCGGGCAACAGCCGGCTCGATCAAGGACGGCGGTACGTTTTGGTCAAGAGCTCCTGCAAGGTGAAGTTGGCGAATTTCCGAACTGAGCAGCGGGCGCGTGGCCGGATTGAGCGAACCCACCAGAGGTGTATATCCATTGTATTCGCACCACTTATCAATGTCCAGATTGGCCGCTATGGTAATTACGGATTCGGTTTCCTCAAACCGTTCGGCTAGAAGCATCGCCAACACCCCACCACCACTGTATCCGAAAAAAGCCACTGCTCTGCGACCCCTGGATTGTAGGAACCGTCGTAGAGCTGCGGCCATGCTATCCACCACCTGAGGTGAAAACCGTCCAAAAGTCCAGTAGAAAGGATTGCATTCGGGACTGTCGGCCAGCCCGTTGTAACAGGGACGTCCTAGATAAAGACTCGGGTAGGGATCGATGGTCATCAGGCGCAACATGAGAGGGTTTCGAGGAGTAGGATCACGAGCGATCCGGTCTTCAGACAGCCACGGTGTTCCATCACCCTCTAAGTAAACATGCAGCACCCCAGAAACTCCGGAGCCTTGCTTGAAATAGGCAACATGTTGAAATTCCTTACCCTCCAGCATCAAACGGGTATATCCCGCATGCACGGCCTCACTATTTAGACGTTGGCTTGGAGTCGAACAGGCGGACAACGTAGTAGATAGCAACAGAAATAAAGCCAAGCAACGACGTCTTCTAGGCATACCCAATCCAAACGTGATATTATGACTTCAAGAAAAAGATTTCGGGGGGGCACCACAGCCAAGACTAGCCGTTAAGGGCATAAGTATTTCGCGTATGACTTAAAACTAATAGAAATCCTTATTTTTCGGGAAGCAGCTTAACCTGGAGATTCTTCTTCCCCCTCTTAAATAACACCTGAGCCGCCCAATCATAGTACCCCTCAAGATCCACTCTCATTTCGTGCTTGCCTATTGGCAGACTAAGATCGAGCGGCGCATTGCCAACCAGTCGGCCGTCCACATAAACCTTTGCCCCTGGCGGAGTGGTCTCAAGATTCACCGTTCCTTTGGCTGGTATGCCTATGAATTTATAGTGATAGATGCCAACTACGACCGCTCCCAAAAAAGCCAACAAAAAAAAAGCAGCCCAAAAACCCCTCAACCTTCCTTTTTCTAAAGGCGTCTCAGAACCCTTACCTACCCCTCGCTTCACTCGACAGGTTTTGAGTGCCTCAGCCAAATCGGAGCCGGTTGAAAATCGTTTTTCCGGTCTTTTGCTTAGACACTTCATTATGATTCGAGAAAGATCTTTAGAAATGAAAGGGTGAAGCTTTAACGGCTCGATTGGGATCTCTTCGGTAATGGATCGCAGAATCGTTCCGATGCTTTGCCCCTTGAACGGCCGTTCGCCGGTACTCAGTTCATAGAGAATCACACCTAGGGAAAAAAGATCAGAGCGGCCGTCCACCGGTTGCCCCATAACCTGCTCAGGCGACATGTATGCCGGCGTTCCAAGAATCTCACCATCTTGAGTTCGTTGTCCGGCAGAAGGATCATCCATGTGGGCGATGCCAAAATCGGTGATTTTTATTGTGCCATCCGGTTTCAGCATCAAATTGCTTGGTTTTACGTCTCTATGTACAATGCCTCTCGCATGAGCATAATCTAAGATTTCGGCGACTTGGATTCCTATGTCGATGGTTCGCTCAAAATCCAGACCAGCCCTTTGTAGTAAGTCACTGAGTGGTTCACCTTCAACAAACTCCATGGCTATGTATATGCTGCCCTGATCTTCCCCTACGTCATAGACTAGAACTATACCCGGATGAGAGAGTCTGCCTATAGCTCGTGCCTCAAGCATGAATCTATTGACGAAGTCTGCGCTGGTAAGCCTGTCTTCTCTGAGCACCTTCAGCGCAACAGATCGGTCGATCTGAGGGTCATGGGCCAGATAAACCACACCCATAGAACCCTTCCCCAATATTTTATTAATCCGATAGCGCCCATACTTCATGATAAGCGGCAACCTTAATGCTTCTCTTTCACCTTGGAACCTGTTGAGGTTCTGTGAACCAGAATAACCGTAATGTTGTCAGATCCTCCCTTGTGGTTTGCCTCTGCAACCAGTTTCTCAACTTTTTGCATCAGCTCCAAGGGGCTGACCAAAATTTTTTGGATATCAAAGTCAGGCACCATTCCTGTCAGCCCATCTGAACAAAGCAAAAATATGTCGCCGGAAGCCACATTACCCCGCAAAAGGTCCAGGGCCAGCCTCTCCGTGGCGCCTACGGCTCGCAGAATAACGTTTTTCAACCGATGTCTGCTCGCTTCGCCGGCAGTCAGAAGGCCACGGTCAACCTGCTCCTGAACCAGCGAATGGTCTCGCGTGAGCTGCCTCAAAACGCCATTTCTCAAAAGGTACGTGCGGCTGTCACCAACGTGACCGATCACGTACCGATTGCCGCAAATGGTCAAGAGTTCGGCCGTGCATCCCATACCGCTGCGTTCCGGATTCCTTGCGGCATGTTGCAGTATTCTGTCGTTTCCAACTTTAAAGGCTTTTTGAACCATTTGTATGGTTTCCTGTTCCGGAAAACAAACAGACAGTGCAAAAACCTTGCGAACCGTCTCTATGAAAAGACGACTTGCAATTTCACCCGCCGCCGCTCCTCCCATACCATCTGCTACCGCACACACCCCTGCACCAGCCTCGATCAAGAACGAATCCTCATTGTTGCGCCTCCTCAAACCGGTGTCCGTTATTCCCGCCATAATTAGGCTGTTGGTCTGCTCAAGCATTCATGCAACTCCACTAGATTATTCCTTGACAGAGAATCGGCAAATACGGCTATAATTCAATTGAAACAGATCAAACGTAATGTAACCAGCAGGGTAGATAATCACCCTCAAAGAGCCAGGTGTTTAAACTGACATGAAAAGACCGCCTATAATTAACGTGCAGCTTGTTCATCTGCAAGGGCCTTTGAAAGGTGAAATTCAGGAATTCACTCAAGAGGTCATATCTGTCGGACGGCATCCGTCTGCCACTGTGCGATTCCCGGCCAACCTCAACGTGGTCTCCCGTCAACATGCGGATATCGTCAGGGACGGTAATCGCTTCAAACTTGTTGATCATAGCACCAATGGAACATTTGTTAACGGAAAAAAAATAAAGGAAGTTTTTCTTAAGAATGGAGATGTCATAGATTTTGCGCAGGGGGGGCCCAAGGTCAGTTTTCTCATGCAAATACAGGAGAGATCGATTGTCATTGAAGAGCCGCCCCTGCAACCACCCCCACCACCGCCTTTGCAAGAAAAGTTAAAACCGTCGCTTGAACCACAACCACTTCCAACTGCCAAAGAACAGGATGTTGTTGTCAAAAACGTGCAGGCTCCTCTAGTTATCCAATACGGACCCACTATTCGTTCGTTCAAGAAACTCCCGGTTACTATCGGGACTCACCCGAGTTGCGACCTGACCGTCACCCATCCCGCCCTCTTCGACCAGCATGCCCAGATTTTTTTCAGCCAGGACCAATACTGGATAAAGGATCTCACTGGAAGGGCCTCTATTCAGATCAATCATCGGCCTATTGGCCTTCAGGCAGCCATGAATACCAACGACACCGTTTCCCTGAGCTCTAAGGGGCCGGCCTTTCGCTTTATCGGTGGCGGCCGGCTGGCACAGATCGACGAGCCTCTTTTTGAAGAATAAGCAACATGCCAGCAGTTGGTAAAATCCGACTGGAGTCAACCGGACATTTAGGAGCATAATTTTCTCTTTGCCTTTCAGAACAATCGCAAGGGTTTAATCGACTGTTGTACATGCCCTGGGAAGCAAAACCAGTCTGCGATTAAGTGCGGATAGGTTCAACAAATACCATTGAGATGTTCCCATTAGAGAGGGAGGAGAAGATGATAGGGTTTAAAATATATGCCTATGGCGGAGGAGGATTTACTTATGACAGTCGTCGCTGGACTGAGGGAAGCCTGGCTGCACTTAAGCTCGCAATGAGTCGGTCACCCAACAAACCTCTTCGCAAAAGCAAAGGTTTAATAAATGGAGTTGAAAAAGGCTTTCACAACATAGCATTAAAGAATCTTTATAACATCTGTGCTTACAGCTGGGATCTTAAAATGTCAATCATTGGCGATCTTCACTTTTCGTACTATTTTCGTCAGAATGCCAGCGCAGACAGAACTTATTTCGAATTGTTGCAGAAAATCTCGAATCAGAAGCAAAAACTCGGCGACCAAGTCATTATTGAAATATGCACAGCCGTTTACCTGTATCATCTGTTCGTCATTTCTGAAAATTATGGCGGACCCCTCCACATGCTCATAACCATTGATCTATAGTCTTTTAACATAAACATTAGCTCACGGAAGCATCTGGTAAGTAAAATAAAAGTGAATACGCATTGATACTGATTGAAGATGCGGAGATAGGTAGTCACGAGTATATCGAGAAACTTGCTAGCAATGGTGGGGGTGTCAGACGCATGGACAATCAATCTCTCAGTTTCACATTTGCATGGGAAAGGCGCCAAGATATTTTTGATGAAACTCAGCATGAATTCAGAAGCTTGCGGTAGTTACATGAATTGGTCAACGTATTCAGAAAGCTGCATCATTTGGGGAAGTAAGCAATCCCATCTCTCTTGGGATCTTGAGGATGATCGGATAGGCCGAACTCGCTTCCTGGTCAAGAAGAATGGTGCCGCCATGATCGGATATGATTTTATAAGCAATATTCAAGAAGAGTCCAAAGCTCCAGGGCTTATTTTTCAACCCAGGATCGAACGGTGCCAGAAACTTCGATGCCTCATCGGTTTCTCCGAATACGACCTCGAGGTCACTGCCGGAATCCTGCAAGGTAATCTCCAGCTTTGATCCCTTGGGGATACTCTCCTGCACTTCTCTTAAGATCATCAAAACAGCTTTATCAAAAAGCACGACATCAAGTGGTGCCACCAAATACGGAGTGTTGATGCCGAACGAAAGAGTGAGATCCTTTGACTCCCACTCACCTCTATGCTTCTCAATTGCGTGTTGGAGAATATTATCGATTCTTACAAGCTCTTTGTGCGGTTCCGGAATTCTTACAAAGCTGTCCACCTCTTTCAGGATCAGCTCGATTCTCTCCAGTAAACTAAGGACAGCTCGATACTGAGAGATTTCAGCTTGCTCCGATGCCAACCGCGCCATCCTGGCAAGCAATCCACCCGCCGCCATCAGTGGATTTCTGATTTCATGAGCCATAGCTTGAGCCAGGTGAATGTAAGCTGTCTTACGTTCCATATCGATAAGCTGTTTCTGCGTTTTTTTTAAAGTCTCGAGCGTATTTTCATGACGCTGTTTGAGCTCTGACCACAAGCGAGCATTTTCCAGTAGAGGACCGAGAATGAAAGCTATGGTTCTCAAGAACTCAAGATCCGCATGCTTGTAACGCCCCGGAGTGTTGTTATCCATGTAAATCACTCCATAGATTCGTTGGTGGAAGATTAAAGGTACGCACAGCGCTGACCTGATTCTCAAACCCAAAACACTTTCCTTGGTTTGGAATGCTGGATCGCTCAGTGCGTCCTCCAACAGCAGTGAATCGCCATTGCGAAACACTCGTTCTAGAAAACTTCTGCTGATGGGGGCACGTAAATGGGGAGGCTCTGAAAAAAGCGGCTCAAGCAAGCCATCCTCTTTGAACAGCGCGAGATAACTGCGGTCCTGGTTGAATATGGGTCGGAATTTTAAAAAAATCCGTTCAGTTAAAAGCTTTAAATCCAAATCTGAAATCAGCTCACCAGTGATTTCATGAACTAATCTCAATTTGTCATGGTTCAATTCCCAGTCTTTCTTCAAACCGAGTGAACCCAGCACCACCGTTTGTTCTGATTGTTTCCTATCAGATTCTGCCATAGTGACAACAAGTCTAGTTCGGCCAAGCTGTAACAGGTCGCCCTCCCTCAGTCGCGCGGCCTCTGTTATCTTGCTGTTATTGAGATAAACTCCGTTAGAACTTTGTAAGTCTTCGATGTAAAAATTTTTTTTGACCTCAATGATACGGGCGTGAAGGCTGGAAATGCTAGGATCTGCTAAGACCAAATCAGCACCGTGCGACCGGCCTATGACGCAATCATCTACAATGTTAAATGTCTTACCTGATTGAAGCTCTTTCAGGATGAGTGGCGCCATGTGTCTTTTCTTTCATTCCGTATCCAAAGCTTTCATTCACTCTAACGACTGATCAGGGAATAGGCAATGTAAATAGCTAGAGTACAAAATAATTAGGCAGCGTTTTCAAGGTAATTTTCAAGGTAAAAGATAAAATCTACCTTCATCCCTACCGGCATTGTTGCTTTCAACCATTAAATGCATTAGCCTAAAACTATATTTCGGTTGAAAACTACCAACGGCAGCAAGTGAACAAAGTGTATACCCATGAAAGATAGAGCCCATCTGACGATACTCATTGCGGACATATGTGGGAGCACGTCCATTTACGAGGTGCTGGGGGATGCTCTGGCCAAACAGCTCATTTGCAACAGCATTAACATTCTATCGAAAGTGGCTGCGCAGTTTGAAGGTAATGTCATCAAGACCTTAGGTGACGGGATCCTTTGTTTTTTTGGAAACCCAGAGTCAGGTATCAAGGCCGCCGACAAAATGCAAATGGAGGTGGCAGCAAGTCGCTCACTTTCACAGCCATGCACAGGCCATTTAAGCATTCGAATCGCAATCCATTCAGGACCGGTTATTTATAATGGTAATGATATATTTGGCGATGTGGTAAATACTGCCGCCCGGCTTGTCAATTTAGCCAATCCCGGACAGATCCTTCTTTCTGAAGATACATATCGGATAACAACTATTAAAAATGATTATATATTTCGTCAGATTGACACGTTTCGAGTCAAGGGGAAAAGGCAGGCATTGACTTTGCGCGAACTGATTCGGGACCAAAACGAAATGACCTTCTCCATAAAAACTGGGGGACCCGAGCGCACAGAATACATGCTCCAGTTGAGGTTTCGAAACCGAATTATTAACCTGGATCAAAGCTCGCCACCATTTACTATTGGCCGGCAAGCCGGCAACGATCTGGTGGTAGCTGGACCCCTAGTGTCGAGAGCACACGCCAGAATCGAATCACGGCTCGGAAGATTTATTTTGGTTGATAGAAGCACCAACGGTACCTACTTACTATGGGAAGGCAGAGATCAAATCTATCTTCATTTGGATGAATGGCCTTTGGTGGAGAGCGGAACCATTGGTCTCGGACACATGATTACTGACGACTGTCCGCTACTGATTTTTTACAATTGCAGTCGGAATATCACACTATGTGCCGAGACCAACGTGCCTAAATAAATGGAGTTCTGCAATCCTGGCGCGCAGATGGGAGACTCGGGAATCGGCAAGCAACAACTCAGTTTTGGGTGACCTGCCGATTGCGCAGCGGTCCGTAATATGAAAACTCTCACCAAGTCTAGTTTTTTAAGACGAATTTGACTTTTTCCCTGCTAATCAAGCTATGAAGGTATGAGAAAACCTCTTTGGATCAGACCACGTAATATACCGCAGATCAGAGGTATAGCTTTTGCCTTATCTGCCTCAAGAGAGGTCACGAGAGGGTCTAACAGGGTATTGAGTTCACGGGTGCCATCACATTCGATGAGAAGGCGCTCAACATAGGGATCCACAGTCCCCCTATGTTGAGCAAACCCTCTTTCTCGCATGAGTTCAGAGGTTATTTGTCTCCATGTCCCTTCGACTGGTCTGCTCAACTGTGCGAGGCGTGCATCGGGTAACAAGCGAAATCGCCTTTTGAGAAGTTGTGAGTCATCGCTTACAGTTTCCAGGAAGTCCAATAGCGCAAAACCTGCCTCGATTTGCTCGCCACACGGTCCAAACATTGTGTCAAGGCCATCCTCAACACGAAACCAATTTTTATGGCTACTCGAACGGCGCATGGTAATCAGGCCGCCGCCAATTTTTGTTCAACATCCAATTTAGTCAACACTTTTTTCAGATCTTCTCGGGTGAATTTCCACTCGAAAGATTTTGCGATGGTCTCATATGTTTCCTGAAAGCCGAGAATTCTATTCCGCAGGTCCTCAAGACTTTCAAAGTCGTCGGGTGTTAGAACTTTTCTCTGCAACACGGAAAAGTAAATCTCAATTTGGTTAAGCCAACCTGCATGGATTGGCGTATGTACTTGAATCGCATTGGGGTACCAGCTTTTGAGACGATCGATGGAAGCCTGTCCTCTATGGGAGGAGCCGTTATCGGTTATCCAAAAGACCCGGTGTGCGGGTCGATAGGGTTCCTGGCACATGACGACATCGACCAACTTGCGGAAGCTTTCGATACCCGTGCTCGTTTTGCACAAACCAAAGACTTTGGCTTGTCGAACATCCCATGCCGCCAGGTAAGCCAACGCCCCCATTCTTTCATACTCAAACTCAACACGACCGCAGCGCCGACTCGTTGGAGGGGTTACTTTTCTCAATCGACGTCGAGCTTGAATACTGGTTTTCTCATCAGAAGAGATAATGAAATCCTGGTCACCAAGCGGTTTTCCCTCCCAGACGCCATGATACAAATAAAGGACTCTTGCAGCCTTTTGTTCGAAATTTGGATCCCTTGGCCAAATCCAGTTACGGTAACACCATGGGCGAATAGCATCTTTGCTCAGCCAGCGACAGACTGTTTTGCCACTGATGGAAGCGAGGATCCCCTGTCTTTCGGCCTGCCGGGCGATTTCTTCGTGAGTGAGTTTGGAGAATGGAAGTCCGAGGTCTTTGGGCAATTGGTAGGCGAGCGCCTTCACGGCAACAATAATCTCAGGGGGTAAAAGTGCCCGGTCTCCCGCGCCTTGGCTTTTCCTGAAGGCCAGCCAGGCGTTGCTCGAAGAAGCGTTTGCGCCATTTGGAGACAATCTGTCGATGTAAATCAAGCCGCTCACCAATTTGTTTGGTTGACGAGCCCTCGGCGGCAAGGAGGATGATCTTGGCTCGCACAACTTCGCAATATGATGACGTATATTTGCGTGCTGTATCCTGTAATTTCTTCTTCTCATCGGCAATTAAAATGACCCTGTATGGGCTTTTTCTTGGCATAAACCCCTCCTGTTTCGAGGGTGATTATGCCAAATCTCAATGATAAAAGTAATCATAATACGTCATCTTATTTATGCAAACGTGAACTAAGGTACAAAACTCACTTGGATGGGGGGTCACAATGAAGAATTCATGTATCTATGAGAAGTTCAGGTAGGGAAAAGGATGTATGCTAGGCAGACGAAAAACTTCTCAGCTATCTCCTCATTGCCAATGTTTTCCTTGATTTTGAGTCCTGATTAGACTTAGAATTTTTAAAGTCTAAATCCAACGAGAAATGTAAATATGAGAGAAGCGCTCAACATATCATCCGCGGGGTGGCTAACCAGCGCTCCGATTCCCATATCTCACTACTCTTCTATTCTTTCAGCCTTTATACCGGGTACTGCCAAAGTTGTTCGTTTTACTGGTCCTCATCGATTTTACCGCGCTGCGGGGTGGGACTCGACAAAAGGAGGAATGGCTTCAAGGTATGGCAGTTCGTGGGCCGATGAAGAGATCCTTGTTCAAATTGGAAGCAAAATTGAGATGTTTGAAGGATGGTTGCCGGAAAAGTTTCTGCAAAAGGCATGGCCTGCCCAGTATCGTGGTATGACCTCATGGTGTGAAGACTGGAATGACATGCGTAAAATCTACCGGCTCGAATTATCAGCAGGCGAAGTGATCGTCGGTTTAGTTGGATCAGCCCAACCACAGAAGTCGACGATGGATGCTAAGGCGAGATCAACACCGATGTTTCAAGGGGGTGGAGAACAGGTCTTCTTCAAACGAACACGTACTCTAAATTCCATTAATCCACTCTGGATTTTCCCCGTTAAAACCTGGTGACTCAAGTTACTCCACTTGATATTTTTCAAGGATGAACTCCCTTAAGTTTTGGGGGAGATACCATTAAACATCTCGGGTGGGTTGCGGGAGATATCGATCGGGTACAAGGTAGCTGTACCTGCAATGCCCCGCACGCTCCGCGGGTAGACTTGGAAGCTTTCTTTGACATCTAGTACGGAGAGGCCCGATGGCATCTATCGAGGGAGGACTGATGGGATTGAATGTCGGCTTCGTGGCTGTGACTTTGCTTGTCGTCGCCGCGTTGCTCGTCGTCCTTTGGGTCCGCGCGCGCATGAAGCTTGTACAAGCGAAATCGTTGCTTGCGCAGAAGGTGGATGAGCTCGAACAGAAGGGCAAAGATCGTGAGCAGTTGCTGCTCTCCAGCCAATCTCAAGTATCGAAGTTAAAGGAGCGCATCGAGTTTCTGAGTGCGCATACTTACATCGCTCAATTTGAACGCAACCACGTCTACACTCTTATTGCAAAAGCAAAGGCGGAAATCGACAGGAAATCTTGCTGCTATGGGTTGGTGAGCGAAGATGATGGCGCCCCCATTCCCTTCCTCACACACGGCGGGCTGGAAGAACTCGAGGCAGGCGACCGGTTCAGCCTAGTCGGAAGACGTCCCACGGGCATCCTTTCCCCACGGAGTAGTACGCACCTGCAACGTTCTACATCTTACACTCCTCTACGGTTGTCCGAATCCTTGCCCGCAGACGTTTCCTCGGCAAGAGAGGAGGCAGATTACGTGGCCGGTGAGGTGAACGCAACAGTCATGGCGCCGCCGGCGGATAGGCCCCTCGATTATCAGGACTACTACAAGGGTCTTCCTTATCTCAAGGTGATCGAAGGTAAGGATCGAGGGGCACTCTTTTATGTGCCGTTCACGCAATGCAAAATCGGACGCGACCCGAAAAACACCGTCGCGCTCGACGATAAAGGCAGCTCGCGGATCCATGCTTTCGTCGGGTACCGCGATCATGGCTTCATATTGTGCGACAACCACAGCACGAACGGAACATATCAAAACGGCGCCAGGATCGAAGAGGCGAAACTCCACTTCGGTGATATGATCACCATAGGAAACACACAAATGGTATTCACCTCGGAAGGTTACGAGTTACGAGAAAAGTCCCCGGAGGAAGCGATCGAACTGTTCGAAAAGTGTCTCTCCGTGGAGCCAAACTTTATCCTGGGACTCAAGTATCTCGCTTTCCTGCTGGAACGGGATGTTCGGCGCAAAGGAGAGGCCGCCCCGATCTATGCG
>Ga0210125_1000155_pt1 | contig 11787 bp, 7 predicted proteins | sample RushMan_CattailN_FD_185555 | JGI IMG/M metagenome (GOLD analysis project Ga0210125, IMG submission 185555) | Wetland microbial communities from San Francisco Bay, California, USA, that impact long-term carbon sequestration -... | ecosystem: Environmental > Aquatic > Marine > Wetlands ...
CCGGTGGGATAGTATCGGTGGTCGCCGTCTTCCGACTCGGCACAGGATAAGGTGTCAGTCGAATGGGAGTTGAAGCAGGTTTAGCACCCCTTGAAGGGCGGCGACGCCTTGGTGAACTGCCGACCGGAGCGAAATATACTAAAGCCCCGGGGGACCGTCAAGTACGTTCATTTTTTGCTCTGGTCCACGGTCATTACACCTCCAGGATTTTGACAACGGCTGATCCGGGGTAGCAAGATCCTGCCTTCCTCTGCGCCTAAATTTTGTCGCTCATCACGGGATCACATCAAAACGGCTCTTGTCTTCACATACCAGGAAATCGGGCCGCAAATGTGCTTGACACATTCCACGGCAGGCGCCGCCCCAAAAATTCTTAAGTGATTTCATGCTGCCTTCAGCTTTGTCCAGGGCGACGGCTGCAGCGTTTCTTTCCACGACGGCGGCAGGTTCGTACGCCCATCCCCGGTTTAGCTTCTTCTCCTCGCGGGACAGGCAGGCCAGAGTATATCGACCGAACAGAGGAGCTATCAGTCTCGTCTTCCAGCCGAATGTCTCATAGAGGTCGTTCAAAAGATCCCCCATTTTTTGCTGCATTCGCTCGTTTCCGCGATACCATTTCTTCATGGCCCATACGGCCCCCGCATAGGCCGATCGCAGCGGGGCTGCATCCCACTCGTGCCGTTTCCGGATGCGGCGCTCGGGGTGCCGGCCGTGAGCCTTCCAACCTTCCAGCATGGTTCGGATGATGCGGTAGAGGCTTGGCCCATTGAGATCGAAGTCCCTGCGGAAGGCTTCGAGAAGAAACTGTTCTTCCCTGCCGTCGTGGATATGAGGGTGCCGGTAGTTGAAGCGGTACTGGCCGTGGCTGTCAGCCGGGGGCATTTCGGATTCGGGCAGCAGAGTTCCCGCCTCCCGGTGCTGCTGGTGCAACGGAGTCCCCGGGTTCGGGGTATAGAGCATGAACTGGTGAAACACGGTGTCGTGGCTTACGGCGTAATCGATCGCCGCACCGATGTTTTCCGGTGTGTGGTCTTCCAGTCCAATGATGGTCGAGCCGAGGACCCGGATCCCATTGGACTGCAGTTTCCTCACCAGGTCATGGGTATTTACGCCATTAAGCTTGCGGTACCGGCTGTTTTCTCCCTCGAGTCCCATCCACACCCAGCCGATGCCCAGCCCAATGAGTTGCTCCATGGAATAGGAGGAAATGACCCGGGCAGAGCTGAAGACATAGAGTGCCCAGCTCTTCCCCGCTGCCTTCATCAACTCGAGCAGGCGCAAGGCACGCTGTCTGTGCAGGAGGAAATTCTCATCCAGAACGAAAAAGGAATTCACGGCAAGCTTTTCTTCGATTTGGCACATGACGGAGAAGAGATCGTCGCCTGTTTCGAAAAAGTTCACGAAGTTGCCCTTGCCTCCGAACAGCGCTGAAGTGGAGCAGAAGTTGCAACCGACGGGGCACCCGACAGAGGGGATGAGGATGGCGGCGGTATGGCCTCTCCTCTTCGGCAGGTTGATGCCCAGGATGCGTGATCCGAACCCCGAGAGAACCGCGGGGTGCCGGACGGGCAGATTTTCGTCCTGGCCGAGGAAGCTTCGAAACCAGGCGATGCCGTCCCCACGGACAATATGGTCGGCGTCGATGATCTCAGGGAGGTCCCGCCTCGATGCGACGTGGCCCCCGACAACAATCGTTGCTCCCGGTCTTTCATGGCGGATGATCCTGCACATTGCTTTGACTTTTTCCACATTGGGCCCGATGGCACCGATCCCCACTATATCGTAGGGGGTCTTGCGGATCTCATTGGTGAACGACTCGAGCGTGGGAAAGTCCAGGACCGTGCAGGGGGCTTCGATATTGGCCTGCAGCATCAGAAGTCCGAAGGAGCGGTGAAACATCCGCAGTGAGAACCCACCCTGCAGGCGGGTGACCTGGTTGTGATAAAGCTCCATGGGGTTAATGCGGCGGCTTCCGAACTCGTCGTCGCGGGCGAAGGGCCCGAAGACGCTGCTCAGCAGGATTCTGGCCTTCGTTCCCTTCGGGTGGCGGGCGATTGCGGGATTATTCATTCAATAGGTTCCTTTCGAGTTGGTTTATGCACGGCACATGTCTTTGGTAAGCGAAAATAGGCGGGAAAGGAAGAAGAATAACAAGGTTTTACAATAGTTTTACAATGGCAGAGACAGCCCAATCAGGCATGACAGCAATTGAGGTTGACAAAACAAATCCTCCCGGTGTAGCAGTCATGATTATGACGAGCAACGTGAGATGGTTCATTCATCCCATCCTGGTTTTTATTCTTTCGGTCGTGGCCCTGGCCACGTCCCTGGTGCTCTACATCTACTGGTACCTGAAAGTCAGCACGGGACTGCAGCGCATCGTCAGGACCTACAAACTCGACCAGGAAGGGTTTTTTGAGTTCAAAACATGGGTCGTCATCCTGGTGCTTTCCATCCTGGTGGGGCTCATCGTTGTGGGGGTGTTCATCATCTTCGTCTACTACCAGAAAACATTGCGCCTCTACCGCCTTCAGCGTAATTTCATCGACAGCTTCACCCATGAGCTCAAGACGCCCGTGGCTTCTTTGAAGCTTTACCTGGAAACATTCAGCCGCCATGAACTCCCGCGCGAGGACCAGCTCAAGTACACCGGTTTCATGCTCAACGACGTGGACCGTCTGCTGGACAACATCAACCGCATTCTCGAACTGGCCAGGATCGAAAGCGGGAACTATGCTAGAAAATTTGTCCGGTCAGATCTGGTGGAATCGGTGGAACGGTTCAGAGATGAGAATGCTGATCTGTTCCCCAATAGCATTGTCACGATCGACAATCCGGCGAAGCGACCGTTCCCGTTCAGCCTGAACGTTCAGCTGTTCGACATTCTCCTCATGAATCTCTTCTCCAACGCCATGCGCTACAATGACTCACCACAGCCCCGGCTCAACATCCGCTTTGTGCCGCGTCCCGAAGGGCTCGACATCCGCTTCGAAGACAACGGCGTCGGGATCGAGCACAAGGAATTGGGTAAGATCTTCAGAAAATTTTACCGGGCGGGCAGACCCGATGACTTGACGGCGCGGGGAAGTGGAGTCGGGCTTTACCTCGTCAAGCAGATCGCCCGCCTCCACAAGGTCCGGATCTACGCAGAAAGCGAAGGGCCCTCAAAAGGGTCCGTCTTCATCATGCGTCTGCGTCGGCCGAAGGGAGTCGACTGGGCCCGGAGCGAGTCATCATGAAGAATTCGGTGAACAGACGGATACTAGTGGTCGAGGACGACCGGCACATCGCCGAAGGGTTGAGGCTCAACCTTGCACTGAAGGGGTATGAATCGCAGATCGCCCTGGACGGCATCACCGCCCTTCGCCTCTGGAAGGAGTGGAACCCCGGTCTAATCGTCCTGGACATCATGCTGCCCCAAATCGATGGCCTGACAGTTTTACGCAATATCCGGTTGGAGAACGAGAGGCTGCCCATCCTCATTCTTTCTGCTCGGGGAGAACCGGAGCAGCGTGTCGAAGGCCTTGCACTCGGCGCGGACGACTACCTGGCTAAGCCCTTCAATCTTGATGAATTTCTGCTGCGTGTGGAAAGGCTCCTGTCACGGACGGCAAGAGATCGGGATGGCGAGGGTGAAGCGGTTCACGGCACATACGCTTTCGGCGGCAATCTCATCGACTTCGATCGTTTCAAAGCAACCTGCCGCGAAGGGGAAATCAGCCTGACCGAGCAGGAAGTGAAACTCCTGAAGCTGTTTGTCGCCAACCGGGGGAAGCCTCTAACACGGCGTGAGATCCTTGAGGTGGGGTGGGGATACACGGGGGACACGCCAACCCGGACGGTGGACAACTTCGTGATGCGGTTTCGCAAGTACTTCGAGGATAATGCCCGCGAGCCCGTGTTCTTCAAAAGCCTTCGGTCCATAGGCTATATCTTTGATCACGAAGGATAGGCCAGAGGGTTCAATTCTGATTATGCAACAAATTATCCCTTCCAGGGTTAATACAGAGCCGGCTTCTTTGGGGTCGGATCTTTACTTAGAATACAATTATAAATTAGACAGCTACGCCTGCAAGGCACTTTTCTCGAAAAGAATGTCTGAGGTCCACTCATAATCCCATTGAATCCTGAATTTCCGAATCTGTGAGCCGTAACACCGTTTCATGGCAATCTGGTGTGGTCATATACCGTGGAGCAATGAGGATTGCCCGAGGGTATGGTGCAGACGCCAGTTAAGAATTGGATGAGATTTATCTTGAATATTATGACGTCATATTCTATTTTATGACGTCATATTCATTGCAATGCAAAACCGTGTAAGAGGGAAAGCGATGAAAAACAAGAAGCTCACAAGGCGGGAAAGAGAGAGATTAAGGCAACGTCAGGAAATGCTCGCGGCCGCCCTCGGCCTTTTTTCCGAAAAAGGATACCACAATGTCTCCATGCACGAGATCGCCGGGGAGGCTGAGTTCGCCATCGGAACCCTTTATAGGTTCTTCGAGAACAAGGAGGACCTATACAAGGCCCTGGTGCTGGATCAATGCGACAAATTCGAAGATGCACTTGCGCAAGCGATCGAAGAGCCTGTTGACGTGGTTGAAAAACTGCGAAATTACGTCCGGACCAAAGGCGAAAGGTTTCGCGACAATCTTCCATTTGTCCGTCTCTTTCTTGCGGAAAGCAAAGGGGCGAGCTTCAATATCAAGGCAGGGCTAGATGAAGAGTTGCGAAGAAGAGTTTACAATTTTCTGGAAAGACTCGCCGCAATCTTCGAGAAAGGTATTGAAAACAAGCGGTTCAAAGAAATCGCCGACCCTTTTGATCTGGCCGTTGCTCTGGACAGCGCGCTCGATGCTTTCCTGCTTCTCTGGCTCGACGAGCCCGAGCGCCATCCCTATCCGGAGGATCCGGATACCATTTTGGATATCTTCTTGAAAGGATTGATTGAGCCTTGACTCGGTGCATGGGTTTTTTGGCTGAATGCGCTCCTCACTAGTACTTTGGAGGTCTTTGATGCAACGGAGCAAAAACGGTTGTGAATCTTTGAGAGGGACGATGGCTTTGGCGGCTTTGGCGGGCCTTCTCTTTTTGGGGGGCTGCGATAATGGGCATGGGCAGCAAGCAGGGTCACCCCCTGTTCCGGAGGTGGCCACGGTGACCATCGAGCCGCAGCGAGTGGAGCTGACCACCGAGTTGCCGGGACGTACGTCCCCCTACCTTGTTGCGGAAATTCGTCCGCAAGTGAATGGCATCATCCAGAAGCGGTTGTTTAAGGAAGGATCCGATGTCAAGGCCGGCGATCTCCTGTACCAGATCGATTCCGCTCCCTTTGAGGTGGCCTATGACGCCGCCAAGGCATCACTCGGCAAGGCCCAGGCCAATCTGCCGTCGATCCGATCGAGGGCAGAACGCCACAAGGAGCTGCTGGTGGACCGAGCGGTCAGCCGTCAGGATTATGATGACGCCACAGCTGCCGTGGAGCAGTCCAAGGCCGAGATCGAATACCGGAAAACCGAGGTGGAGGCAGCCCGTATCAATTTGGGCTATACCCGGGTCACCGCGCCCATTTCCGGCCGCATCGGCAGATCCAGCGTAACGGATGGCGCCTTAGTGACAGCCTATCAGCCGACCTCCCTGGCGACCATCCAGCAACTGGATCCGATCTACGTGGATGTGAGCCAGTCCTCCGCTGAACTGCTTCGCTTGAGGCGCAGCCTGGAAACAGGACAGCTCACCACCGATGGAGAAAGCGGGACAAAAGTCCGGATTCTCCTGGAAGACGGTACCCTGTATCCGTTGGAGGGCATGCTGCAGTTCCGCGACGTCACGGTGGACCCTGCAACCGGCTCTTTCACCCTGCGGATCGTCGTCCCCAATCCTCAGCATTTGCTGCTGCCGGGGATGTTTGTAAGAGCCGTGGTGAAGGAGGGGATCGTGGATCAGGCCATCATGGTGCCTCAGCAGGGGGTAAACCGCAATCCCAAAGGGGAGCCGTTCGCGCTGATCGTGGATGAGGCCGGGGTTGCCCAGCAGCGAATGCTTACTCTCAATCGCGCCATCAAGGACCAATGGCTGGTCACTTCCGGCCTGTCGGGCGGAGAACGAGTCATCGTCGAGGGGATGCTGAACATCCGACCGGGTGTCTCCGTGAAGGCCGTTTCCCTGGATAACTTACAGACCGGCCCGGGAACCCCTAACACCCAACATTCACCTGCACCACCGAGCTAACGGAGGATCCTGATGCTGTCGAATTTCTTTCTAGACCGCCCGGTCTTTGCCTGGGTCATCGCCATCATCATGATGCTGGTGGGCGGTCTGGCGATCTACAACTTACCCATCTCCCAGTATCCGCCCATCGCTCCTCCCTCTATTGCCATCGACGCCTTTTATCCCGGCGCCTCGGCTGAAACCGTTGAGAACAGCGTGGTGCAGATCATCGAACAGAAGATGACCGGGTTTGACAAGTTGTTGTACATGTCCGCCGTCAGTGATGCGTCCGGGGCCGGCCGAATCGAACTCACCTTTGCACCAGGCACCGACCCGGACCTGGCCTGGGCCCAGGTGCAGAATAAATTGCAGCTGGCCATGGCGAGCTTGCCCGACGTGGTTCAGCGCCAGGGGGTTAAGGTGAGCAAGTCCACCCGAAACTGGCTCATCATTGTAGGTCTGACCTCGGAAGACGGCCGCATGGACGACTACGACCTGTCGGACTACGCCCAATCCAGCATCCAACAGGTGCTGGCAAGGGTTCCGGGGGTCGGTGAAGTAGAAGTTTTTGGCTCCCAGTACGCCATGCGGGTATGGCTCAATCCCGACAAACTGACCAACTACCGGCTGACCGTGGAAGATGTCATCCGGGCGCTGCAGGCCTACAACGTCGAGATCTCGGCCGGCCAGTTCGGCGGCGCGCCAGCGGTGGACGGCCAGCGGCTGAATGCCTCCATCATCGTGCAGAACCTGCTCAAGACCCCGGAAGAATTCGCCGCCATCCCTCTGCGCACCGACCCGGACGGCTCCATCGTGCGGGTGCGGGATGTGGGTCGAACGGAACTGGGCACCGAGCGCTACGGCAGCAACACCCTTTATAACGGTCAACCCGCAGCCGCCCTGGCCGTACGCCAGGCGCCCGGAGCCAATGCGCTGGATACCGCTGATGCGGTCAAGGCCAAAATGGCGGAGCTCTCGCGGTACTTCCCCCCAGGCATGAAGGTCATCTACCCTTATGACACGACACCGTTCGTGAAGGTGGCCATAGACGAGGTGGTCAAGACCCTGTTCGAGGCAATATTCCTGGTCTTCCTGGTGATGTATCTGTTCCTGGGCAATATCCGGGCCACCCTGATTCCGACCTTGGCGGTGCCGGTGGTCATCCTGGGAACCTTTGCCGTACTGGGATTGTTCGGCTTTTCCATCAACATGCTGACCATGTTTGCGATGGTGCTGGCGATCGGCCTTCTGGTGGACGATGCCATCGTGGTGGTGGAAAACGTGGAGCGGGTCATGGCCGAAGAAGGGCTCCCGCCCAAGGAAGCGACGCGCAAGTCTATGGGAGAAATCACCAGCGCATTGATCGGAATCGGCTTGGTGCTCGCGGCGGTATTTGGACCCATGGCCTTCTTCGGCGGCTCCACCGGGGTCATCTACCGCCAGTTTTCCGTGACCGTCATCGCCGCCATGCTGCTGTCGGTGGTAGTTGCCCTCATTCTGACCCCGGTTCTGTGTGCATCGCTGCTCAAGCCTACGGCACCAGGGCACGGGAGCGCAGCGGGGAGTTTTTTCCTGTTCCGCCCGTTTTTCCGGTTGTTCGACCGGGTATTCCTCTGGACCCGGGACCGGTACCGGGCCATGGTCGGCGGCATTCTCTCGCGGAAGCTCCGCTACCTCTTCATTTACCTTCTGCTGGTGGCGGTCCTGGGATTCCTGTTCCAGCGCATGCCCACCGCCTATCTGCCCAATGAAGATCAGGGCATCATGTTCATCCAGGCGATGCTGCCGGCGGGCTCCACCCTGGAACAGACCGACCAGGTAATGGCCCAGGTCCGAAACCACTTTCTGGTGGATGAAAAGGAAGCGGTGGCATCCATCTTTACGCTGGCCGGCAGGAGCTTTTCCGGCACCGGACAGAATGTCGGGCTGGCATTTGTGAAGCTTAAGGACTGGGATTTGCGTCATCGGGCGGATTTGAAGGTAACCGCTTTGGTAGGGCGCGCCATGGCGAAGTTCTCCAGGATTCGCAACGCCAGGGTGTTCGCGTTTCCACCCCCGGCGGTCCTGGAACTGGGGCAGGCCGGCGGGTTCGACTTTCAATTGCAGGACCGTAGTGGACTTGGCCACCAGGCTCTGATGGCAGCTCGCAACCAACTGCTCGGCATGGCCGGGAAAGATCCCAGACTGATCCGGGTCCGCCCCAACGGCCTGGAAGATGTGGCCCAATTCCGCATCGATGTGGATTGGCAAAAGGCCGGCGCCCTGGGGGTCCCCATCAGCTCCATCGACACCACCATCTCGGCGGCGTTTGGCGGCGCCTATGTGAACGATTTTATTCAAGGCGGGCGGGTAAAGCGGGTTTACGTCCAGGCCGATGCCCCGTATCGGATGCTGCCACAAGATCTGGAGCGGCTCTACGTCCGCAACAACGCAGGGACCATGACCCCGTTCGCGTCCTTTGCCACCGGCCACTGGTTCCAGGGTGCGCCGAAGCTGGAGCGGTTTAACGCCTTCCCGTCGTTGAATATCTGGGGTGAGCCGCAGCCAGGCCGTAGTTCGGGTGAGGCGATGCAGGCCATGGAAGAGATCGCATCGAAGCTGCCCAAGGGCATCGGATTCGACTGGACCGGCCTCTCCTACCAGGAACGAATGGCAAAATCGCAGGCCCCAGTGCTCTACGCCTTTTCCTTGATCGTCATTTTCCTCTGCCTGGCGGCCCTTTACGAAAGCTGGACCGTTCCCATTACAATCCTGCTGGCATTGCCGCTCGGGGTCATTGGCGGGGTGCTGGCGTCATCGTTCCGGGGACTGCCCAACGACGTGTACTTCCAGATTGGGCTCCTCACAGTGTTGGGACTCACCACTAAGAATGCCATCCTGATCGTTCAGTTCGCCATGGCCAAGGTGGACGAGGGCGAGGGGCTGATCGAGGCCACCCTGGAGGGGGCGAAATTGAGGTTTCGCCCGATCGTCATGACCTCCATGGCCTTCGGCTTTGGCGTCCTCCCCTTGGCCATGGCCAACGGCGCCGGCGCCGGCGCGCAAACGGCCATCGGCACCGGCGTCCTGGGAGGAATGATTACCGCCACATTTCTGGCAATCTTCTTCATTCCCCTCTTCTTTGTAGGAGTGGTGCAGTTGTTCGGCAGGAAGAAGAACGTCCCAACGGAAGAACCCGCAGCGGACATCGCGAAACCTTCGGAGGCGCGCTGACATGGCATGGAAGACCCTGGTACTGTTGACATTGGCCTGCGTTGTTAGCACCGGCTGCACCATGATCCCGAAATACACCCGGCCCGCAGCGCCGGTCCCAGAACACTGGCCGAGTGGTTCGGCATACAAGGATATAGACTCCCAAGAGGGTGCTTTGCTTGCTACAGATCTGCAGTGGCAACAGTTCTTCACCGATAAACGGCTTCGAAAGGTCATCGAGACTGCCCTGCAAAACAACCGTGATCTGCGGGTGGCGGCTTTGAACGTTGAGAGAGCGCGTGCCTTATACCGCATCCAGCGCGCCGAACTGTTGCCGAGGATCAATGCGACTGCAAGCGGCATAAAAGAACGCATACCAGCCGAATTTTCAGGCACCGAGCGTTCGCCGACTGTGGAGCAATACGACGTTAGCCTTGGTATGGCCTCATGGGAGATCGACTTTTTCGGTCGCATCCGAGGCCTGGAGAAACGGGCATTGGAGGAATACTTTGCCACAGAACACGCCCGCCGCAGTGCGCAGATTTTGCTCCTGTCAGAAGTTGCCGGCGCCTACATGACTTTTGCCGCGGATCGGGACAACCTGCGGCTAGCCCAGTCCACTCTCGAGTCCCAGCAGGCTTCCTACAATTTGATTCGAAGGCGCGTTGAAGTGGGGATTGCGCCTGAACTCGATCTTCGCCAAGTACAACAGAGGGTAGAGGCAGCACGGGTTGACCTCGCATTATATACCGGGCTGGTAGCTCAAGACCAAAACGCCCTGGAACTTCTCGTAGGAGCGCCGGTGCCACCCGATCTGCTGCCGGAGGGACTGATGGACATCAAAGCACTGCCTAAAGTCTCACCCGGCATCTCCTCTGATGTGCTCCTGCACCGCCCGGATATCCTTCAGGCGGAAAGCCTACTCAAGGCCGCCAATGCAGATATCGGCGCCGCGCGCGCGACTCTCTTTCCCCGCATCTCGCTTACCAGCGCTGTCGGGACCGCCAGTGGCGACCTTTCCGGCCTTTTCAAGTCCGGTTCACTCGCATGGAATTATGCTCCGCAGATCGTTATGCCCATTTTCGATCCCCGGTTATGGTCGGCCGTGAAGGTAACCAAGGTGCAAAGGGAGATCTCTCTAGCCCAATACGAGGGGGCGATCCAAGCCGCATTCCGGGATGTTGCCGATGCCCTTGCTACCAGGGGGACCGTGGGTGCTCAACTGGACGCGCAGCAATCCCTGGTCGATGCTACTGCTGCAAGCTATCGACTCGCCTATGCCCGCTATGATAAAGGCGTTGACACGTTCCTAAGCGTACTGGATGCTCAGCGCTCGCAATATGGTGCCCAGCAGGGGTTCATCGCCATCCACCTGAACAAGATCGTCAATCGGTTGCAGCTCTATGCGGCATTGGGCGGGGGTTCGGAATGACGCTCAAGAATTGTTGAGATGACAGGTCAGAGCAAAAAATGGTTGAGAAGGGCTGCGTGAAGTGGAGGGATTCTTGCCATCGCTGCGCTGTTGGCCTGGCAATTTCCAGAGGTGCATGAGGATTGTAAAGATCTCTTCCGCGAACATTTTCTCCCACCGACTGACCACGTGCTACGGATTTCGTTAATGTAGCGGTATGCGTTGCTCCTTAAAATCATTACAGATAGCCTTTAGCTATATTGACCGATGTAAAATACCCGTGTGGAATGAATACCATATCCGTAGTGTTAGGTGAATGGCAAAACTTAAACATCCGACCTACTTTTTTTTCTTCTTTTGGCCAGCGCCGGTAGTGCTTCTGGATAACATCTGGTGCCTGGGGCAAGAATCGAACTAACACGGAGCTGAGCTCCAAGGGATTTTCTCCTTTTGATAAATGTCCCAGAGCGCTTAACACCTGCTAAGATCGTCCGTGCCGACTATTGGCATGGATAGCTCCCTCTGAAAACGATGGCAGAAAAATGAGAGTGCCGAAACCCCGAGAGGTCTGCGGGTCGCATCGATAATTCTATGTGGAATGTGGTTTTTATGTCAGGGTTTAAGCTAAACTTCCACCATAAGGATGTCTGTCAACGGTAAAATGGGTTGGATAGATTGATAGCTGGGCGGGGAAAGACCGGTTCCAAAAAGCGAGCCCGGCCAGAATTGTCTTAATCATCGACTAACTAATAGGCGTTTGTGCGAGTCGTCAAGCTGAGGGACAGGGCACGAATTTATTCCCCGCGCATTCGCACAAACGGCGGGTTGGACTAAGCCGCGGGGACTGAGTTGGGGCCGAAGGGGCTTCTATGGGGATTTAATTATGGCGGGGGTTTGCCACTGAGAGTTTTGAGCAGGTCTGAGGCCGATAAAGATCGACAAATCCACTTTGGATTGTGAAGTTGCCGTGAGGGATG
>Ga0210125_1000157_pt1 | contig 11722 bp, 8 predicted proteins | sample RushMan_CattailN_FD_185555 | JGI IMG/M metagenome (GOLD analysis project Ga0210125, IMG submission 185555) | Wetland microbial communities from San Francisco Bay, California, USA, that impact long-term carbon sequestration -... | ecosystem: Environmental > Aquatic > Marine > Wetlands ...
GGTCAGGTTCAAAGTCAGCGCAAGGGCAAGTACGAACAGGCTCCAAATGAAAATGTAGAATTTGAAATCGTCGTCTATCGCAAACGACCCGAGAGAAAGCCGCGGAATTCCCGGAAACCCGGACGGCCCGCCGGTGAGATCATCCATCTGATTGAGCAGAATGCTCACGATGATGTTGAACCCGAGAGTCGCCATGACCAGGTAATGGCCTTCGAGCCTCAAGGTGGGCAAAGCCAGCAGGCATCCCACCAGTCCCACGGATGCGAGCGAGAAAAGAAGGGAGTAAAAGATGGGCCACTGCCATGTAATGCTGGCAATGGCGCTCACGTAGGCGCCGATTCCATAGAAGGCCGCATGTCCCAAGGACACCTGACCGGTCGAGCCGATCAGAAGATTCAATCCGAGCACCACCAAAGCGTTCAGGGCCATTACATTGAAAAGCAGCAGGAAATAGTCGTTTTGCAGGGTGAGGGGTATGGCAGCCAGAACGGCGATCAGAACGAGCAGAGCCTTCCATTGCCGAGGAATCAAGGCGAGGTGTGTAAAGTAGGCTTTATTCCGGTTTCCGATCACAATTTATCTACAGCCTTCGCACCTGGATACTGCCAAAGAGACCCGCCGGCTTTAGAAAGAGAATTCCCAAGAGCACCACAAAAGCGATGGCATCCTTGTAGGAGGAAGAGATCAAGCCGGCCCCGAGCGATTCGAGGATTCCCAGCAGCAAGCCTCCGACCACTGCCCCCAAAGTGCTTCCGTAGCCTCCCAGAATCGCTCCGGCAAAACCTTTCAGTCCCAGCATCAAGCCGTCTTCATAGCTCATACTGGTGATCGGCGTGATCAAAATGCCGGCCAAAGCCCCTAAAGCTCCGCTGAGGGCAAAAGCGAGGGCCACCAGACGCCGAACCGAAATGCCGATCAGGGCGGCGCCGTAAGGATTGTCGGCGGCGGCGCGCATGGCTTTCCCCAGCAGAGTGCGGTGGAAAAATACGTATAGCATGCCCAGGACAACCAAACAAAGGCCGAGTATCCACAGGGTCTGAGGCAAAATGGCGGCGTCCAGAAAAAGTATCGGGGTGTCGCCCCCAAGTGCCGGCAGAATTCTGGAGTTCTTCCCCCAAACCAGCATGCCGGCCCCGCGAAAAGTGATGGATGCCCCGATGGTGATCATGACCAGAGTCAAAATGTCGCGGTTTCGCGAATGCCGGATCGGGCCCTGCTGGAGGGCGACGCCCACCAGGGCTACGGAAAGTATGGCAATGATGAATGCAAGGGGCAGAGGAAATTTAGCCACCTGGTAAAGGGAGATAGTGATCATGGCGCCCAGCATGACAAAGTCACCCTGGGCGAAGTTGACGATGCCCGTGGCGTTTTGAATGAGGCAAAATCCGAGAGCGATGAGGGCATAAATGCTGCCGTTGGTGATTCCGGAAACCAGAAATTGAGGAATCAGATGCCAGCTCATGGATTCAGCTTTTCTTTAGCTTCACTCAGCCCCGCACGGAATGCCTTGAGATTGATCTCCAGTCTTTTGCCGCCCGAGTGTTCGAGGATTTTTTTCATTTCACCCGGGCTGCAGAAAAGATCTCCTGAAGCAAGGGCAAAGGCCAGCAGCACCAGGTTGGCGGAAACCGGCGAGCCCAGGTCGGTGGCAATGCGGATGGCGTCGATGGAATTTGTGTCCCGCGGGTTTGATGTATTGCAGAAGGTTTTCCCGTTTGGCTTCAGATAGTAACCGTGGGCAGACAGACCATCGGGGTGGAGAGCCAGCAAAACATCCGCTCGACCCGGTCGAATGAGCGGGCTGGTGAACTCAAAGCCGGCTTTATCGGCGGCGTTTTTTGCATCTTCAGGAGCACCTTCCGATGTTGGTTCCCCAACTTTGAGATGGCTGACAACATTGCCGCCGCGCTGAGCCATGCCGTGGGTCTCGGAAATGAGCACATGCCGGCCCTGTGCCAGGGCAGCTTCGGCCAGAAGCCGGGTGATGAAGAGCACTCCCTGTCCACCGACACCGCTTATGATGATCTGCTGCATTGCGATACCTTTTGATTGAGTTGGTTGTTAACCGCGGAGGACGTGGAGATCGCCGAGAGCTTCATGGTTGCGTTTCGCTCCGCTCAACACAACCTACGAAGTCTTTTCCATTTCTACCACGAAGAACACGAAGAGCACGACGGAGATGAGTAGTTGTTCAATCCACAACCTCTATCGCTCGGTTCGGGCAAACGTGGACGCACACTGCGCAGCCGGTGCAAAGAGTCCCGTCGATCTGCACGGGCATCTTTTCTCCCCGACTCTGCAGGGCAGGGCATTCGAAATGCTTGATACAAAAGTCGCAGCTTTTGCACTTTTCGTTGATGGCGATCTTGTGAGTCGTCCAACTGGGCGGCTGATTTCGATCCATGAGGCAGGGGCGTTTGGCGATCACCACCGCAACGCCGCCTTCCGCGTCCTTGGTATGGTCTCCGGCCTTTTTCAGCAAATTGATGAATTGCTGCACCTCGTAGGGATCTCCCGTTTCTACAAAACGAACTCCGCAGGCTTTGGCGATTTCCGGTATGGAGACGCGAGGGACTTTCTGCCCGTCGAGAGTGACCCCGCCGGCTGGAGTCGGTTGATGACCCGTCATGGCGGTCGTGCTGTTGTCGAGCACCACCAGAACAAATCTGGTTCCCTGCACAACGGCGTTGAGCAGAGCAGGAATGCCCGCATGAAAGAAAGTGGAATCGCCGATGGTGGCCGCTATGGGTGGCTGATCTTCCCGCCCGGCGCTATATGAGTGATAGAATCCCGAAGCCAGACCGATGGCAGCCCCCATGCAGAGCACCGTGTCCACTGCCCCCAGGTTCAAGCCCAGAGTGTAGCAGCCGATGTCGCTCGGGTAGATGCCTTTGGGGAAGGCCTTTTTCATCGCAAAGAATGCGGCCCGATGAGGGCATCCCGCGCACAGGGTCGGGCGGCGGCCGGGCATATTGGGCGGTTCCACTTGCTCAGCCGGAGCAAGATCCAAAAACTTGCGTACAACGTCTTCCACCAGTTCGGGCAGGAGTTCTCCCGCAGCCGGCACAACCTGGTTGGTGCGGCCGAAAACGCGTTCTTTGTTTTGCATCTGAAGTTCGATAACCGGATAGGTTTCTTCCAGAACCAGGATCTTGTCATGGCGTGCCAGCAGTTGGTCGCGGAAGCCGGCAGGAAGAGGGTAGGGCATTGGCACTCGATAGAGCGGAATTCTGTGGTACAGGTCGAGGTCGATCAGAATTTCTTGAACATGAGCGAAAACCACCCCCGATGCCACGATGCATATGGATGAATGTTTGTTTCCCGCAGTGCTGGACTTGCCGAGTTTGCCCTCATTTGCCAGTCGGGGATAGAGTTCGGGTTGTTGAGCGATTTTTTCGATTTTTTCGTTGAGCTGACGGTGGAGCAGAAGTCGAAATTTTGGGGTTGCCGCCCAACGGCTCGGGTTTTTCTCGAATAGGGCTGGCTGTTTGAGCTGCGAAGGGGGCTGCAGTTCAATGTCCTGGCGGGCATGACAAATACGGGTGGTTGGCCTGAGCATCACCGGAATTTCGAATTCTTCGGATATGTCGTAAGCGATTCGAACAAAGTTGCGCGCTTCGGCCGGCGAGGTCGGATCGAGTACCGGAATCTTTGCCATCATTGCATAGAATCGGCTGTCCTGCTCAGTCTGGGAGCTGTGGGGGCCCGGATCGTCCGCCACCACCACGACAAATCCTCCCTTGACCCCGGTGTAGGCGGCGCTCATGAGAGGATCGGCAGCCACATTAAGGCCCACCTGCTTCATGACGGCAGCTGCACGGCGTCCCGTATAACTGGCGGCCAGAGCCACTTCAAAGGCAACCTTTTCGTTGATGGACCATTCCAGATGGAGGTCGAGGGCGTGTTGCTGCTTCAGTCGTATCATTGCCCCCAGAACTTCAGAAGCCGGCGTGCCGGGATAGGATGCAGCCAACATGCAGGAGGATTCCAACAGTCCATGGGCTATCGCTTCATTTCCTAACAGTATTTGTCGTTCGCTCAATCATAAGCTCCTAAAACAGTGTTTGCCCGTGATGTCCACACACGCTGCCGGAATGGCAGCCACTCTGCTCTGTCACGGTTCGCAATCATCCGCGTTTACCGCAGCGGATGCAGAAAATGGCAGGTTAGGCGAATTCCTTCTAACAAAGGCAATGTTCAGGGTCAAGAAGGAAGGAGAAACGGATTCCGTCAAAATAGAAGGTCGGTGCTGCAGGCGTAAACATTTGAGAAATTAAAAAAAGAGTGTTAAATCATGAGACAGATCGACTTACAGATCAGCACTCTTTGCTGAATGTTTTTAGGTTCTAAACATAAGGTGAACGATGCGCGGATATATTTGGGCGATCCTGCTGACAAGTTTGCTGTTCCTGCCGGGCTGCGACCAGGATGAGCCGGCGGTCAAAGTCGATTTGAGTAAACGACAAAACAAGACCTTCACGGAACAAAAGGAAGTAATCACCTACGCTTTTCTTCCTCAGTATTCTCATACGGTTTCCTACCAGAGACAACACTTGTTGGTTGAATATCTGCGTCGAGAGACCGGCTTGAATATGAAACAGATATTTCCGAACAACTTCGACGAACATGTGGAAATGGTTGGAGAAGGAAAGATCGATATCTCCTACTCGAATCCATTTGTCTACGTCAAAATGGCACATAGCTTCGGAACCCGGGCTTTTGCGCGTGCCGTGGAAGTGTACGGCAAACAAAACTTTCGGGGACAGATCATCTGCCGGGCTGACAACCAGGAAATCCGGACTCTTTCCGATTGTCGGGGCAAACGCTGGATAGCCGTGGATCCGAGTTCGGCCGGGGGCTACCTCTACCCGCTCGGACATTTTATGGAAAACGGCATCAAAAAAGATGATTTTGCGCAGATCGATTTTGCTCCGGGGCCGGGAGGCAAACAGGAGAATGTTGTACTTGCAGTGTATGCCGGCAAATACGACATCGGTTCGATCCGGGAAGGGACGCTGGATGTTGTGGCCAATAAAATCGACATCAGCGAGATAAGAGTTATTGCAAATACGCGCTGGTATCCGGGGTGGGTCTTTGCCGCGAGAAAAGGTCTAAAGCCCGATACCGTGGCAAAAATCAAGACGGCGCTCTGCAGGCTTTCCAACAAAGACCCCCAGCAAAAGGAGATCCTGAGTGCGGCCAATATCTTCGGGATAATTCCGGCACAGGATAAAGACTTTGATGCGGTGCGGGAACTGGCTGACAGGCTCGATATGGATCTCTGAACAGTTGTCTGAAAGAACTACACGATGAAGCTGAGCCTTAGAAGCAAAATCTACATTAGCCTGATTTTGATTCTTATTCTGTTCGAGGGCGGTATTTATGCTGTGGCGAGCAGAATCATGCGGAAGGCTCTGCTTGAAGAGCACACCAGCCGCGGCTTTCTGATAACTGACAACCTGGCCGCCTGGGCATCCGAACCCATCCTGGCCATGGATCTGCTGCGACTCAAGAACCTGGTGGATGAGGCCGTCCGGGTGAATGAAGACGTGGAGTATGCATTTATTCTGAATAATCAGGCAGAAGTCCTGGTTCATACTTTTAACAAAGGATTTCCCATCGAACTGATCGATGTAAACCGCGTCCCGGATTCAGAACACTACAGCAAACGGTTGCTGGATACCGGCGACAAACTGATCTACGATTTTGCCGCACCGGTACTTATCGGGGGGAAACGCTTCGGAACCGTGCGGGTCGGTTTGTTGCGCACGAGGCTAAACAGGGCAATCGGAAGCCTTTCCCGGATGATGTTTCTATCAACGGTTCTGGTTGCCGTCCTGTTTGGCCTGATCGGTGCGCTGCTCGCCCGGGCTATCGGAAAGCGAATCGAGACGCTTCACAAATCGATCGATCAAGTAATGCGGGGAAACCTTGATGTCGAGACGGCGCCGCCTCTGAAGAAAAATTGCTGGGACATTATGCAGTGCACTCGAAATGAATGCCCCGCGTATCACGAACCGCACCTGCGCTGCTGGTACGTGGCTGGAACGCTCTGCACAAGCTGCGTCGAAGGTGAATATGCAAAAAAAATAGAAAGCTGTCATCAATGTCCGGTGTACAAAGCCTGTTCCGGTGATGAAATTCAGAACTTGGCAGAATCCTTTGATTTTATGGTGCGGACAGTTAAGAATCATCTATCGGAGCTGAAAAGCGTGGGGGCGACTCTAAGCGAACAGCAGCAGCTGCTGGAGACTATCCTCAACGCGACTCCCGATTTTGTCAGTCTGCAGGATCGCGATTCGGTTTATCGCGCTGTAAACAAAGCTTTTTGCGACATCTTGGGCAAAAAAAAGGAAGAGATCATTGGCAAGACCGACTTTGACCTCTTCCCTCAAAAGAGAGCGGCGTCAAATCGGGAAGAGGATCTGAAGGTGCTTACTTCCGGCGATTCCCTGACCAAGGAGGAAAGTGTCGGGAGAGGCGGCAGCGAACGCTGGATTCATCTCGTGAAACTTCCGGTGCACGGTGCTGACGGAGGGGTCATCGGTCTTCTTTGCAGCGGCCGGGACATTACCGAGTTCAAAGAATTCCAGGAGCGGGTCACGCAATCCCAGAAAATGGAAGCAGTCGGTCAACTGACGGCGGGAATCGCTCATGAAATCAATACACCATTAGGTATTATTTTGGGTTATGCACAATTGCTGCTCGAAGAAGTGGGTAAAGACAGCCAATTGCATGCGGACCTTCAGACAATCGAAAAGCACGCCCAGGTATGCCGGAAGATTGTCTCGGACCTGTTGAGGTTCTCACGTCAATCGGAAAGCAGAATGGGCCCGCTGGATATAAATGCTGTGATCGAGGAGGCATTAACTGTTGTTGAGCACACTTTTAGCCTGGAGCGGGTCAGGGTGGAAAGAAGACTCAAGTCGCATATTCCACAAGTGGTGGGCGATGAAGAAAAACTAAAGCAGGCTGTGGTCAACCTCCTCAACAATGCCTTTGACGCTATCGGAAGTGACGGTACCATTATTATTTCAAGCGCTTCCGGAGGAGAGACCGAGGTGGTTTTCTCGGTTGCGGATAGCGGTCGGGGCATTCCAGCGGAAAGTCTGGGTAAGATATTCGATCCGTTCTTTACCAGCAAAGGAGTGGGCAAAGGAACCGGTTTAGGGCTTTCGGTAACATTCGGAATTGTCAAAGATCACGGCGGAAGAATTGAGGTTCAGAGCCCATTGCCGGCAGCTTTAGCTGACCAAATGGGCATGCGATTGTCTGCAGAGAATGATATGAAGGGAACGGTTTTTACTGTTCGTCTGCCGGCAAAAGAGGCTGCGGCAGCTGCTCAGGGAGAGGAGACCCATGGCGAACATTCTCGTGTTGGATGATGTGTTTGATGCTGTTGCACTTTTGAAGAGGATTCTCGAGAAGAAGGGGCATCGGGTTTCATGCTTTACGGAAGAAGAAGAGGCAATCGATCACGTTAAAGCAAATGATGTTGATCTGGTGATCCTTGATATCAAATTAAAAAAAATAGACGGAGTCGAAGTACTCGCTGAGATGAGGAAGGCCGATCCAAACATACGTGCCATTATGCTGACCGGTTATCCGACCCTCGAATCGGCACGTGAGTCGTTGCGCCACGGGGCCATGGAATACTGTGTCAAACCGATCGATAAAGACGAGATCGAAGAGAAGGTGGAAGAAGTGCTGGGAAAGGAACCGAATTCTTAATTTTCACAGCCATTGCGGATATCATTTTACCGGTCCGATGGCTGCTGCGATATGCCGATAGTGGAGCATAGATATTATTGCTACATTAATCTTCAAATTCATGCCTTTTGTTGCAAAAAATGCGAAATTCAGAAGACGAAACGTAGAGCAACATTCAGGAACTAGGATCGTCTCGAAAGGCAAACATCCCAGCTTCATCGGGTTCAACGATAAATTGAAAAGCGTTGTGAGATCTAATTTATGGCAGAATATGAGCTTTCGTGGATCACGGACAATCTTGCCCTTGGGCACGCTCCGATGTCCTATGCAGAATTGGATTCCATTAAAAAACAGGGCGTTGGAGCGATCATTAATCTTTGTGCAGAATTTTGCGATCTTCACGAGATTGAGGAAACGAGCGGTTTTGAGGTCTACTATCTACCGGTTTGCGATGAGGAAGCACCCCGCGAACCGGAACTGGAAAAAGCCCTTGATTGGCTGGATGAAGCGATCTACCTAGGCAAGAAAGTTTTAGTGCATTGCCGATACGGGATGGGCAGAACGGCGACTTTTGTGGCGGCGTATCTGCTCAGGAAAGGGTTTGGCTTAAAGCTGGCCAAGAAGAAGGTGGCGAAGGCCCGCAGTATGCATAGTAGTTTCTCGCAGTGGAGACTATTAAGAAAATACAGCAAAAAATCCGGAAGATTGACCATTCGAGAACCTTCCCTGGAAAACAGGAGGATTGTCGACCTAAGCGGCTTCTTCAATGACTACGAGGCCCTGCTTGAGCGGGTGGACGAGCTTTTTCGGGAAGCGGTTGAAGAGAACCATGGATTGCTGAGCTGCGGCTCGGAAACCGACGGATGCTGCTATAATTATGTGGAGCTTTCCTTTGTGGAGGCGGCCTATCTCAGTCACCATATGAACAAGGTGCTGCCGGGCGAGGAGCGCAAGAGAGCCATTGACAGAGCGGTGCAGGTCGTAAAGACCATGAGGGAAATAAGGAAATCCCTGAAGGCCGGGACGAGCCAAAAGGTCGATGAAAAAGTCAGATTCAAAGATGCCTACCAGGAATCTAGAATTCTGTGTCCTCTGAATATTGACTTAAAATGTGAGATGTATGCGTTCCGCCCCATCGCATGCAGGATCTACGGCATTGGACGGGAGCTGCTGAACGGGCCGGCCGATGTGACAGCCCGGCACCCGGAAAGCGATGCTTTAAAGGCACAAACCGTGTATGAACAGCTTCGAAGTGCACGGCAGAAGATTTCCACAGATATGTTGTATGCGTTGACTTCTCTTTTCCCGGAAGGAAACGGCCTGACTTTTTCGCTCCCGGATGCCGTTTCGGGAAGATTCATCCAGCAATACTTTGAATTCCTGAGCCGCGCTCAGAATTCGAGTTTTGCCCCTCAATGAAGAAGCATCCCAAATCCATGAGCTTACAAGTTTTGGACTTTCCGAGGTATGCTGATTAACCGGCTTGCCGACGGCTGATTTTGACCGCGCAGAGTTTTCCGCACATGCTGCATGCCTCCCGATCTTCGGTTATTTGCAGCCGTCGATTTACCAGATCGGGATCGAGCGACTCATTGAATGGTTTCACCGGCGAAGAGCAGCAGGTGTGGAGGACAGGACCGATTCGAGCTTCGCAGAACGAAAAATGACCAAAGAGGCGTTTTCGGATACGCTCCTAGGAAGTCCCCGAGAGAGATTTCATAATGCGGCCTATCAGCTTTTCGCTCTTTGTATCGAAGATACCGGTATTTTGCATTCTGACTCTCTTTGCTTCCAATAAAAAGTATGTTAGCAGTTCAAGTTCCTCTTTATCGTAGGTTCCCTCTTTATTTTCTGCCTTTAACTTAGCGAGCACAGCCAAAAGCCCGAACAGATAGAGACTCAATGTGCTTATTTTTCGAAGATAAAATTCCTTTTGCGCAATTTTGTCTCCATAAAAAATGATGCCTAAAATCAGCATTCGCCTGACACGAGCGGCATTGGTTTTGGCTGCTTTCGAGGCTTTTTTCATCACCTTGTCTTCAAATTTAAGCGGCCAATCCATTCTTTTGAATAGGTCCTTTATTAAGGCAAAAAACCGGCTTATGCTTGAGCGATGAGCGCTTTTCAGGTCCTTGGTGATTTTGCGAATCATGAAGAGAGCAGGATAAATGGAGTGGATTTCGGTTGTGCCTTCAAAGACAGTGGTGACCCGGAAATCCCTCATTCTCTTTTCGTAGGGCAGGGTCGACAGGTAGCCAGCGCCTCCCGCGACCTGCAGAGCGTCATAAACGGTATCCCAGCCTCGCGTAGTGCCGAAGAGCTTACAGTGTGAGCTCTCGATGGCCACATTGGCCGTAGGATTCTGGTCCAGCAGGGCTGCTGTGAAATCGTCCAGGGCCGAGCTCACGTAGCTGTTGACTTTAGCCTTGACCATCTTTTCCTGGATCAACGGAAAGTTCTGAATGGGCACTCCAAATTGAATTCGGCTGGAGGATCGCTGCAGCATGTCTTCAACCGATTGGTTCATCATGCCGACCGAAGCGGCTCCCAAACCGAGTCGCCCGTAGTTGAGAATGGTCATGGCGATCTTAAAGCCGTCGCCGGGTTCTCCCAAAAGATTATCGACCGGGACGCGAACATCCTTAAACCGGATCGAAGCGGTAGAACTGGCCTTGAGGCCCATTTTCGGCATATCCTTGCCGATTTTTATCCCCTCCCAGCCTGTCTCTACGATGAAGGCGCCCATGTATCCGGGGTTTTTGGAATCCAGCTGAGCGAACGTGGTAAAGGCTCCGGCATAGTTCGCATTGGTGATGTAGGTCTTCTGTCCATTCAGAACATAGTGGCTTCCATCTTCTGAAAGTTCCGCCTTGGTTTCAATATGTTGGGCATCTGAACCGATCTTGGGTTCGGTCAATGCATAGGAAAAAATCATCTCCCCGGAAGCTGCCGGCGCCAAATACTTGTTTTTCTGCTGGTCGTTTCCAAAAAGCAGGATGCCCTTGGTACCGATTGAAAGATGGGCGAGGGACGCCAGCACGACTGAAATATCCTGCTTGACCATCTCTTCAACGGTCTTTAAGTATTCCCATAAGTTGAATCCAAGCCCGCCATAGGCTGTGGGAATGGAAATGCCGAACAAACCGATTTCCCGCATCTTTTGCAGCATGTCTTCCGGAATTCTTCCCACTTCCTCGATAGACCGCGGAGAATACTCTTGCGAGATTTTCTGAAATTTTTCCATCAGGTCCTCGATCTTTTGGACATCCACCGAGGCCTTAAAGGATTTGAATATCTCTTCGTCCAGCGAACCCAGATATATTCTTTCAAGGAATCCTTCCTGCAACATGATCTGCTCCTTTCGCTTTAACGATTAGTCCTTCCGATGCTGTTCAATAAACTCGGCAAACTGGTCTTCGTCCAGGACCGGAACATGGTGTTTTTTGGCTTCATCCAGTTTTGATCCGGCCCCGGGGCCAGCCACCACATAATCCGTCTGCTGGCTTACACTGGAGGTCGCCCGACCGCCCAAGGATTCAACCAGGGCTTTTGATTCGCTTCGTGTCCAACGTTCCATGCTGCCGGTAAAAACGAAGGTTAAATCCTGCAGCGGCAATTGCTCCGATTTTGTTTTATATAGCGAGTTGCCCAGCTTGACCCCGGCTTGCAGAATCTCCGCGATCACGCTGCGATTTTTGCTGTCCGAGAAAAACCGCACGATACTGTTGGCAACCTCCGGCCCGATTTCATTAATTTGCTGCAGCTCTTCTTTCGACGCTTGCGTGAGATCATCCAATGTTTCGAAATTCTCGGCCAAAACCCTGGCGAGGTGTTCGCCTACCAAGGGAATGCCCAATGCATAGAGGAAGCGCGGCAATGTCTGATTTTTGCTCTTTTCTATTTCTGTCAGTAGGTTGTCGGTGGATTTCTCACCCATCCTCTCCAGAGAAATCAGGTCGTCTCTCTGCAGTTCGTAGATGGAGGAAAGTCGCTTTAGAAGGCCGACATCGGC
>Ga0210125_1000158_pt1 | contig 11706 bp, 12 predicted proteins | sample RushMan_CattailN_FD_185555 | JGI IMG/M metagenome (GOLD analysis project Ga0210125, IMG submission 185555) | Wetland microbial communities from San Francisco Bay, California, USA, that impact long-term carbon sequestration -... | ecosystem: Environmental > Aquatic > Marine > Wetlands ...
GAACTTAGGCTTGACACCTGGCTCGGTTTCAAGTATTTGATTAGCGAAACAAGGCGGCATACCCAAGTGGTAAGGGAGCGGTCTGCAAAACCGTTATTCACCGGTTCAAATCCGGTTGCCGCCTCCAAGGAAAATCAAGGACTCAGCCAAATCCGGTTGAGTCCTTTTTTTAATTTGGTTGCGGGTTGCCCAGTTCGTCAATGTTCGAATGGCTTTTTTCAGGGTTGGGGTCCGGGACAGGCATCGGGTTTCAGGCTGCTTTTCTGCGACGCCCAAAGCCCAAAGCGTTGCGACTTGCACCGGAATGAACGATCCAGAGTTCGGGGAAACAAATCGCGCAAATTGGTTCATCCACCGTATCGATCCTTTATGGCCTGATCGAGCCACTTGGCGAAATCGGGATCATAGTGATCGCGGCGCAGCTTCCATTCCTCCCGCCAGCCTTTCTTTTCCATGAACATGAGAATTTCCTCGGCCGGACCTCGCCAGTATTTTTCGTCAAGCCTGCCATCGGAGTACAGAATGTATGCAGTTTCGGCCCCGCGTAGTGTCACAGTAAGGATCATACGGATCTGGATGACCTCGGAGCCGGTAAGTTCCCCTGGAGGCTTCTCAAGGGTCTTGGCTAGATCAGGATTAGTCGCGATAGCGAGGGCGACGTTTTGGTTACGTCCAGTTATGGCTTGGATATTGGCAAAACGCGTCTCTATTGAGTTGAGATGAAGCTCGTGGCCGATGTAGAAAAGAGAGACAGCAACAGCTATCGCTGTCACGATCTGTGCAATATTAGCCCAATCGGCAAGTTTTAAATTCATATACGACCTCCAGTTGAGTGATCGAGTGGCGGGTCATGGAAAACAATTCCCACATTTCTCATAATACAAGCATTAATCCCGATCAATAGAATAACTTGCTGGTCCTGCCTGACAGTTGTATTAGGGCGGGGTGCCAAGTTGCCAGCGAAAATCGATAGTGGCAAATAAGGGACGCCCATGAAATAATGCGTTTCTCTCACGTGGAAACATCCGTCCCTCCTCAGTTCTAAGCGCATGATCTATTTTGACTTACATAATGCATCATGCCGTGGTTGGCCTACATCAAGAGAGACCATTCCACCTCCTGCAAAACAAAGAAATGCATAATTTCATGGGCGTCCCCTTATGCTCACCGAATTCCAGATGCCCTCGAATTCTCCGTAGTCAGCCGGGGAAGACAGTGACGGCAGATGTTCGTGTCCCCAACTCGAGCCCTGGGATACGAGCGAGTGGATCGCATGGCTAAGCTCACGTGCCTGTACTCGCAGGGTCTCAGTGGTCTCTGCCGGGTGGACCTCAAGAAGATCGATGACAGCTTCGATGTCGTCATCATAGACGTACTTGAGCGGTCGCTTGTTCGCAAAATCGAAGAGCGACAGCACCCAAGGTTCGCCCTGATGAGCAGCCACCCATCGGGCAAATCGAAGCCCAACGGCTCGTTGCCTGGGAGCAGGCTTGCCTGCGGACAGACGCCGCGCGCAGTCGGAACAACAATTTGAGCGGCGCGGCCAACGGATTGCGGGGAATACCTCGCACGTGGTTCCGCGTCCGCTCGAAATATTCGTTAGAAAAAAATGCTCGAAACGATGGCTCAGCCGGTCCATTTCCAGAACTATTTGTCAAATGTTGAGATCTGACCCCGTTGTTCCGTTCATCAGCAAATCGTTTGAACACGACGAACCCTTCCTCCGGCTAACAACAGCTTCACCGGCCGCGCACCAATAAGCTTCGATGAAATTAGCGCCCTATCCCGCGCGGTCCGGTGGAAGCCGACGTTCGGCAATTGAAAGCATTCACGCGTACATCAGACGACGCCCTTTAGGCTCCGGCACCGGATCTCCAAATTCTCGAGCTGTATCGATCCATAAGCGGATAGCATCCTTGACGTTTTTGAGCGCAAATTCCTCGGTTTCTCCATGAGCAACGCAGCCCGGCAGTTCTGGCGCTTCTGCCACAAAAACCTGATCCTCATTGCTCCAATAAATGATGATTTCATATCTATTCATTTTCTAACTCGCCTCCCAACTTATACTTTAATATCACTGCTCTCACTTGGCGCACCTGATAAGCTTTGGCCTTGCCATCGTCCCGTTGCAGGTTGATTTTCTCTTCGATGCGCTCTCTCCTGAAAATGTGATGACTGCCCCGCTTACGTTCTTCAAAACCCAATCGCAGCAGAAGTTGGCGCAACTCATCAAACGCAATGTTCGCATCTGATGTGCCCCTCAGAATCCGGAACAACAGCTTCTCATATTTTCCCATATCATTTCTCTTGATGCTCGGGCGTAGGCTTGACGGCCAAATGCTGCGATTGAGCGGCACACGACCACGCGGCTACTGAGCCCGAAAAGACGCTACGGATTGTCACCGCGTGGTTGGCTGTCTGGATCGAACCGCCTGGTAAGGCATATGTATTCAAAAATACTAATAAAAATCCATAATGCTTTGGTATTCCAACCCGGTGACCTCTTCTTTCTCATCCGACATTGGCCTACTTGGTAGGAAGACCATTATCCTGCGGGTATTCCTGGGAATCGAGAGTTCAACATCCCGCCCGTAAGGCGTTTTATAGATCGTTGAGCGACCTATGGTGATTCTGATGGAGCGGTCTATTTCCATGTCTTGTAGCAGGAACTTATCGAGGATTTCGTAAACCACGGCGTTTAGTGACAACAAAACGTATGGTTTGCTGAATTCATAGCTGATAGCAAGCCAGTCGACCAACTCTCTGTCGCTGTATACAGCCATCGTACCGCCCATGTCGGTGTAAAGGAACGTGTTGAAACCGGCAGATATCTTCATGATTGCATAACCTGCAACATCTCGGCCCGAAATCCATCGCATTAAGGCAATTAAACGCTCCTGATTCACGCCAAGTTTACGGAGCTTTGCAGCGATCAAGGTAACAAATATCTGCTGAAAGGTTATATACCCTGAGTTTATGGCCTTCTCATCAGGAATATCAATTCCTTCCTGCCTGCATTTCTCTATAAAATTCGGTGCGCTAAGTTTCTTGAGAAGTATCCGCTGAAAAATAGCTTCTTCGTCACCGACGATTAGCTGCCGTAGTTTCAGGAGGCATTCAATAGGTTGATCGTTCAGAAGCTCCCCTATGAAGATGAAAGGGTAATTGTCCTCGGGATTCTCGCGTAAAAAGTGCTCAAGTACTTTCGGATCAACCTCCTTGTCGACGATTACGGCTATCTTGACGTCAGCTTTGGTTTTATCAAGGATTCTCAAATCGCGTGAGACCTGACTGGCAGTAGCAAAGATCTCGAAAAGCACCTTCTTTCCGCTGAATTCAAACAGCATCAAGTCATTTCTTCCACCAGCAAGTCCTAATGGCTCAGCCACAGGGTGAAAGTCAGGCACTACCTTAGATAGAACTTGTGCAATCCTCTTCTCTACCGTTGTATGGAGTTGCCTGCTTTTTCGCAAGCTTCCTATTGTTTGAATGTTTTGGTCCATCTTCACTAAAAACTCGACTCTCATGAGAAATCAGGAAACCTGAACTTTAAGTTGATTGTGCAGGTCGCATCCATTCTATTACCAACTCGCCAACATCTTAATCAGCGGCGCGGTTTTTTGCGTCCGCTGGATTTAATGGTTCGGCAATTTTCAAAAATTCTTTCATAATTCGAACTCGTTCTTTAATTGAATTCGAATCATTTGTCCCTTGTTGAGATAGCCTGTCAAATTCTAACAAATCGAAATTAGCTTTAGTAATATCAGATTCGGCATTTTTTCTATTTGAAACCAGTGCGGAGTAAAATTCAGTCAATGATTGTCTGTTAAAATTAGCCAATTTATTCAGACTTATGGCATCACTTGCAACGAGGTAATAGATTGGAATAGGTGTTTGCGATCTTAAGAGTCGATCATTATTTTCAAAAACTGTAGATAATTGATCAAGGATGGAAATAATTCTAGAATTTAATTCAGATAATTCTTCAGGATGACTTTCTTTGTATCTCCTAACCATAGCATCAAGGTATGGTTTTTTTGTGTCTAAAATTTTATTTTGCTTATCAATTGACTCCTCTAAAAAAAGAAGCTTTGCTGTAACCTCTCTATGTTGGAATCGTGAATTTGCAAAAGATACTTTTTGGGAAAAAAAGCCGTGTTGTGATATATCTCTTATTAAAGCTGCCATCGTACCACCAATGGCGTTTCTTTTTTCAGCGGCATTGAGGGGCACTGCTTCGTTTAACCTTGAAAACATATCTTCGATTAAATCAAGGTCATCCGTTTCTACAATGACTATAGGCAAGTTAAATGAGTCGAATCTAATTTTTAATTTAGGGTAATGTTGGGCTAAATCACTGTATTTCATTCCTCCAGCGTCTATTGATTCATCAGCTTGATAAGTAAAATCATTAGACAATGCAAACTCACCTTCGATAAATCCCCATATTGTTTCAAGCCGTTGCCTACCATCAATAATGGCGTAGTTAAAGTTTGAGTTTGTTTGTTCCTTAAATGCAGGTGATAATGCATGAAAATATAATTTTGGAATATCATAGTCGTTAAGAATAGAATCAACGAGAAGTTGTTTTTTTTCTTTTGTCCAAATTCCCCCTTCTCGCTGATATTCTGGCTCAATATTGATTTCGTCTCTTTCTGAATTCAGACGCAAAATTGCACTGTTTTGCATTGGATAGGTTTTTATTATGTTCATATTTTGCACCTATATCCCATATGATAAGCTTTCGAGTTCTGGGAAAAGTTGGAACCTTGAGATCCCTAACAACTTCAATTCCTTCCGAATTTGCTCCTTCTTAGCTGAAGGAATTAAATATCTCCAAATATAATTTTTAGGAGTTCCTTGGTGCCCCACATCTTCAATGAAGATGTTTTCTCTGTGTGAGATTGTAAAAACGCCTTGTTGGGCCTGCATACGAGAACTATTTCTTGGAGCAATAGCGGCCATGGGGAATAGTTTCGAACTTCGTTCTCTGGCTATTGTAGTCGGAAGATAATTTTGCATATGCTCATCTTCGAAAGAAGGTATTTCGAATTCGAAATCAGGACGATAATTGCTTTTTTCGTTCAAAAAACATGGAAGTAGCAACCAAAGAGCACCTTCATCGTCAATATTGCTATCAACGGAAAAATATATGGCGGAAAGAGGGCTTTCTGACCAATCTAAAAGACGTGTTGGTGTTGAATGGTGTTGCATCAAAAACAACCAGTCAAATTCGCTCTTGGGTTGATGATTCAATATGAATGTAGCATTTTGCTTAAATCGGTTAACCAGATAATTTTCAGATATTTGATTATTTTCCCTCATAAGCCGAGGTTCAAGGTGCCATTTAGACTTTGATTGGCCACGAAACCAAACAGGGCCTACATAGTCACCTATATTCTCTTTCATGGCATCAATAAGTTCGCCAATCGAGTTAATGGTTTTATCTTCAAATTTCATGGTATCCCCTCTGAAGTCTCTAAATTTGTTACTGCCAAACTGAGATTTGGCCGGCCGAACTGGGTTTATACGGCGATTTCGCGGCCTAAATTTTTATTCCGGCAAAATCGCCGTCTAGATCCGTTATATAAAGGCCATTATGCAAGGTGCTCCTTCGGTCGTTGGTCCTCTGGTTTTTGATTCTGGACGAGAACACGCGAGCTAACCAGCAGGTAATGCCTGCAGCAAAATTAGAGGACGAAATCCGTACAGCAATATTCGTATTTGTTATCAGACCAGCGGAATGCACGGATAATAGAATTTTTCTTTGTGCGATTCCAGTACTTTTTTGTCCGAGGAGTTTGTTAGGGTTCTTGCCTGGCTTCTAAAGGAAAGAAGGGTGGGTGGAAGAGTGAAGGTGCCCTGAATTAGGGGCACCCCAAGAACTGCGCACTACAGACAAGAAAACATCATCCGAATCGAGCTGCAGCCTGCGTGTAGCCACACACAGAACAAACTCCCATGGAAAATACATGTTCGTCGTCCCGGCATTGCAGTCTGGCTTTCGGCTGCGGGTTGATCTCCTCGACTTGTTCAGGCTGACCACAGCGCCGGCACAATCTGTTCTTCGCGCCTTCCGGCCAATAGTAATCGTGGCCATGAGTCATACACTTCGAATACTCGACTTGCGGTGGCGAAAATTCCTGATAGCCCAAGAAACGTGCATTCCCGACTTCGTCCCGGAAGTTGCGCTCGCTCCATCCGCCGGCATCGAGTAGCCCTTTCTCTGTAGGAAGCGGTGGCGTCGGTTATCTTTTGATGGATGTCTATGCCAGAGTCGCTGAACCGGTCCCTAAAATTGCCTACCGCCGGAAGTAGATCTCGGTGACAATGTTCGCCCCAAATCCCATCCAAAGATTCTTTGAGCGCGTTGGTTTGGGCAAGGGATTCTGCGTATTGGGTGAGAAGGGCAGACCGCTCTGCAGTGCGCGATTGTTGACCCTGCAGTTGATCAGATGCTATTGGTGAATCTGAAGTCGGCAAAACTCTCGACTCATCACGTTTTCGGCAAAATTCCATGCTCCCGGAGCCACTCTGCTAGCTCCTCTTGCTGAACCTCACCCTTTCCGAGACGTTCAAAGAGGATGACGCGATCCGAGGCGGGGGCTTTGACGCGGAAGCCATGGATCCGCAGGAAGAGCATGCAAACCACATAGGCCGTCCGCTTGTTTCCGTCCACAAACGGATGGTTCCGCGCTATTCCATGAGCGTAGGCTGCGGCCAAATCAAAAACATCCGGATCGCCGTATGCCTCAAGTTGCGCCGGGCGGGCCAGAGCACTTTCCAAAAGCCCCATATCCCTGACACCGCTCATGCCCCCGTGCTCGGCAAGTTGATCGTCGTGGATGGCCGACACAACTGCCGGATCAATCCATGTCCAGTTCATCGCTTGGCCAACTCGCGCAGAATGTCCCGATCCTCGCGCATAATGGCCTCGGCTGTCGCCATCTGTTGGGCAAAGTCGGGATCCAGTGGCGTAATCCGGTACCCGTCTTGGGCATCGGTCAGATACACTGTATCACCTTCCTCGACTTTGAGTCGCGCCACGACTTCTTTGGGGAGTACCAACCCGAGCGAGTTTCCGACTTTCCGAATCTTTAGTGTCTGCATCGTAATTACCTCCATGTTGACACCAAAGTTATAACTATGTGGGCTTTTAGATGTCAAGCTCCAATGCGGACGTGATAAATCGTTTTCACGGAAATTCGGGAAAAGCCGTTAATCCTTGCCCCAGTGCTCCGCAACCATTTTCCGGCTCATATCCAGGTATTTGTATTGCATGAGCGGGTCGTTGCAGAAGATCTCCAGGGTGATGGTGCCGTCGTAGCCGGTGGCCTTCAGGGTTTGCACAGCCTTTTTCCAGTTGACGGCACCGACGCCTAGCGGCATATGATCGTCGGCTTTCGACCGGTTGTCGGAAAAATGAACGTGCCGGATATGCCCCCCGAGCTCTTGGCAGAACACCTCGTAGCCGTCCTGGCCGAAATTGGTGTGGCCGAAATCCAGGTGGAGCTTTAATCCGGGAACCTCCGCCAGAAGCCTTTTAAAAGTTGCAACCTGGTCAAAGGGAGCTTTGTAATTTTCGAACACCAAGGTAAGGCCATGGGATTCGGCCATCTTGACAATAGGCTTCAGCGATTCGATATTGGAAGCAACCAGATCCCTTTTCATGCCCGGTGGGCAATAATAGCAGGGATGGATATTCATCACCGTTGCCTTAAGTGCTGAAAAGATACCGGCACAACGTTTGAGCTCCTGAAAGCAGGCGTCCCGGACGGCTTGCAGAGGATACGCATAGGGCAGGCACGGGTCGGTGTGCCCGGTGATCGATAGCCCATAAGCGTCAAGAATCGAACGGAGTTGGCCTACATCCACGGTGGTGGCCTGCGGACCTTCAATGGTCAGATCGAAAAAATCAAAGCCCGCCTTGCCGCAGCCTGTAGCCTCGTCGATTATCGGTTTTAACGGGTTGTTCATCAAACCGATTTTCATGGCGCATTCCTTTTCTGTTTTGGTTTCATGCCTGATCGAATTTCGAAAAGATCTGCATGTGGACCATCGGGACCTGTGCTCACTTGGTCGCTTCGTACGTCTTCTTCCCACCTACCCAGGTTGAGAGTAGTTTCGGACTCTCCTTGGTGAATTTTTCCGGAGCCACCTCATACAGGTCCTCCTCATAGACCACCATGTCGGCTTTATATCCCTTGTCCAGTTTGCCGGTATCTTTCTTCCCGGTCGTTCTGGTGCTGCCAACCGTCAGCCCGTGAATCACGTCTCGTATGCTGACCGGCGGATGGGACTCGAGGTCTCCCCCGCCTGCAGCCGCCACCCCCATGACAATTGTGGCAGGCGCATAGGCAAGCGGCGACACACTGAAGTCGGTGCTCATACCTACGGAAAGGCCACTATCAACAAGGTGTTTGATCGGATAGCACCCTTTGGCTCGCTCACCGTAGTAATGCACGGTATCACTCTCCACAGGCCAGAAGCCAGGCTGCACCGTGGTAACCACTCGACCGTCGAACTGCTTCATTTTCCGGATCTGTTGGTCGGTGGGGAATGCCAAGTGTATCAAGGTATGGGTCCCGGAAAGCTTGCCCTTTTGCGTCCAAACCTTCTCCAGGGCTCCCAGCACAGCACCGATAGCCATGTCTCCTTGAACGTGGTAGTGCATATTCATCCCATAATCGTCGACTTTGGCGACAATGGTGTTGAGATCGTGCTCCTTTCCATGAGAGTCGTTGGTATATACCTCTTGCAGGCCGTGATTGCCCTGCAAGTTTTTCCAACTAGTCCAGGCCTCGCCCCCGGCATAAGCGCCGTCCACGAAGATCTTGCAGCCGAGGAACCTGACCAGGTCAGTGTCGCGCCCCCGATACTCGGCCGCTTTATCTACATCGCTCAGACCAAAGATCGTGTAGCAGTAATTGATCCGCATGGGGAGGGTACCCTCTTTTTCCAACTCCACAAAAAGGTCCGGCCTCATAAACCTCAGGCCTGGAGCGCCCATCAGATCCACTGCTCCCGTATAACCTATCGATGCCCAATGCCTGAGCATCTGCAGCGCACCTTCTTTGATCCCTTGCGAATCCAGGCGACGAAACACTGCATCCCATGGCAAGGTCATGGCGCTTTCGCGAACCATGCCGGTAAGCTTGCCGTTTTCAACTACCGCCTTTCCCCCGAGAGGCACGGGGGTTGCCGGGGTAAGTCCCGCCAGTTTCATGGTGGCGGTATTCATGACGGCATTGTGACCGAGCTGATCAACCAGGAAAGCCGGCCTATCTCCCGTGACTTTGTCTATCTTTGCAAGGTCCGCAAGCGACCATTTGTCGTAGTCTTTCAGTGAGAAGCCAACACCGAGCACAACCCCGTTCTCCGGAGTTGTTTGCACTTTCTTTGTCAGTTCTTTCGCCATCGACTCGGCATCCTTGCAACCCATCAGGTCAGCCCCGAGTCGAAAAAAGGTCCCAGCCTCCATCAAGTGAACGTGGCTGTCTATAAAACCGGGGTACGCCGCTGCGCCTTTGAGATCCACGGTAACCGCGGCAGGGTGCTTTTCCGGAGGAACATTCCAACCAGCGACTTGACCGTTTTCCACAAGGAGATTCTGCGCCTTTTTGTCAGCATCTATGTAGATCGTCCCGTTGGTAAATAGGATTGCATCCTCATCGCCGGCTGTTTTTACTTTGGCATGAGCCTTTACCGGTCCCAGGTTGAGCCCTAAAGACGCCGGGGCAAGACCGGCACCGATAGCACCGAGTGTGATGAGAAGCTCCCTTCGAGTAATGCTCATAGACGACTCCTTCTTATCGTTGAAATACGTGGGAAAAATGGGTTGATAGCGGGTCGAAAAAAGGCCTGCTCAAGCGAGTCTAATCGTCACGGGGTGCCCGCCGGCGAAGTCCACGGCTCTCTTGACGAATTCCCGTGGTGCACTATGATGTTAGCTGTGCAGCCAATTCTTCGATTACCTGAAAATGACCACAAATTCATACCGCTCTGCTCTCACTTGCACAAGATAAAATCTATCGTGTGCCACATATATTCGATGCAGCGTCAAAAATAGCTATTGTAATTGGGGACGCCCTTAACTTATTAACTTTGTAGACGTTTCTGTGAGCCTGTGGGGTCAGCCCTTGACATTGGACATTTTTCTAACGAGGCAATCAAGTGGACGGCGGTACAACGCTATGATTACTATGGAGGAGAATGCATGAGGTAGGTTTGGCTTAAGTTAACAAGTTAAGGGCGGCCCCCAATTTCCACGGTTCCAAACCCGATGTACAAAGTTTGGATAGCTCAGAAAGCTACCCTCTTCATTACAGAACAGCGAGCCCGCATCAACCAGGAATGTAAGTACTCAGCCACTCCTTTAATGCTTCAGGGACTTCCGTAGATTTGCCCTCTTTGTAGTTGAAACAGACCTGAACAGATTCTCCTCTTGCATAGATGTTATTCTCGCTGATGGCATCCACTATCTTGTAAGCCAGTTTAAAGCTTTTCCTCCCAACCTCTTTGACCCGCATCTGAAGGATTGCCTTTGTATTCAGCTTGATTGGCTGCACAAAATCACACTCTACATGAGCCAGTATGAATTCGAAGGCAGATGGGTCTTCAATTTTAGAGAAGCTATAGAACAGTTTCTTTCTTCCCTCTTCGAAATAGGTGAAAAATACCGCGTTGTTAACATGCCCCATGGCATCGAGGTCACGGAACCTGACCTCGATAGGAGTTGTATAGCAGTCACTCATCATTCTTTTCCTTCTGCAACGCTTCAAAAGAAATACTTCATCTGCTTCTGCACAGCTTACCGGAGCAAGCTCGCCCCCGATGATTCAGCTGGCAAGAAGTGTTACGACCTCTCGATTTCAGCCTGTGCCCGGCTGATTTTGCGTTCTAGGTACTCATCCCGCTTCTGATTCTTGCGCAATCGTCTCGCTGATCAAATCGGTGATATCGGTTTCGATGAACCGGCCCGTCATATATGTCACATGGAAACGTAATGCGTTGGATTGTTAAACAAATATAGCATGTTCAACACACCAGATAAATCAGATGTTACATTCTCCATGGGAGCCTTCAACCACAAAAGAAAATTTCACCCGCCGCTGCATTTGTTATGGAATGGGGACGTTCTCAACTTTTGGGCATTTGGTTATGGATCAAAGCCGAAATATTTAAATGTTGAGAACGCCCCGTAGGTCTCCCTTATGGCTTGTCGAACTTCGTCATGCTGCACACCTCCGGGCTTAATCCAAAGCCCCTATGATTGGGGGTCGGATCTTTGCAAAACCAATCTCTTCGCGCCAATCAGCGCCCATATATGGGCACATCCGTGTGACATTTTCGGAGTTTTAATTGCCATAAAATTATAATATATAGCAATGTCTTATCCTAATGGTTCGTAAATCGCTTCTGCTGGCACAAATTTTGACGATGAGATGATTGTACTTCCGGGTTTCATTCCCAAGGAACAATTCTTTCTTGGCAGCCGCTTTTGCATGAGCGAGCCTGTGCCGGAGATCAAAAAATGAATGAGTTTAAAAGTTTTTCCCCCATTTCGCGCGCCTTGATCGTCATAGCGGCCATTGCCATTGCGGTGATCTTCCTGCACGCGGCCGCATCCATCGTCGCGCCCATTCTGCTTGCCGCCTTCATTGCTGTCATCGTCACTTCTCCATTGCAGTGGATGCGGCGTAAACG
>Ga0210125_1000160_pt1 | contig 11516 bp, 10 predicted proteins | sample RushMan_CattailN_FD_185555 | JGI IMG/M metagenome (GOLD analysis project Ga0210125, IMG submission 185555) | Wetland microbial communities from San Francisco Bay, California, USA, that impact long-term carbon sequestration -... | ecosystem: Environmental > Aquatic > Marine > Wetlands ...
TGGGATAACGCCAAAAAATACATTGAAAAAGGTCATTTTGGCGGTAAAGGTTCATCCAACCACAAGGCTGCGGTTGTTGGCGATACCGTAGGCGATCCTTTCAAGGATACCTCGGGACCCAGCATGAACATTCTAATGAAGCTAATCTCGGTTATTTCACTTGTTATCGCACCTCTGCTGATTGTCATGTAGCATTTGACGATTAAGCTTTTGAGGTAAGCCGGTTCTCTTTCGAGAACCGGCTTTTTTTATTTCCATACTCATCCGGGATAATTCTTTGCTTTCACATTTTTTAAGGAACTGCTAAATTAACTAAGCGGGATACTTTAGTTTTCATTGGATCACTTGGAACTTTAATTCACAACCATCACTCGCATAGCACGCCAGCATTTGCGATCTCCTTTGTTTTCCTGGTTTTTTCACGGGACTTTGCATGGTCTGCAGCTAATGGTACAATTAACTAATTTTTCCAAAAGCTTAAGCAAGCCATGGAATGAATGGAAGCATGGAGGGTATGATGTTTAAAATCGGCGATTTGGCTGTTTATCCCGCCCACGGGGTAGGTAAAATCGAATCCATTGAAAGCAAAAATATTGGAGGCAATAGGCAAGATTTCTACATAATGCGAATTCTGGAAAATGACATGAAGATTATGATCCCTATCCAGAATGCGGAGTCGGTGGGATTGAGAGAGTTGATAGCCTCTCAAGATATTCCCAAAGTATACGATATATTAAAAACCAAAGAAATCGCTGTAAACGGCGGCACATGGAATCGACGTTATCGCGAGTATATGGAGAAGATCAAAACCGGCTCTATTTACGAATTGGCCGAGGTATTGAGAGACTTGACAGTTTTGAAGAATGATAAAGAGCTTTCGTTCGGTGAGCGTAAAATGTTGGATACTGCCAGGGGTCTTCTCCTTAAGGAACTTTCCATTGTATTGGCCATCAGTGAGGATCAAGTAGAAGAAGAAATCATAGATATGTTGAAATAGTTTGTAAAATCTCTCCATGCCCTATCATTCTTATTAGTCGGGTTTTTTCAACCTCTTGTTTTACAGGTACTGCTTGCCTTGGCAAAATTGTTGCCTGTGGCAAGTTGTCCCATAGATTCCCAATGGGAATCGGGAATCGATCAAGCAGTATTCATTTTGCGGTGAGTATTCAGACTAAGAAGAAAGGAGGTGATTAAATTGAGATGGGCTTGGCTTGTCCTTAGAGTACTTTTGTTTGCTATCTGCAGCATTGGCGGCTATCTCATAGCGGCCCAAATGGACACCCTGGCAAGATTTTGGTGGGCGCCCTGGGCAGGCTTGATGGCCGGTGTAATTTTTGCCTTAGCGGCTTTATCCGTTGAGAAACTTATCAAGCACATTCCTCTTAAGGTTATTTTAGGAGGCACTATCGGACTTGTTGTTGGGCTTTCCATTGCCAAACTAATCAGTTTTACTTTCACTGGGCTGGAAAATACCACAATCAGGGTTGCCATCTACGTCATCTTATCTTGCATCATAGGTTACATGGGTATGGTTTTAGGAAGTATTAAAATAGAGGAATTGCGTTTTCCAAATTGGCCGTGGTTTGGGCGCACATCATTTCGTAGCGGCCAGGCGAAAGTCCTTGATACCAGTGTTATTATTGATGGGCGCATTGCGGACATAGTAGAGACGGGCTTTTTGAGCGGAGCTCTTGTGATTCCTGAATTTGTCTTGCAAGAGCTTCAGCATATCGCAGATAGCTCCGATAACACACGTCGTGTTCGAGGCCGTCGAGGGCTTGATGTGATCAGGCGTTTGCAGCAGGAAGACCTGGCTGATGTCCGTATAGAACGCCAGGATTTTGAAAACTTGAGCGACGTGGACGCTAAACTGGTCGCTCTGGCACTGCGGTTGAATGCAAAGATCGTAACCAACGACTATAACTTGTCAAAGGTTGCCGAGGTGCAGGGCATTCGAGTGCTGAATATCAATCAACTGGCTAATGCTCTAAAACCGGTTGTCCTTCCAGGCGAGGTATTACGTCTGCAAATTCTTAAGGAAGGCAAGGAGCAGGGACAGGGAATTGCTTACCTAGAAGATGGAACCATGGTGGTTGTTGAAAACGCCAGCAAATACCTGGGTCGCGAAGTTGAGGTGTCTGTTACGAGTATTCTGCAGACCACCGCCGGCCGCCTGATTTTTACTACAATTAAGGATGGCGAACTGAGCCGGCATCAGCACTGATCCATGTTCCGTGATCGGGCATCGGGTGTTGCACGACGATTAGACATCATCCGATGTCCATCTTGTTCACTTTCTGCAACCGCTGGCATTTCGTTTTCGTCAACCCTGAGCGGTTGACTATGCAAATCGGCCTACAGTATTCGGCGACGAAAAAACTAGAGTGCACGATCCAATCGAATCTTCCAATCAGCCTGAGCACTCCATACTAGCCGGCGAGCAAGACGCCGGACAACGCCTCGACTACTTTCTATGCCGGGCGATCGACCGGTTCTCTCGCAGCCAATTCAAGAAGTTGATTCAAGAGAATCAGGTCCTGGTCAACAACTGCGCGCACAAGCCGAGCTACGAGCTAAAGGCGGGTGACATTATTTTTGTCCGGTTGCCGTCTACAAAACGGAATGAGGAACTTGTTCCAGAAAAAATGCCGTTAGATATTCTGTTTGAAGATGAAGAGATCCTGGTCATCAATAAAGCCGCGGGTATCGTTGTTCACCCGGGTGCCGGTCATGAACAAGGCACTCTGGTACATGGTATTTTGGCCCACTCTCCTAAGCTGGCGATGCAGGGGGCGCCGAAAAGACCAGGAATTGTGCATCGACTCGATCGAGATACATCGGGTGCCATGGTGGTGGCCAAAAGTGAACGAGCCTATCTAAATTTGATCAGACAGTTTAAAGAACATGAGGTGAAGAAAGAGTATTTAGCCCTGGTCTATGGAAGTTTCAGTCGGCAAGAAGGGGATATAAAGGCGCCATTGGGCCGGCATCCGACCGAGCGCAAAAAAGTAGCTGTGCTCCAAAACAAAGGACGGGAAGCGATAACCCGGTGGCAACTGAAAAAGCAGTGGAACGGTGCTATTGCACTTCTGCTGGTGACCATAGAGACCGGGCGGACACACCAAATCCGAGTGCATTTCAGTTACATCAATCACCCGGTAGTTGGTGATCAAACATACGGAGGAGGCAAGAAAAGAGCACGTTCACTCAAACGAAAGGAACTTCAGGATTTATTGCTCGGCGTCGACCGGCAGATGCTGCATGCCTGGCGCCTAGTTTTCTCCCACCCGGTTTCTAAGACGCGTTTATATTTTGAAGCGCCCCTGCCCGATGATTTTAAAGGACTTCTTGAAAGACTCCGTCAAAGCTGCGAGCAAGTTGATTATGCTGCTAACGCATCCTTCTTTCGATGCGACTCTTGAGGGATTCTAACCTCTGCAAAAACTGACTTGTCCGACGGGCTTCTTCATCCTTGTTGATGATGACATGCGGGGTGATGGCAATGATAAGTTCGGTACGCTCGTAAGTATCGCCTCTGGATCCAAACAGTGGTGATATGAGCGGTATATCCTGCAAGAAGGGTATACCACCCTTAGTAAATGTTTTTCGATGCTCAATGATCCCACCGATGACCGCCGTTTGACCGTCTTGGGCCAGAAGAGTCGTTTTGACTTTCCGCTCGCTAAAACCTGGCGAATCGATGTTGGAGAACTGGCCTGCCGGCAGAGGGGTACGTATTGTCTGATCCACTTCCAAACGAACCTGCCCGCTTTCGTTGATGTGAGGGGTTACGTTGAGAATGATACCCGTCTCTTCATATTGAACGGAAGTTACCGTAGTGCCACCCTCAGTTACGCTTGTTCCAGTGGAGATGGGTTGGCGCCCACCCACGGTGATGGAAGCCTCCTGGTTGTCACTGGCAAGTAGGGTCGGAGTGGAAAGGACATTAATATCCGTCAATTCAGCCAGTGCGTTAATGAGAAGTTTCAGATTTGCGGTGTCCCAGAATAAAGCGTATCCATTGAAAGCAGATGTTTTGAGATCAATGTTTGTAAAGTTTGTATCTCCGGATTTTAATCCCTGTTGCACTTGATCGTTTTTAAGATACCACTCCACCCCATATTGGAGGTTCTTATTTAAAGTGATTTCTGCAAGCATGACTTCAATGAGTACGGCCCTTGGCACGATGTCGAGAGCCTCGACAACGTGGCTTATCATGGCATAGTCCGCGGCGTTAGCTCTAATAACAAGTGCATTGTTGACTTCATCGGCTATTATCACAACCTCTCCGGTCAACGTAGTAGATATCGAGATGCCTTCACTAATCTGCGTTTTGGGCTGCTCTCGGGGCGTCGCGGTCGCGCTGACAATTTGTTCTGAAGGTCCTTGCTCTTTCGCCTTGGCGCCCGTCTTAAAGACTTGGTTAAGGATATCGGCCATATCTTTCGCGAGCGCGTTCTTGGCAAAGTATACGTAGACTTGTTCGCCCGTCTCCTGACCGCGCACATCCAGGGCCATCAGCCAACGCTTGGCTGTTTGCAGCACTTCTGGATTTTGGGCCAGAATTAGAACGCCACCATACCTCTCTAGGGGTACAAAGGCTATGTCCGTCTTGAGTCCGCTTTGCTTGAAGATGTCCAATTTACTCATCAACGATTCAAGGCCCTTAACGGCCTCTTCGGGGCTCAGTGCTTGAAGTGGAACAACTTCCATGCCCACTTCACGGAGAATGTTGACGTCCAAACTTCGCAGAATATCTATGATGGTTTTTGCGTTATCCGGTTCTTCGGCAAAAATGATGCTGTTGGTCAAAGGATCTGTGGTGATGGGTCTACCGGGAGTAAGAAACAATTTAATGGTGTTGATGGCTTGTTTGACGTCAACATATCTAAGCCTGTAAATAACAATGACCGGACTGATGCCTCCTTTTTCCTTTTCCACATAAAATGATCCGGCGAATGGCAGGCCGCTGGAGCTGCTTCGTTGAATAGACTGAATATAATAGATGCCGTTGCGAGGTACGATTGAGATATTGCTGGCCTCATAGGCTTTTGTGACCAGTTGCAGCAATTCTTGCTTGGAAAAATCGCCTTCAAGATAGAGGCTGATTCTTCCTTGCAGGGCAGGATCCAGTACATAGTTGAGTTTAAGATAATCGCCGAATATTTGGGCAGTCACTTCGGCAACGTCGGCTTTGTCGTAGTTCAGGATGACCTTCTGCTTTTCTTTTCCCGCAGAAAGATTCTCAGATTCTAATTGGGCGCCGGGAGGTGTAATTAGACCGGTCTTGAGCTGCGCCGGTTTGTTGAGAAAAGTCGGAACATAGGGCTTAGGCTGAACTGTACTGGGTTTAGCATAAGCTGAGGTGTCAAGCGTACTTTTGGCCTTTGTTGGACCGGCCGGAGCTCGGAGTTCGCCTCCAGGCTGGGGAGGGCTTTTGGTTTGACTGGACGCGCAGCTTCCTAAAAAGATTACTAATAGGAGCAATAATAGGGACTTGCCTGCTTTCATAAGTCCGCCTTTTTTGTCTTTGATCTATAGGATAGGATGAAGATCATTTAATCTTTGATCGTCATTCCTGATAATGTGCACCTAATCAATAAGAAATAATCAGCCGCATGACTTTCAAATATGAAGATCGACCCATCTTTTCTAGCCTTTTTCCATCAAGGCCGCAAGGATTACATTGACTACCAGATCGGGGCCCGTTCGACGACGAATGTTTTGAATGTTGATTTCCTGGACCAGTATAGATGCCTGAAAATTCTTGATGCGTTCGAGAAAGTAGTATAAGCCGTCAATATTGGTCATAAAATTAAACCTTATGTGGACTTCCTGATATAGTCCATATTCCTTGCTGGCCAGCACTTGGTAGGTCTTAATGTCAAGTTTTGGTCCGTCCTTTGTTGACAACAAGTCTCCAAGAGAAGCGGCCAGTTGATAGGGATCCGTGCCTTGAAAGAGATGAGTTTGCATTTGTTTCAATTCGACTTCCTGCTTCTGCATGTTTGCTTTTATGCTTTGGGCCTGGTCCAGCTTTTTCTGATATTTGTTAATAAGTTCCTGCTGTTGATCTATTTGAGTCTGGAGAGTGTCTACCTCGGAAGAAAAAGGTGCAAGCCATACAAAGTAAATCGCAAGTAGGGCCATCAAAGTAATTAGTACGGCCAAAAAAGATAGACGGTATCTCTTCAGTTCAATCCAAGAGGATGGGAGAAACGACATATTTACTCACTGTTTTGGTCTATTGTTTCATTATCGTCACCTGGAGGAGGCATCAACACCGTAGTCTCATTGTCATCCAAAGGTGCCCCTATGTGCGTTCCCGGCACCCCCTTTTGTGGTTCCGGTGGAGGCGCTGGAGGGGCAGGCTCCGTTACACTTTGACCTTTCTGTGGTATCTCCACCACACCTCCTTCCAGGGGAATTGTCTCAAGAGTCTTTTTCAAAGCACCCACATCAAGCTTCATTTGCAAATTAAACCGCTCTTTGTCGCTTGAAGGATTGCGAGTTACAGGAGAAGCGAAGCGGACATCCTCGAACCCTTTTATTTTTGAAAGTTCGGTCAGATACTTGATAGCCGAGGTGCTTTCCCCTCGCAGCATAAGTTCGCCTTGACGCAGGGACAAATAGTTGAGCCAAGTATCCTGAGGGGTCACTTCCGTGAGAAGCGTGAGTAATCCGAGCATTGGGTAGCCTTGATCGCTAAACTGAGCCAGAGCTTGCTGATCCTGCTCAAATTTACCGACGCGGTTTTGCAGTTGCTCGATCGGTTTCCATTGGGCTTCGAGTTGGGTCCGTTGTTTTGTCAAAATTTGAGATTTTTGAACCAGCGAATCATACGACTCGACCCGATAAAAAGCTTGAAGAGAAAACAAGCCTATCAGCACAAGGATAGCCCAGGCTGCTTTCGGGACCTGCCACGGCTTCAGAAGCAATGGTGGATTAAATGTCTCTATTGTATCCTGCTCCAAGAGATGATCCACCCACAATAATAACAGCGGGCTATCGAGTTCAAGGACCTCTATGGGCAGACCTGCATCTTTCCACTGCAGAGCGAAATCTGTAGTTGAGTCGCCTGGCTGGCCGATGAGCTGGATCGGAATGTGGTCGGTTCCTTCGGGGCCATCCAGACCGAGCAGGCTCTCACGAAACAAATTTAGTTGCTCTACGTCCCTGCGGATAATGGTAGAATCTAATAATAGACCTTTATAAAATTTATGAACCTCGAGGTGAGACCGATCTAATGGACGTCCAAATATCTCAACTTCCCCAGAATCGGCTTCTTTGGCTTGCTGATTTAAAAATACACTGTAACCTGGGGCAGTGGGTATAACATTGAAGGTCTGGAAGTTGACGCCTCCCAAAGCTTGATAAAATTTTTCATAAATGTCATTGCGCAAGGAAAAAATTGGTATGGAAAGATGGTGGCTTACGGAGGTCGCCTTTCCAAAAAAATGAAGCGTTTGCTCATGTTCATGGAAAATGTTTTCCGGCCAATCGAATGCCAACGCTTCTTCAAGGTTATTTCCCAGGGCCGCCGGGTAGTGTTCTCGATGGAAGCCGTAATATAAGCGTGGCAGGAGCAGCAGAAGAGTCGCTCCTCCTCTGCCTCTGGGCCGAAGATTGAGGCGTTGCAAGAAATCAAAAAGCCCTTCCCCGTCCGGTACCACAAATTGCTCCACGGAGTCGGTCTGCCAGGATCGCCATTTGCGGTGCGCTCTGACAATATCAACTTGCCGAGGTTCAACGTATACCGCCAAAAGCCTTTTGGGGCGCGGCCTTATGAGACGTTTTACCAAATCGAGACCTTCCCAGCAAAATAATCATTCATGGCGCTAAAAATATGTCAGAGAATCTTTCGATAAAGAACCTCGTAGCCCTTTTCAGTCTCCGGAGAATAGCGGATAATCAACCATAAAACAACCGGGGGCGAACCAGTGGACAATTGCCCACACGACAGAATCCGATATGTTTCCCCCGCTTCCCACGCTACATACCGGATCTCAGCCTGGTCGAGAATCTCTTCGTCTTCCAGGCTCACGTTATTACCATAAACAGTGAACATCTGGAACAAAGAATCCTCGTTGGTAAAGAGTGGAAACTCAGGACCATTCCCTCCTTCTTCAGACTGCTCAGATTTTAGATCAAAACCAAAAAAGAGCTGCTGCGTTACGCCGGGTATCAACAGCATTTGATCAAGGCTGGTCAATGGACCGTCGAAAGGAACATGGTGCAGCCCTTGTTGTTCATAAAAAGGTTTTTCTGCTCCGTGTAGCCTTGGCGTATCATCCGCATCCAGAAAATCTGCAATATTATCTGCAAGCGTATCCGCCTCCGATTCTTCGAGTCCTCGCTTTTCCAAAACAGCTTTGATCTGAGCCGGGCTGGCCTCGTTGATGTTGACCTTGTCGGTTTCTTTCTGAATAACAATCAGCGCTTTTCCCGTCTTATATTCTACTTCATGAAGCTTACCGTCCGGTTGCCAGCTTGCGTTCTCTGTCTCTTCTGTCTCCAGTGAAATTGGCTGACCCATCCTGGCAATTGCTTCATAAGCCCCGCCGATAGCCAGATAAAGAGCCTGCGATCTCCGGAGTTGGTGCACTCGCTCATCCGCTTGCAACCGAGTTTCAGCCCCTATCTGCAGTGCAAGCCACATGATAAGAGCACAAATCCAAAGGACGGCAACAATTACGATCCCGTCTTTACTTCGTATCATGATTCTCCAACGATCTCATGCCGCTGACCATTCTCTCTAATTTGAGGAAAGAGTAGGTCTGGAATGATTAGACGAATAAAGGATTTTTCATCCAGTGTCCAATTCACCAAAACTGCTTGTGGTAGTTTGTCAGGACTATTCCAATCATTCACGTAGCCCCCGTTTTCCTCGCCTGAATACTCGAAGGAAAACTCATCGACTTTAATAGGATAGAAACGCGGCCAGACACTCTTCTCGCTTGGCTCAACATCGATAAATTCCCTAAGGGTTTCAGGATGGTACGGATCCAGTGGTATTTCAGAATAATAGAGAACTTTGTCCTTGGGCAGATAAGTATAGCGTGCGAAAACGGGGACACCGCCTGATAAAGCCTTCACGGAATGATCCGTTGCTATGATAAGTGAGTGCTCTTCACCGACAAACAAAGGTCCTGAGGCACCAAATTCGGATGACAGAGGAGTAGCGTCAAAATCGGCCAGCTGCATTGCCAAAAGTTCCATGATCATAGGGAACTCACTTGGTTTTCGATCTTGCTGGCGTTCCCACATCCTCAGGGAAAATGTCAGCGCAACCGAAAGTATCCCGATCACCAGAGTGGAAATGAGTGTTGCAAGCATCAGTTCCAGCAGAGTAAACCCCCGGCACTGGAAAAATACTTTATCTGCACCTGTTTCGTTACGCATGATCTAAATTCTAGAGACCTGGAATCGTCATTGAAGGTTAGACGGTGGAATGATTAGGCTGAACTCGATCGAGTTCCCCTCATAGCCGATCCGAATCCGATACAAGTCGCCTCCACGGCTACTGATATCGTAGCCGTCGGGTCCCTGCACGTTAACCATACCGATGTTTACTGAAGGCTTACCGGGGAGTTCCTCCAAAGTCAAATCACCTTCCTTGGCCTTTTCAGGGTGTGAAATAATTTCTTGGGCTGCCGCTTCCAGCACCGGCTGAATAGCGCTTTTCTTGTCCACCCGCTGCATGAATTGTAGAGACACGGAGATGACACCCATCACCCCTCCGACTATCAAAGTGCCCAGAATGAGGCTTACCAGAACTTCTATAAGGGTGAAGCCATGGCCGTTTTTTAAATACGAGGGGATATCGCACTTATTACTATGCTTTAAGCGCTTACAGCTTTTGTAAGAATCGATGCTCATTACGCAATCACTCGAATGTTTTTATGAACCACATAACATAATCCAACAACAAGTTTGGAGATTTTCGCGCATTCCTAGCGCGACTCGGCCTTGGATAATCGTACGATACCAAACAGAGGGTTGATCGAAACACGAAAAGTGCGACTTTTGTCGAAGACGATTTCCAGGTCGCTTCCCACCAGACTGCCGTCCGGGTAGAATAGAATCAGCCGATCAAGGGTCTCTGGATCTTCCTCCAGGTTATCTGCATAAATATCAACATTTTCCGGAATTGTCTTTTCTGGAGGGAATTTTAAATCATATAGCCTCTCCGAACCTCTTATCCGGAAAGCTATGACCTCCCCACCGTTCATAGCTTGCAGCCGAGCCCGCCTGAGGGTTTGTACAAATTCCTGCAAAAACTCGCGGTCTTCCATGCGTTTCCAACCCGCACCAATCCGGGGGAGAATCATTCCAATCGTCAAGGTCAGGATAAACAGCACCACTATCAGCTCGATCAATGTAAATCCGCGATGGTCCAGGTAGCTCTCTAATGCATTGAAACATGGTGGAGGATTATTCCTCAAATCTTTCTTGAGGTGTTTCATCCTGTTCCCTTCGTAAGACGAATCTGTACGATGCTAAAATTTGATTTCATTGATTCCAAAGATAGCGCTGAACATGCTCATTACCATTGCACCGATGATGAGTCCGGTGAAAATAATAACGACCGGTTCCATCAAAGTCATGATTCTCTGCAAAGTCCTCTGCAGCTCCGTTTCAAAATAGTCACCCAAGGAAACCAAACCCTCCCCTAAATTGCCCTGTTCTTCAGCAATACGCAGCATGGTGCCAATGCGGGCTGGGAACGGATTGTGTGTGCGAAAAAAATTACTCATAGAGTGACCCACTTTGATCTCGCGGTGAAGCATCGAAATCGAGTCTTTGAGGACCGAGTTCATCAGCAACTGTTCCCCCAGGCTGATGGCGCGCAGTAAAGGCACTCCCGCTTGTACCATAGTGCCCAAAGTTCGACAGAAGCGAGTAAGCTCACTGTGCAGTATCAAATATCGCGTGAGGGGAATGCGAAAAAGAATCCGGTCGATTTTCTGCCGAACTACGCTCTTTCTGTAAAGGAAGCGTCCTCCCCAAAAGCCGAGAGCTATGAGCAGTGGAATAACCCAGCCGTAATCTTTGAGAAAAACCCCCGTCTGGAGAAGAATTTGGGTGAGCAGGGGCACCTTCTGGTTAAGGTCCTGAAAGATCTGGGCAAATCTTGGAATTACATACACAAGGAGGATAACCATGGATACCAGGCTTATCCCTATTAGAATCAAGGGATATATCATCGAAGAAATTAAACTTTGCTTGAAAGCACGACGCTGTTCTAAATAAAGTGCCAATCTCTTTAAAATGGGTGCAAGAGTGCCACTGGCTTCTCCTGCTCTGACCATGTGATCGGACACGTTCCCAAAAATATCCCGATACTTTCCAAGGGACGTTGAAAGATCATTCCCGCCCTGCACTTCTTCCAAAAGATCCTGCACTATTCTTTGGAAGGCCTTGTGCGTCTGATTGGTACTAATAAGCGCAAGTGCACGATCCACTGGCAGACCGGCGTGAAGCAAATCCGATAGTTCGCCAAAAAAACGGATAAC
>Ga0210125_1000161_pt1 | contig 11296 bp, 8 predicted proteins | sample RushMan_CattailN_FD_185555 | JGI IMG/M metagenome (GOLD analysis project Ga0210125, IMG submission 185555) | Wetland microbial communities from San Francisco Bay, California, USA, that impact long-term carbon sequestration -... | ecosystem: Environmental > Aquatic > Marine > Wetlands ...
TCAATCGAGCTCGGGAAAAGCCTTTCAGCCTGTTTGGATCGATACTGCTCATAGCAGGCTCAGGTGTACCTCTCGTTTTCACCATTTCGACGCCTCTGTGGTTTTGTTCCTTTGTTCTGGCCGTTGCAGGCCTTGGCATGGGGTTTGTTTCCATTGGGACATTGCTTATGGTGCAAAACAGTCTGAGTGCTTCAGACCTTGGAGTCGCCACATCGTCGCACCAGTTTAGCAGAACATTGGGAGGCACTGTCGGTATTGGTGCAGCAGGTAGCCTTGTGTCGGCCTCTCTCGCTAAGACCTTGGATGCGGTAAGCTCTAACGGCCTTGGCAGTGCGACTCTTCATTCTGTTCCGGCAGACCTCGCCGACAATATCCAAAGCCTCTTCCAACCGCACATACAGGCGTTGCTGTCGCCAGAGGTGCAGAGGGCTTTTCATCAAGCTATCGCCAAGGGCGTAGAGGCTGTTTTTTGGGCTGCCTTGGCGGCCTCCGGGATAAGCTTGATATTTTCCTACCTGCTTCCCAAACTGAAACACTCTTCCAATTGATTGTAAAGATCTCTGTTTTCGGTCGAGATGGATTCGGCTGCTGGGCAAACGAGGATGATTGTGTACGAGAAGCAGAGTGCAAACTGCCGGCCTTAACCTGCCGGCGGTTGGCGTTCGGAAACCGGATATTCGCGGTAGGTTGCCGGCCATGTGCAGCGTATGGTCGTGCCGCTTTGCCGGGCTGATTCGATGGCGAAAGAACCACCCGCCAGCTCGGTGCGTTCCTTCATGCTCACGAGTCCCAGTCCACGGTTCGTATTCTGTTGGGAAAGAATCTCTTCGAGGTCAAAACCACATCCGTTATCTTGGAGGATCAATTCGATTTCGTTATCATGTTTTTTCAGGGAAATTTCTGCCAAATCTGCCTGGCTGTGCTTTGCAATGTTGTTCAAAGCTTCCTGCAGGATTCGATAAATGACAATTTTCAAGGTGTCCGGAATCTCTTCCTCTTTAACCTCTATTTGTATTTGTACACGGATTTTAGCATATGTCTCTTGAAATTCCTGGCAGGCCCAGGAGAGGGTTGCCAGAATACCCAGATTGTCCAGCATCGAAGGGCGTAGGCCGGTATAAACCCTGCGCACTTCTTCAATTGTCTCCTGCACCATCGAAATAACGGACTCGAAAGACTCGCGGGTCTTTTCATAATGATTGCGGTTCAAGTGCCGCAGACTAGCTCTCAAGTTGATCTTTATAGCGGCCAGGAGCTGGATTATGCTATCGTGGAGGTCTCGGGCGATTCTTTGTCGTTCCCTTTCCTGTGCTCTAAGGATCTGCGCCGACAGATACCGCATCTGCTTTTCCGATTCCCGTAAGGCTTCTTCAACTTTTCTCCGCTCGGTGATGTCTCTCCCGACTGCTTGAACTTCAATGATCTGGCCCTGATCGTCCAGAATGGCGCGATCTGTCCACTGCTGCCAACGAATTTCGCCTGTCGATGTGTAAACCCGATGTTCGATGGAGGCGACTTGATTCTCTATGCTCAGGTTCGCCAGGTGTTTTCTGAATTTTCCTCGATCCGCGGATGGGACATGATGCCAGAACTTGTTTCCGATGAGTTCCTCCGCGCTCTCGCCGAAATACCGGCAGTAGGCTTCGTTTACGAAAGTGAGTGTTCCATCGGGTGCGAAACGCGAAATCAATTCGGTTTGGTCTTCAACGATGGCCCGATACCTGGCCTCACTGTAACGCAACGCTTGCTCTGCACTCCTTCGCTCCGTGATGTCCTCGGCTATGCAGAGTCCGCATAAAAATTCGCCATTTTCTGAGGTAATAGGACTATATATGGTTCTGATGGTCGCAGACCTGTTTCCTGTGACAGAAACATAAGGGCCCTCAAAATAACCGGTCTCCCCTGAAAGAGATGTTCGCACAACTTTTTTCAGTTCGTCGTCACGCGCGGACTCGAGTATATTGAAACCAATCACCGCCTCCCGCTCTGCGCCCAGAATTTCCAGGAATTCGTCATTACAATCAACGACGGCTCCGTCTTGGTCAAAGTGCATGATTCCCAGCGGAGAGTGGTTGAAAATCATGCGGTAGAGCTGTTCGCTCTTTCGCAGCATTTCCTCCATTTGCTTGCGATCGGTGATATCGATAAGAATTCCTCTGAGTCCGGCCGGCTGACCTGCCCGGTATAGCGGGGCAGTCTCCACAAGCACGGGAAAAGTGCTGCCGTCTTTTCTCAGGGCATAATAATCTACGCTGCTAATCACTTCTCCGGCCAATCGCCTGCGCATCGCCTCTCTGATTTGCTCCAGGTTGTTCGGACTGAACATATCAAGGGCATTCAATCCACCTTGAAAGTCTTCGTTGGTGTAGCCGAAATGTTCCAGTGCACTTCTATTGACAAAGGTGAGATTGCCATCCAGGTCGGTTTCAAAAACCGGCTGCGGCAGTAAATCGGCTAATTCTTTGTACCTGTGTTCACTCTCGCGCAGCCTGTTTTGGGACTTCTCCCGGCGAATAGCTGAGCCGATAAGACTGGCCGCTGTCTTGAGAGTATCGATTTCGGCGGTCGACCAGACACGGTCTACCTTGCACTCGTGAAACCCAATGAACCCCCACCAATCGTTCTCAAAAAAAATCGGTACGGCGACAACCGATTTTATGCCCTGTGACAACAAAATTTCTTTTTCACTCTCGGGGAATTCTTTCGCCAGCCCCTGAATGGGCTTTCCCTGACTCATTATTTCAAGCCATCTGGGTATCTGTCGATCTTGCAGAAGAACGGCCTGACTGCAAGTTTTGTCGCTCGGGAATACGATTTCGTGTTCAGTCCATTCGTAGAGTTGATGATTAAAGGATTGGCTGTCTTGGGCCGGCCTATTCTGAAAAATATAGACCCGACTGACTTCGGCCGCCTGTCCCAGTCTTTCCAGTATTTCGGGTATGTCGGCATGCCAGGGCTCGGTTCTTAAGAACTTCTCGGCAGCAAAGCTTATGGCTTCCAGAATAGCTTCGCGACGTTTATGCACTTGATCGCGCATATCTTCCCCGGTATTTTGGTTTAAATCTTGAGCTTTCAACTTTAACTGGTTAATGCCTGCACACCCCGGGCTAAGCCACGAATGGTGTTTCCAAAAACATTTGCTCACAAACCATCGTCCCACAACAGCAGATTTCCAACCATCCATGGGCAAGAGGATTTCTTCCAGAGAAAACTATGTACATCGTCATCAGCTGTAGAGAGCATCTTTCAGCCAGGCGGCTAACTCGTCAGTTATGGCATAGACGCCTACCCCAGGCTTTTTGCCTCCTTCGTCTATGGCCGCCTGGATTAAGTCCCGGGGAGCATCAATTGCCGCAATTTCTTCCATTCCCTCAACGTCTCTTCGAATGAGAGTCACTCGCAATGGTTTTTCCCAGTCATAGACAACGAAATAATAGGCTACTTGACCGGCATATCTCACAAAATCATCTTTTCTGGACCATCCGGTGCCCCATTCCAGATAAGTTTCCACTGCTTTCTCGGGGGTCATGTCCCAGTCCAGTTGATCGATGATTTCCCGATGGTCTTTCAACTCTTGCAGATTCCACACAGCTATTGCCTCCTTTCCCTACTCGTTAGGGATAAGATAAAAGGGCAACGAGCTCTTTTCAATGTACCCTCCAGTTGGGTTATTCTTCTTCAATCACTATCCGGATTTCATTCAACATTTGCACCAGCTGGTCACGTTCGAAATGAACACTGACTGTTCCGCCCCCGGGATGCGCAAAGTGTAGAACAAACATTTTATCCTGCTTTTCAACCGACCACTTCCTTCCCTGAGTAAGACTGACCGATTGGCTAAGCCACTCCTCCGGGCGAAATTCGGCAATTTGAATAAGAACTCCAAAGGCGTTTTTGGGGTGGATGAACAGTTCTTTCCAGTTATCTCCCTTTTCTTTGTAGCCGAAGTAGGGAATACCCATACGCTCCAGTGATTCGATCGTCTCAGCCATGCTTGGAGTTTGCAGAGTAATGTGGTGGATGCCTCCCTGGTTGTTGCGCTTGAGAAAGTTGTCAAGGAAACTTCCATTTCCCGTAGGTGCGAGAATTTCAATTCTGCTTAGATCGCCAAGTGAGAAAATCCTCCAAAAAAAATTTAGCTCTTCATCCCCGCCTTCGCTTCCGGGTATTGCGCCCAAAACAGACCGAAAAAACTTTTCCGCTTCATTGAAATCCTTTACAGCCAGAGCTACATGATCAATCCTTGAAATCATGACTATCCGCGCTCCTTCTCCGCCTTTGCCGCAATGCGATGTCAGACTTTTGTGTACTCTATGCGGACCGAATCCCGTTTTTTCTTCACCCCGATTCACCGATATTGATTAACAGTTTGCACAGTAAAGAGGCTTTTGATTATTTTCGATCCGTCGGATGTTTTCTGCCACTGCTTCCACGATACCTTGCAGCGATACATCCGTCGAACCTGCAATGTGAGGAGTTGCGACCACGTTGTGATGAAAGATGGGGTCATCCGGATCGGGCGGTTCTTCCCAGAAAACATCCAGGCCGGCTCCGGCAATCCTGTTCGAAGCGAGAGCTTCCTCAAGGGCTGTTCGATTCACCAAGCCGCCTCTGGATAAATTGATCAGATAGGCGTCCTTTTTCATTTCGGAAAAAGCCGCTTGATCGATCAGGTGCTCATTTTCACTGACGAGGGGCAAACAGAGAACGACATAATCCGATCGGTTCAACAGTTTTTTCAGATCTTCGGGATTCCCGATCCATTCCAATCGGAGCTTTTCCTTTGTTGGCTCAAGGTCCCTTCGCTTGATTCCGATTAGATGAACATCGAATCCCCGCAGCCTTTTGACCAGGGCTTGGCCTATGCCGCCCAAGCCAACAATCCCCACGGTTTTGCCTTGCAATGCCCTGCCCATGGGTTCACCCATCTTTCGATTGGCAAGGCTATTGGCCATGCCCTGAAAATCTCTGGACAGCCCTATCATAAGATAGATGCCCAGTTCGGCGACCGAGTCAGCGTTGCCTGATATGTCGCTTGGAACATTCGCCACCTGGATATTCATCGTGGTGGCGGCTTCTATGTCGACCCCTTCCAGTCCTACGCCGCATTGTTGAATAAGCTGCAACCGGTTGCTTTCTTCAAGCAACTTTTTCGTTACCGGGCTCATGGTGGGTATCAGAACGTCAAAGTCTTTTAAGCTTTCTATTGAGAAGCAGCCAGTGGACTCGAAGCTATGCTCGGGCAGATGCGACCTGATGGAATGCAAAAACCCGCCCCACGCATTGTCCGGGGCGGCAAAGAGAATCCTCATTTTTCCCTCCCAGCCAGCCGTGCAGATGGTCTGATGTCTCACTCATAATCGAGCTTTAGGCCAGTGCTGGTGACAAGTACAACATCTGACGGAAGTTCGCGCAGATGCTCGGCAAGAGTAAACTTACGAAGCTTGTCGGAAATGGCAGATTTGTCATATCGGCTCAGGAATTCCTCGGAGACCTCGGTTCGAAATGCCCATTTTTCATCAATGATGCGAAAATGGTGAGCCTGGTTCTCTATAACAGGCCAATCCTCGATTTTGCATTGCGGGAATTCTCCTCGCAAATAATCAATAACTGCTTTTATTTTGTTTTCATCAACCATATCGACTCCAGCGCAAGAATCCATTCTCAATTAAGGATTGTAAACGTCAAACTCAATATATGCCAAGCCTTGCTCCTTGATAACAAAAATCCTTTGCTGTTTCAAATGAGATGCAGTAAATCTGGGCGGAGACGGCTTGCTTAAAAGATTTCTCACTTCGCTGCGCTCTGTTCGAAATGGCAAGAGGGTATTTTTCAGCCAGCCTCTACGAGGATAAAGACGGAGGTAATTCGTTCGTATGGGCCAATCACAAAGACTAAAGGCTATAGGCTTGTTCATGTTGTGCTGCGGGATTCTCTCCGGTGTTCCTTGCGGAGCCGCAACGCCTGCCAGTCGCTATTTTTACAGCGGCGACGGCAAAATCAACCTTGTCAATCCCAAAAATGGAGCGACATTCAAGGGCAGCTATCGTGGAAGCAATGGCATTTATAATGAGGAGGCTCTCAAAGCAATCCATCGAGTCTTCGGCGCGCCCTATGGAGAGCCGATCTCTGCGATCTCATTGCGGCTCGTTGAGTTCCTTGATTTTCTGCAGGACCGACTTCGGCCGGGCGCGCAGATCGCGATCGTCTCCGGCTGGAGAAGTCCGGAATACAACACGAATCTTCGCAACAAGGGAAGGCTCGCCGCCAAAGCGAGTCTTCATCAGTATGGGATGGCGGCAGACATAAAAATGGACAGGGTGCCGTCCGAACGAGTCTGGAATTATGTTAAGGAGCTGAAGTTCGGCGGCGCCGGCTACTATCACGGTGAACTGGTTCACGTTGACGTAGGGCCTGCGCGCTCATGGGATGAAAAGACCTCGGGTGTGGGTACCGATATTTCGGAAAACAACAAGCTGATCGGCCTCGCCACAGATTTCGATCGTTATCGCCGCGGCGACGTAGTAACATTGCGATTCATCAGGATGACCGCGTTTCCGATTGGAGTGATGACCGAATTTGCTTTGAATCGCGTTGGAAATGATGAGAGTCCAAGCTGGATCACGGACTTCAAGCCGGCATTTGCAGCCAGGACCGTTGGCAATTGCCCGGAGTTTGCCGACATTGGCGAGATGCTTGGGATTCGTTATCAAATTCCCAAAGACATCCCTTCCGGTCGATACAGGATCAATGCCTCATTTTGCAACAGATTATGGGAAGATATGCCGGTTGAGATCTCGACCCCGGAGTTCCAAATCATCGGGCCGTGAAGGCCGGGAAGAACAGCCGCCAAGTTATGAAAATTCAGTTGCTCATCGCCACTTGCGGGAAGTTGTGTCGAGTGCAATGTGTCGTCATTTCGAGTGGAGCGAGAAATCTATTGCTATGGCCTCGGAATGACAGGATGGGTTTTCTGCTATTTCGTGATGGCCCAATTTAGTTGGAATGGCGAATGGAGCAACGCCGGGTGGGGCAAATGAACCGCAGGAACAAAACACGTACCAGCCAGCGGCCAAAAGTCTTTAGATAAGCAGCACCTTCGGAGCCCGCTACCAGCATTCCCGCCAACAACAGGAGATGGGAAAAAATATAGGCCGTGGGAGAACCAATGGAGAAAATGAGAGGTTGACCGAGTTTTACCGCGACTGCCCCCAGAAGTCCTATTACCGGCCAGCATGTGATATAGCTGAGGCAAACCATGCCGATTGCGACCGACAGCCGCAACGACGGTTTCCTTTTCAAATCAGCGAATCTTACCTGCTCCTGAGCAACCCTTTGAATGATTGTCGTTTGCGCGAGGCGTAAGGGGATTTTCCTGACTAACTTCATTTATTCCAACCCTAGTTTTGTTATGTGAACAACTCCAAGAAGGCGGAACCAATCTTGGAACCTTTCTGAAAATGCCTTTTGCGGTCATTCCGCCATCCGGTCGGAGGCTAACGGCCGGAATTTCAGGCACCCTCAAAAACGTTGAGGAATTTAACTCCGAATTTGCTTTTTGGCAAGAGGAATGACGTCGCGCGAAAGTTCTTGAATTTACACCCCCACAAACGAACTTCTCCCCCAAGGGCTGTTACTTGGGCACACATGACCCCCGTGGGTATTGAAAGTCCCCCTTTCGCAAAGGGGGATTTAGGGGGATTTTAAATAAGAATCAGCAGGTTGAGAAATCCCCCCTAACCCCCCTTTAGGAAAAGGGGGGAACTGATCCGCTAATTTAGCAGCATTGAAGGGGAGAGGACCCCGGGGTTTTTGTGTGGCGACTAATTCGGTTCGCCGAACGTGCAGCTGAGAAACAGTTCATCTTCCACAACAGTCCTTACCTTGTAAGGCAAAGTCATGAACAATTTCATCATCCGTTGGTTGTCGGGTGAGGTGTAGGCAAACAACCCGGCAATGCCGTTTTCTCTGGCCGCCTCCGAGAGCTTCTTGATCAAGGTCCTGCCGAGGCCTCTGCCCTGCCAATCCTTGCTGATGGAAAATGCAATTTCGGCCATGTTTTTGGCTTCTTCCAGGTAATATTCCCCAACTCCGACAACTCTTTCAAAACCGACTTCCCCCACAACCGCAACGATCGTTAGATTCTTTTTGTAGTCGGTGCGGGACATCCCCTCGACGTCGGCCCGCAAAAAGCTGGTCTTGGGGCGAAAGAATCTTGAAATGACATCTTGTTTATCCAGGTTATAGAAATGTTCCTGCAAGGCCCTCTCGTCCACCGGTTTGGTGGGCCTGACAGTTACCATTTCCCCGTCGATTTCAAGCGTTTCCACCTGCTTTACCGGGTATATGCCGTGAATCGATTCGCTTAAAGTCCGCTCGGCGCCGAGCAGTCCCATTTTCTTGGCGGCGTGGAAGAGTTCTTCACGAAAATCCGGATGAGCGATGCTGATCATGGCCATGGCTCTCTCTTGATAGCTTTTGCCGAATAGGTTGACGGCGCCGTATTCGGTCACAATGTATTGAACATCGCCCCTGGGCACCACAACTGCAGTATCGTGAAGCATGGGAACAATACGGCTTCTCTTGCTGCGCGTTGTGGTCGAGGTCAGCATAAGGATGGATTTGCCCCCGTCCGAGAGAGCGGTCCCTCTAATGAAATCCAGCGTACCGGAGACACCGGAATAATAATTAAAGGGCAGGGCGTCGGCCGCAACTTGACCGGTGAGGTCTACAGCCATCGCCACGTTCATGGAGACCATTTTGTTGTGTTGGGAAATGATGCGAGGGTCATTGACATAATCCGATGGGTGGAATTCAACGGAAGGATTGGAATCCAAGAATTCATAGAGTTCGGTCGTGCCGATGGCGATGCTGGCTACCAGTTTTCCTTCGTTGAATCCTTTTTTTCTGTTGGTGATCACGCCTCTCGAGACAAGGTGCATCATGTCGTTGGTGAGGAATTGCGAGTGGACGCCGATATCGTTTTTTTCGGAGAGGGCCAAAAGCGTCGCCTGCGGTGTGGTGCCGAGGCTGATTTGGATTGTCGATCCATTGTCGACGAGGTTCGCGATGTGTCTACCGATGATGTTGGCAGGTTCCGATTCCGGCAGTGCACCAATGGTCAGCAGTTCTTCCTCGTGTTCGACGATCACATCCACGTCGTTTACATGAATAAAGCCCTGCCCCAGCACTCGCGGCATTCTGGAGTTGACCTGGGCAATGACCAGATCTGCGGAAAAGGCGGCGGCAAGGGTCACATCCACAGACACTCCGAGACTCATCCAACCGAAGTCATCCGGCGGGCTTACCTGAATCAGAGCCACGTGCAGGGGGAGCATCCTGCTCTTAAAAAGGCGAGGAACTTCAGACAGGTTGATAGGAGTAAGAAATCGCATATTTTTTGCCAATTCCTTGGATTTAACAGATCCGAGATAAAAAGATCTGATATTCAGGCTTTGGCTTTTTGATTTGTCTGCAATCAATGTCAGAGGAGTGCTCTCCAAAGAGAGCAGACGAACGATTTCGAGGTCGGTGAAATTGCTGGCCGCTTGCGAAAGCCCTCGAACCAGACATTGAGGCTCTCCGCATGAGGAACCGACGAAGACTCTCTGCCCCGATCTGATTAAACCGATTGCTTCCTCAACATTTTTGGTTTTCTCGACATAATTGTCCGCCCAGTAGCTTGTCGTTGCCATAATGAGACTCCTCGGGGTAGATGATCATTGCTCAAGGGGGTAAGAGTCTTATATAGCATCGGAGTTGAAACTGCACAGGAATAAGTGAAGGTTCCCGAGGTTGCCTTGAAGTCATGCTTTACGAAAGGGGGTAACTCTGACGGGAGACTTATTTTCGCCCAACTGCACTAGTATCGCTCGGCGGAAGTAACTACCTGGTTTCCATATGGAAATGTTCGGGTTCATTCCGTAGCATAGCCCCTTGTGGGCGTCTTAACGGGCACAAGGCCCTAGGCTACAGCACAATTGGACGACCCAAAATGGATGGAAACTTCCGCCGCCATGTACTAGGCGCTGACAAAGCTTTCCTGCAGCATTTCAATATCATCCACTTCTTCCACCAGATGTATTTTTAGTTTTTCTTTAACTCGGGTTTCTATCTGACGAATCCGTTCTCGGCTTACTCCAAATTGATCTCCGATTTCCTGCAGGGTCATGCGATCTTCCGTCAAGAGCCTGTTATCAAAAATGGCCGCCTCTTTTCCGTGCAACCGCTCTCGAAAACACATTAGTTCCTTCCGCAACATTGCTCTCGCCTCTTTGTCGGCCAATTGCTCATCGGCGGGCAGTGTCTCTGCAGGGAGAAAGTCTTTGTGGGTGTTGGCCGAATCATCTTTAATCGGGGTATCCAGCGAGACGTCCCGTCCGTTCAATCGCTGGTCCATCTCGATAATTTCGGATTCTTTCACATCCAGGCGAGCGCTCAATAATTCGGGAGATGCCTTTATTCCCTTTAATTTGAGCTTTTCCTTTTCCTTGCGCAAATTAAAGAACAGCTTCCTCTGCGCTTGTGTCGTGCCTATTTTGACCAGTTTGAAATTATCCATGATGAACTTGATAATGTAGGCTTTAATCCAGAATGAAGAATAGTAAGAGAACTTATAGCCGCGATAGGGATCGAACTTCTTTACGGCGTGCATCAGTCCTACATTACCTTCCTGGATGAGGTCCATCAGGTTTTGCGTCCAATAGCGTTGGAAATCCATGGCGATTTTCACCACCAATCTTAGATTTGACGTGACGAGCTTATACGCGGCTTGAATGTCGCCTTTCTCCTGGTAGCGTATCGCAAGACTCTTTTCTTCGCTGCGGGTGAGCAAAGGGTAAGCTTTGATATCGTCGAGATAAAGAGATAGAGTATCTAAAGAGCGCGATTTCAGCTTTGGGAATGCTGATGGATTCGATATTTTTTGTTCTGTTTGTTTATTTTTCGATTGCTTCTGTGCACTAGCCTTCTCATTTCTGTTAGCCATGAATGAAGTTATCCTTTCTAATCTGAAGGCTTATAACGGCCTTTGGCTCCATGAGTCACTCATTCCTGAATAAACAGACGAACTGTACTTAAGTTAAGACCGCATGCGGAAGAATTCAACAGCCTGCGAAATTTGCGAGTTGTTGTCGGAATGACGGCATCCAGCAGAAAAGTCATTCTTGTTAAGGTTGACATCTTGCATTTATGGTCTCAGGTTTTCATGATTCTAGCTTTGGCAGAAATGATGATTGAGGCACTGACTGAATAAGAATCCCCAAATTTAGGAGTGAACAGAGAAGGAATGCCTAAA
>Ga0210125_1000162_pt1 | contig 11290 bp, 9 predicted proteins | sample RushMan_CattailN_FD_185555 | JGI IMG/M metagenome (GOLD analysis project Ga0210125, IMG submission 185555) | Wetland microbial communities from San Francisco Bay, California, USA, that impact long-term carbon sequestration -... | ecosystem: Environmental > Aquatic > Marine > Wetlands ...
TCTGATCGGTTTGTGTATAATATTCTTCGCAACGATCGGGCAGCAAAGAATGTGAAGTATGGATGGTAAAGAGCGGAAGATTCACTTCGGGATGAGTCAATCCTCGGCAGATCCAGCGTTGGCGGGATACTGCGGGCATGGCAACGAGGACTTATATTTGAAAGCGTGAATCAGAAACGCTGGAAACATTAAAACTCAAAACTATATAAGGAGAATCATATGGCAAATATTGATGTCACCGAACTTAGAAATCGAATCAAGGATGTTTCTCAAAGGTTTCACACTTTAGGAGGGTATCTTTGACATAGAAGGGCGGCAACAGCGTCTTGCGGAGCTCGAAAAAACCATGTTGAAGCCTGATTTTTGGGACAATCCGGACGAAAACAAACACCTCCTCAAAGAACGATCACAGCATAATGAACTGATTCGAACCTGGCAAAACCTTTCTCGGGAGGTTGAAGATTGTGAGCTTCTTCTGGAGATGGCCGTCGAGGAACAGGACGAGGAGACCATTCACGAGGTTCAGAAGAATGCCCGCGGGCTGGAAAAAAAAGTGCGTAACCTCGAATTGAGACAGATGCTCAGTGAGGAAAATGATACTGAGGATGCCATCGTCAGCATTAATGCAGGCGCCGGAGGAACCGAAGCTCAGGATTGGGCGGAGATGCTCCTTCGAATGTATCTGCGCTGGTGTGAGAGAAAAAACTTCAATATCCAGATGGTGGACTTGCAGGAAGGCGAGGAAGCCGGTATCAAAAGCGTGACATTCACAGTCGCCGGCCTCTATGCCTACGGTCTGCTCAAAGCCGAGTCGGGAATTCATCGACTTGTAAGAATATCTCCTTTTGACGCCAGCGGCCGTCGGCATACTTCATTTGCCGCTGTTTTTGTTTATCCTGAAGTCGATGATAACATTGAAGTTGACGTCAAAACCTCGGATTTGCGAATTGATACCTATCGAGCCAGCGGTGCTGGAGGGCAGCATGTTAATAAAACCAGTTCCGCGGTTCGTATAACTCATTTGCCTACCGGAATCGTAGTACAGTGCCAAAATGAGAAATCACAGCATCGTAATCGCGATATTGCAATGAAGATTCTGCGCTCTCGTCTGTATGAGAGAGAAAAGCGAATGCAGCAGGAAAAGCTGCAGGAAGTTCATGACAACCTGGAAGACATAGCCTGGGGAAACCAGATCCGCTCTTATGTGATGCAGCCTTACCGGTTGGTCAAAGACCATAGGACTTCGGTGGAAAAGGGAAATGTAGATGCGGTAATGGATGGAGATCTCGACGAGTTTATCGAAGCCTATCTCCTCCATCAGCTAAACAATAGGGAACAGATTGCCGTAGCTTGATGAGTTGGAAAAAATGAGCAGATTTTTGATGTTGGACATTGGTGCGGGGACTCTGGACGTTCTCTATTACAATGATGAAACGGGGCTGCATTACAAGGCGGTTGTCAAGTCTCCAGTGCTGTATCTGGCTGAACGTGCGGCAAACATCGCGGGAGATCTGCTGATTACCGGCAACGAAATGGGTGGCGGGTCCATCACAGGTGTATTAAAGCAGTACGCCAGGCAGGCTCAGGTAACGATGTCGGTTTCTGCCGCCTATACCGTCAACCATGATCTGGACAGAGTGCAATCTTTGGGAATCAAGGTGGTGACGGACGAGCGGGCTGAGGAGCTAGGTCGCCACAGTTCATGCAGCAGACTGGTAATTGGAGATCTGGAAATCGATCGCCTGCAGCACATTGTGAGCGGCTTCGGGGTCCCTTTTGAATTCGATGTGGTGGGTATCTGTGCCCAGGACCACGGCATGCCTCCCCAAGGTATGTCGCATTTGGATTATCGTCACAAAGTGTTCACAGATTTTCTCGATGAAAACCCTTTTCCGTCATCTCTGCTGTACGCTCGGGATGAAGTCCCCTCCACTTTCAATCGCCTGAACTCCATTGCCAAAAGTGCCGCGAAGTTCCCTGCCAAGGAAGTGTACATAATGGACAGCGGTATGGCGGCAATACTCGGAGCTTCCCTGGACATTAAGGCAGACGACAAAGAAAAGTTGCTGGTTCTTGACATCGCGACTTCGCATACTTTGGGAGCGGCCATTGAGAATGGCGAAATTGCCGGTTTTTTTGAATACCACACGAGTGATATCACTTTGGAGCGACTCGAAAGGCTGCTGCATGAATTAACGGATGGAACGCTCAACCATAACAACATTTTGCAGGAAGGCGGTCATGGAGCCTATGTCCGCAAGGCTTTTGGTTTTGAGGCTGTCGAGATTATCCTGGCAACAGGGCCCAAGCGTCGATTGCTGAAAGGATCCGGCTTGCCCATCATTTTTGGAGCTCCTCTTGGTGATAATATGATGACCGGCACGGTAGGTCTTCTGGAGGCGGTCAGGAGGAGAAAAGGCTTGGATTCGATGAGCTACATATGAACCAACACCACCGGGGGGAATATCAATGTATAAAAAGATTCTGGTACCGTTGGATGGATCGCCGAGGGCGGAAAGAATTTTGCCCCATATCGAAGAACTTGCTCTTAAGTTTGAGTCCAAAGTGATCTTCCTGAGAGTTTTGGAGCCTGGTTCAATCATTCAGCGGCCGCAGGGAACTGAATTTGAGACCAAGATCATTAAAGAGGAGGAGGATGAGGCCACTGTCTATATTTCTGCCTGGGCCGGAGAGTTTCGTGAGAAAGGGTTGCGCAGTAAGGGTATTGTCGAACATGGACCGGTGGTTCAGAGCATGATTAGCGTTGCCGAACGCGAAGATGCCGATCTTATTGCCATGGCCAGTCATGGGCGGAGTGGGCTGCCTCAAGTTTTCTACGGCAGTGTTGCGGCCGGAATTTTACACAGAATAGACCGGCCGCTGTTGCTTATACGTTCGGTGTAGCAACTCCAAGGGTGCGGTTCTCCGAGCTTGTCCGAAAATTCATTTTTCCGGTAGCCAGCCCTTTAGGACTGCCTCTTCGCAGCAGGGCAAAGCCCCGCGCCGCGCCTCATCGTGACATCCTCCCAGGACTACAGGAGATACGCAAGTAATGAATAAAATCGTCTACCTTGTCAGGCATGGACTGATTCGTTCCAATGAGGAAGATGTCTATGCGGGAAGAAACTCAGAAAAGCTTACGGAAAGAGGTAAAAACCGCGCGGAGCAACTTGGCCTGGAGATAGAGGGTTGGGGAATTCAGTTGATTCAAACGAGCCCGCTGAGACGCACCGTGCAAACTGCGGAAATCCTCAACAAATATTGCAATGCCGAACTCATTAAAGATCCGGATCTCATCGAAATCGATCTGGGACCATGGTCGGGCCTTTCAAAGGATGAGGTTCGGCGTAGATACCCGGATTACTATAAGACCTGGATCGAGCATCCCGAAGACTTCGACCAACCTGGTGTCGAAAGCCTGGAGAGTGTGAAACAGAGAGTTGTTCATTGTTTTGAACGGTTTCTTGCATCCGAGCGGAGGATAGCCGCATTCGTCACCCACTCAGTAGCGGTGAAGGTTGCAGTTCTTTATTATGAAAAAAAGGCTTTAAATTTATATCACAAGGTTGATGTACCGAATTTGTCCGTTCATCGTATCACCTTCGAGCAGCAAGGCAATGCACGAGTCATGCGGCTTAAGTAAGAAAACGTTGAGCTTGCCTTGTTTAGCTGCGGCAGGCCTTCGCTCTCTCATAGATCTCCTGAAAAACATCGCTCAACCTGAGAATCCCCACAATTTTGCGGTCTCTGATGACAAGCAAAGAAAGATAACGTCCCATAATCAGTTGATTTATAGCTTCTCCTAGAGGTGCGTCCTCTGCAATGTACTCGGACGCGTCCGGCTGGTGCATGGCATCCTTGACACTTATATCGGCTATTTTGCCGCAGATGGCATCCAGAGGTTCCTGCCACAGATCGTAGGTCTTCCAGACCGACCTCAGATAATCCGATCCAAAGCTGCGCCTGGACGGCTCCCTCGGTTGCCGCAGATCTACGTACTTGGGCTCAAGACTTTCGATAACATCCCACAGGTTCAACTTTCCAACGATCTGCCCTTGCTGGTCGAGTACAAGAATTGCCCGATGCTTGAAGCTTTCCTTCCCGACACTCTTTTGCGCCTCTTCCAGGGCCAATATCGCTTCGTAAAGGGTTGCGTCTTCCGATACGGTTGCGTAATCGGAAATGGGTACCATCAATGTTTCAACTTTGGTTTCCTGCATGCCTGGCTCCTCGATATTATATGGTCTGTCTTTATATTATTAGCTGGGCTGCATCCGGAAACTCCATCTTACCGTAGTGGCGGGGTTTATCCCCGCCAGAGAAACGATGCATTTCCAACCGGTTGCGGGCGGGAATAAATCCCGCCCCTACGAACAACAGCCAAAAAACCATGGTTTTTGGAATGGCACTGCTAAATCTGAAGTCGCAGAACATCTTCACGGGGGCTCAAACGACTGATTTTAACTCGGATCAACTCTCCGGATTGCAGTCGAGTTTTATCCGGGACAGGCATATTCGCCTCGATCAGGAAGTCCGGGAGGAGTAGATGAACGAAACGGTTGTTTTGGTCGAGGACTAATGCATCGAGTGTATGAATGTCTTCTTGTTCCAGGTATTTCAGAATCCAATAGCGCACCCATTTGCGCTGGATGAAAAAGATCTTCGATTGAATGGATCCCAATTTGGTAATCATCTGACGCAATTGGTCTTCCGTGTAAAGTGGGGAGTCGTTTTTAAGGGCATGTTTCAGTTGCCGCTGAACCAGCAGATCGACATAACGTCTTATGGGAGATGTGATGCTGGTGTAATAGGGCATGGCCAGACTGCAATGCATTCCGGGCCTGGTGTCCAGTTCCGCCCGGGCGAATAAACGCCTTTGTCGGTAGACATGGAAAAGTTCATACTCACTCTCGACTTGATTCGTTTCTTGCTTGCATTCTGCCTGGCTTCTATAGATCGCCGGTATGCCACGCTCGGCCAGATAAGAAGCTGCCAGTCCGTTAGCCGCAATCATCCATTCTGAAACAATGATTTGACTTGGTGTTTCTTTTTTGTATTTGGAAACATGAATCATGCCCGCCGAATTTACATAGACCTGTACTTCGGGCAAGGGCAGAATAACGGCTCCGTGCGCCAACCGATACTTCCTGATTTTCAGGCTCAGTTGATACAGCTGTTGCAACACCGGGTCGCCGGCAACACTTTCATTGACCTCTTGATAGGTCAATTGCTTATCGACTTTTATGAGGCTTGGAACGATTTCGGAATCATGGATATGCCCCTCTTCGTCGACCCTCACGAAAAAGCTCACCGCCAGGCGATCTTCTCCCGCGCGCAGGCTGCAGATCCCTTCCGACAAAGCAGGGGGCAGCATGGAAATGCGTGCATCCGGCAAATAAATGGAAGCGGACCTTTCTTGCGCCTCTTGATCCACCGGGTCGGCCGGTTCTACATATTCAGCGGCGTCGGCAATGTGAACTCCGACTTCGTAAAGACCGTTTGCCAGGGTCGTTAAACTTAAAGCGTCGTCATAATCGCGAGTCAGGGCGCCGTCGATGGTGAAAATGTGGAGATCTCGCAAGTCACGCCGGTGCTCGTTTAGCTGCTCGGGAGAGATGCCAGATTGTGCCCGGTGAGATGCCACCTCTTCAACTTCGGGTGGAAACTCGGGTGAAATATTCTGTTGATGCAGGTACAGATTTTCGTTTTCCTGCCAGATTCCAAGCCGGGTTAAAATGCGAAATGCCGAGAGAGGATGAGGCGATATATCGGCCCTCTGCAGGAGCTCCTTCACAAAAGCGCAGTCGGGCGCTTCCTGAGCGAACAGGCAAAAGCCCTTGAGACCCTCGATAAGATCATCTTTTGCTGTAAAAACCGGTTGGGCTTTACGCTGCCATACGGCTTTCAACCATTTTGCTCCTTCCTCCAGGAGTGATTCTTTTTGTTCCTCACGCTGGAGCTCCAGTTCTCTCTGCTCGACTTTTTCCGACGAGCGAGCATAGAATTTTCCATCTTTAAACTGAAAATACACACGATCCTTGAATAGAACCCTCTGAACGGCCGCTACATGATTGTCGGTAATGGCGTCGGCAAAAACGAATTCAGCCAACGCATCAGCTTCATATCCCTCTTCTTCACCCTCCAATAGCGACCACAATTCTTCGACCTCGACCTGCTCCATGAGGATTTGACGTGCGGCGGCAATAGCGAGCAGTTCCTGCACCATTTCATCCCGACTTAAATCCGGTTTGAGGGTGCGGTCGCTGATGTGTATTACTCTACTTCGCGCAAGATTGAGTTCGCGATTCTGTTCAGTCAGTGCGGCCAGGCGATGGTTTTTGACTGCGGTGCACACTGCGCACAAAACCTGCTTGGCTTCAAAAAATTCCAGAATAGCTCCCGGGGGAATTTCCCTTAGTGCGCTTTCTGTCATCGTGCGCCTCCTACATTCGCAAATTGTTTCATCTGCTGGATGTAGGAACCGATGCCCGATGAAATGCCCGCAACGAGACTCCTCTGAAAATTCTTGTCAAGCAGACGCCGTTCCTCGTTCTTATTTGTAATAAAGGCGGTCTCGATCAAGACGCTCGGCATCTCGGCGCCGAGCAGCACATAGAAGGGAGCCTGTTTGACCCCTAAATCTTTGACCCTGTCATAGTTCTTTTTGAGGTTCCTGATAAGATTGCTTTGCACTGTCTTGGCGAGTTTGGCGGATTCGTTGATTTTAGTATTCAGCATAATGTCTTTCAATATGTTTTCCAGGTCACTAATCCTTCTGGTTGTAGTAGCATTTTCGAGAGCGGCGACTCTTGCCGATTCTTTGTCATTGGAAAGGTTAAGAAAGTAAGTTTCCGTGCCGTGCAAGTTCCTGTCTTCATGAGCATTGGTGTGTATTGAAATGAAAAGATCCGCCTTTTGAGCATTGGCCATAGCGGTACGCTCTTCCAGAGAAAGGAAGCGATCGTTGGTCCGCGTAAGAATCACTTCACAACCTAATGTGTTTTCCATGTCTTTCTTCAATCTTTTGGCAATTGCCAACACGACGTCCTTTTCAAAGAGACCGTTCGGGCTTATGGCACCCTTGTCTTTCCCCCCGTGTCCGGGATCGATGACTATCCGTCCTACCTGTAAACCGAGTTGGCGAGCTAGAGTCGAAGTCTGAGATCCTTTGGGGATAATGATTTCCTTCTGTTTCCGGGATTCGACCGGTTCGGATTTCTTCCCTTGAACATCAATAATCAGGCGGTATGGGTCCGCAAGAGAAAAAATCTTATAGGACTTCATGTCCTCTACATCAAGTGCGATTCGAACCTGAGTGGGATCGTACTGAGCGACCCTCATCCTTTTGAGAAATCTATCCTCAATAGAAACATTATGTTCGATACTAGAGTCTACGGTGCAATTTTTCAGATCGATATAGATGCGGTCCGGCAGACCGATTTTTGGCTCTGCCGGAAGATCGTGGCGTTCAAAGTTGACCGGCTCACTGACATAAAGTGCCACTCGAGTATAATCATCACCGGCCCAATGCTGGATATTTTTCAGCTGGTTCAGGTCGGTCGGCATTTTCGGTGAGAGTGCCGGCTTGGGAGAGTTGGAGGGAAGGGAGGGAGATGCGGCTGAGCCGGAAGCGAAAGCAAAGGCCGGTGCAGAGCCGGCGGGATTATTTTTATCTCGCTTTTTAGGTGAGTTCAACTGCGCTTTGAGCTGTTGAGCTTTTTCTGCCGCACGTGGCCGCATGTCACCCTGAGGGAAGTAGATGCCGACTTTGATGAATTCGAGATAAGCTTGAGACGGATCCTCCTCCAAATAGATGATGCCCAACAGGTATTGGGCGTCATCGGCCAATGGGCTTTCGGGAAGTTCATGCACAAGCATTCGGTAGTATTGCTGGGCTTCTTTCAAATACTGTCTGGTTGGATTGTCATCGTATAAGCGATGGTAGCTTTGTGCAATGAGGTATAAACATTTGTCCGTATATTTTTTCCGGCTGTCTTTATCCAGTACCTTTTGAAATTCCTCGATGCGTTCCTTCAGAGCATCGGGTTGTTGTTCTTGTGGAAGAGACAAGCCGACATAATACTTCTTCCTGGCCTCATCAAACATTTTGTCGACGGGTGAAGCCAGAACAATGCCGTAGCAAGTGCATATCAGGAGGACGACTATTGCGAGCGAGACCTTGGGTTGTGACATTCCTGACTTCATTTTCACCATCAATGATCAAAAAGCTTTTGAAACATTAATTATTCCAGCAAATACCCACGACCTGCAATGTTGCAGGTCACAACCAAGCGTGAAAGGGGTCTGGGCCGCAGCATCGTCATTCCCGCATGCTCCCCGCCTAAAGCCTGCGGAGGCAAGCTTTAGCGGGAACCCGGCCCAGGCAAAGCAACTTCACCTTCCGGATTCTGAATTCTGACTCCTGGGTTCTACCTTTTATGCAAATCGCCATGGCGCGGCGCCCACAGTGCGCCGCCTCTATTTTTTAATGTCGGCGGGCGTCACGGCGCTTCCACGTCGCAATTGCTCTTTGATGGCGTATAAGGCCTGCAAAGCGGCAAAGGGCGTGAAGTGGTCTAGGTCCAGCGAGAGTATTTGATCTTTCAGCCAATCCAGCGAAGGGCGATACAGGCTTAGCTGGACGGCTGCCTCTCTGTTCCAGGACGATCGTTTCTGTTTCTTGTTAAGACCGGACTTGGGACCGGATGGCGCCCCTTCGTTCTCCAAATGCGCAAGAATTTCTCGCGCTCTGCCGGTGACCTCTTCAGGAAGTCCAGCCAGCCTTGCCACCTGTATGCCGTAACTCCTGTTGGTCCCTCCGGGAACAAATTTATGAAAAAAAATGATATCGTTCTGCCATTCTTTAACCGCAACGTTAAAATTCTTGACTCTGGGATGAGACCGGGCCAGTTCCGTCAATTCATGATAATGCGTAGCAAAGAGTGTCTTTATACCCTTATCCTGAAAATCGTGCAAATGCTCGGCCACGGCCCAGGCAATGCTGAGGCCGTCAAAGGTGCTGGTGCCTCTGCCGATTTCGTCCAGAATAATCAAGCTATTGGGCGTAGCTTGATGGAGAATGTTGGCTGCCTCCTGCATTTCGACCATAAAAGTGGAACGTCCCCGGGCAAGGTCATCGGATGCGCCTACCCGAGTGAATATGCGATCTACCAGGCCGATCCGGGCTTCAGCGGCCGGTACAAAGCTGCCGACTTGGGCAAGCAAAACAATTAATGCGGCTTGCCGCAATATGGTTGATTTGCCGGCCATATTGGGACCCGTGATGATTAGCACTTGCTGGTTGTCGTGATCCATGTCCAAATCGTTGGGCACAAATTCTCCCTCCGGCAAAAAGTGTTCGATCACCGGGTGACGCCCGTCTCGAATATGAATAACATCAGATTCATCAAGTCGAGGGCAACAGTAATCGTACTTGGCTGCTACCTCTGCAAGGCTTGCCAAGCAGTCGATAGCGGCTGTGATGGAGGCCATCTTCTGGATGCGCTCGCTCTCCATGGCGATTTTCTGGCGCAGTTCGACAAAAATCTGCTGCTCAAGTTCCAGCCGCTTTTCATCTGCCTGCAAAACTTGAGTCTCGAAGGTTTTAAGCTCTTCGGTGATAAACCTCTCGGCGTTCACTAAGGTCTGCTTGCGGACATACTCTGGAGGAACAGCGGGTAAATTAGATTTTGAAACTTCGATAAAGTATCCAAAAACTTTATTGTAACGGACTTTTAGGGATGAGATGCCGGTTTTTCGGCGTTGGTTGCTTTCGTAATCCGCCATCCAGCTCTTGGCGTCGCGACTGAGACCAACGTAATGATCGAGATCAGGGTGCACGCCAAGGCGGATTGCTCCTCCTGCATTCAAATTGGCAGGCGGCGGGTCCACCAATGTTTGCTCGGCAAGATCTGCCACATCGGACAGATCGTCCCAGGAAGCGTGGAGTTCCCGCAACCGGCCGCTGCTGCATGCGGCTATATTTTCTCTTAAAGAAGGCAGCACTTGCAGCGATTTTTTCAAAGCTACTATATCCCGCGGATTTGCATTGCCGGTAGTGTTTCTGCTGTTCAGCCTCTCGACGTCATTGATCTTCTCAAGAAGACTTAGAATTTGGGTACGAATGGCAACATTTTCTTTGAGTTCTTTGACTGCTTGCTGACGTGTATCTATCGAAGCCGGATCCAGCAGCGGGTACCGCAGCCATTGCTGCAGCTTGCGTCCTCCCATGGCGGTCCTGGTCCGGTCCACGATGTCTAACAAAGAGCCTTTACGTCCTTGAAAGCTGTTGGACTGAAAAATTTCCAGGTTACGCACCGTGGCCTCATCCAGCACCATGAAATCGGATCGACTGTAGGGCAGCAGTCTTTTGACATGACTCGAGTTGCCTAGATGATTGGCCTGAATATACGCTAAAATAGCCCCCGCAGCCTGGATGCCGAGGTTCATGTCGTCTACGCCGAACCCGCTCAAGGAATGAACTTGAAAGTGTTCGACCAATCTCTCCTCAGACCGCCGTCTGTCGAAAGAATCATAATTGAGATGGGTCAGAGTAACCTGCAGGTAGTGCTGCAGCTTGTTTGAGAACTCGGGATCGTATCCTTCCGGGAGAAGCAACTCTTTGGGAGACACCCGCAGCAGTTCTTCCACCAGTACGTCCTGGGAATCCAGTTCCACCACCTTGAATTCCGCGGTTGAGATGTCGAGGAAAGACAAACCGAATGATTTATTCTCGGATGATGAGGCCACCGCGGCCAAATAGTTAGGCTGCTTAGCGGAAAGATTTTGAGTGTCCAATATTAAGCCTGGCGTGATAACGCGAGTCACCTCGCGGCGCACCAACCCTTTGGCCTTTTTGGGATCTTCCACCTGTTCGCAGATGGCGACTTTATGATTGGCCGATACAAGTTTCGCGATGTAGCCTTCCGCGGCGTGGTACGGAACACCGCACATAGGCACCGGATTTTCGGCCTGTCTGTCGCGCGAAGTCAGCGTGATCTCCAGAACTTGCGCGGCAACCACGGCATCTTCCATGAACAGCTCATAGAAGTCTCCCATGCGATATAAAAGCAGCGCATCAGGGTATTTCGACTTGATTTCCAGATATTGCTGCATCATAGGAGTAGTCTTGGTGGTCATAGTAGATTCGGCGCCATTCCTTTATTTTTTAGTTGGGCAAGAATTGGTTCCATGATGTCATTCTATACCTTATGGGTTTTAATGCATCACAGGAGGGAATATCAAGGAATAGTTTAGCAGATGTAACGTGGAATGTAAGGCAGGGATTTGT
>Ga0210125_1000169_pt1 | contig 11001 bp, 8 predicted proteins | sample RushMan_CattailN_FD_185555 | JGI IMG/M metagenome (GOLD analysis project Ga0210125, IMG submission 185555) | Wetland microbial communities from San Francisco Bay, California, USA, that impact long-term carbon sequestration -... | ecosystem: Environmental > Aquatic > Marine > Wetlands ...
ACGGGGCTCTTGCCGATGGTCAGCACTTCTTGATGAAAGTTCTTCAGGAAGCTCAACAGATCCTCGGCCTGTTCGGGCAAAAACGTTGCCCACTGCAGGCGATCTTTGCCGAGACCCAGCAGATCGAGAATGCCGCGGGTGTCTTCGACGTTTCGCCGGGCAACGGCAGTACCGCTTCCGTAGCGGCACGAACCGGCTTCGCAGCCCACCAGCGCAACGCCGTCCGCCCCCATTTCGAAGGCGCGAAACAGCAGCGACTTGCTGATTCTTCCCGTGCAGGGAATGCGCACCATGCGCACCTCAGCCGGGATATCGGCGGAACTGTCCTGCAGACTCTGAAAGGCCGCATGAGGATTCCAGTTGCACATGAAAAGGACGATTTTCAGGTCATTCATTGTTTGCTCGTTCAATTCCTGCTGAAGTTTTGAATGGCTGTTTAACAACAAGAGCGCAGAAGTACAGTTACAAAAGTATCTCTTCAATCATCTGTTCGAGGTAGCGGCGGTCGCGATAAGGGCTGTCGGCAGCGTTGGACGGGCACACCGGGATGCAGTTGCCGCAGCCTTTGCAGAGCGCCTGGTCCACACACGCAAAATAGCCTCCCACCTCGTTCAGGCGGAAACTGACAGCTTGATAGGGGCAAACCTGCATGCAACGTCCGCAGCCGCGGCAGCGAGCCCCATCGACAACAACGGTATATCCTTTGCTCTGTCGCGGTCGACGAGGCATAACGGTTGCCGCCATTATGGCTGCTGCCTCCCCTTTGATTCTTTCGGAAACATTAATCCCGGCAGGATTTGCCAGGGACAGACCAGGAATAGAGGTGGCTCCCGGATAGAAGAATGGAATTCCGGGTACTCCTCGCTGCTGCATGGAGGATTCCACGATGTGCGGGGGCAGCTCAGCCAGCGGCATGTAGGGGATGCTCTTGCGGGATTTCTCCCCTAAAATGACCGCTCCCGCCAGGAGTTCCTGTTGTACGCCGCCATTGTCCACAATAACTTGGAAGTTCCCCACCGTTCCGCGGATGCCCTTCACCGTTGCTCCCTCAAACACATGGATGTTGGGATGACGCGGGGTGTCCTCGGAAGCCCCGAAAAGAAAAACCTCCATGCCCGCATCCGCCAGTGTATAGGCGCTTTTCAGAGCGGCCTTGGAATCGCCCAGCACCGCTGTGGTGAAATTGTAGGGTCGCGCGGGAGACGGCATGCTTTTAAGGTTTTTTGTGCGACCGATAGATCGTTCAATCAAACCTTTAAAGCGAGCAGCGGCGAGGTCCGGGTCGTGGTGGATGAATCGCAGCGCTTCACCCCGCAGATTGCAGGTTTCCACCATGCCGCGACTGATGCCGGTTCCGTTAAACAATGCGTCTTTCAGACGACTGCGCTGATCGGTGCAGGCGCTGCATATAAAGTCCAGCGGGCAGCACACGCAGGATGCCAGAAGAACCCGAGTCAGTCCTTTTTCGCGCACCGATCTCAAGATATTGGCAGAACCTTCGGGAGTGCATGCGGCAGGCAGAATTTCAACCTGTTCTATCCCGGCTCGGGCGGACAACCCTTGCAGGTAATCGTCCAGATCGGACGACCATCCCAGGGAGTCGTTGCAGCGACATACGAAAACCCCGATTCGCGCCTCGGAAGGCAGTTGCGGGTCGGGTGGCGTGAATGAGAGGCCGTGGCCCCTCATGCGCTGCGAAGTTCCTCCGAGCAGCACCATGGCCTCAGCTGCTGCCGCAAATCCTCTCAGCATCATGGCGTAGACATCGGTTTTGGCCGCTTTTGCACTGTAGGCTCGCAGCACGTCTTCGCCTTTGATGGTAGGGGCTGCTTCCGGATCGGCGATAATTAGAACCCCGGCGTGCTCGACCAGTTCACCGGGCAGTTGATCATGTCGAACGGCTCCGGCAACCCCGCAGGCTTCGACGCATTGCAGGCACTCCGAACAAACACTGCACTGAAGACATCGTTCCGCTTCAGCGCGAACCTGGTGTTCATCAAGTCCCAGAGCCACTTCTTCAAAAACCGCCTTTCTGACCGTGGGCTGTTTTTCGGGCGTTCTGGCGCGCGCGACGGATGGAATGTCTGCCGTGATTTCGGTAAAATCCCTGTCTTCGGGTCTATATGAAAGGTGTTCGGGCATATCTTGGCCGCTGATCGCTCGGTGGACGGCTCGTGCTGCAGACCTTCCGGAAGCCATTGCCCGCACCACCGAAGTTGCGCCGCTTACGGCATCTCCCGCAGCATAAACCCCATCCATACTGGTGCAGCATTTCTGATTTACCGTTATAAACCCGGCTGCACTGGTCTCTATACTATTCTCTTTGCCGAACGAAATTCGATCCGGAACTTGTCCTATGGCAACAAAGGCTCGGTCGAATTTCAGCTCAAACGGTGTCTTGCCCGGAACAATAACGGGCCATGGAATTCCGTTGGCATCGGGTTCCCCGGGTTCCGTTGCGGCACACCGCAGGCGATCCATTTTGCCGCCCGATTCCAGAAAAGCTCTCACCTGGGTGCGATCGACGATCCGGATGCCCTCTTCGCGGGCTGCCTGAACTTCGGCGCGATCGGCTGGAATCAGTTCTCCCGGAAACCAGGAAACAATGGTTACCTCAGCACCGAGTCGCACCAAAGCGCGCGCCAAATCGAAAGCGGCGTTGCCGTCACCAATTACTGCGACCCTTTCTTTGAGCTCTCGGATTTCACCGCGATACAGTGTGCACAGAAAGTCGATACAAGTTTCGACACCGGCCAGATCCTCTCCGGGAACGCCAATTTTGCGGTCCTTCCAGATACCGGTTGTGAGGATCACTGCGGCATATTTCTTTTTGAGCTCGTCGAGTTCTCCGGCGAGATCAACAGGGTGTGCCAGATTGAATGCCACCCCCAAAGTCTTGAGGTGATCTATTTCCTGATCCAGGATGTCTCTTGGCAGTCGGTGAGGTCCGATGCCATAACGCAGCAGACCGCCCGCCAATTGTTCCTTCTCAAAGACCGTCACAGCATAGCCGAAGCGGGCCAGGTCGGCTGCCGCTGCCAGGCCTGCCGGTCCTGAACCGATTACGGCGACGTGTTCCTTTCTGGATGGAACCGGAGCCGGTTTCAGCGGATTTTGGGATTCGCCTGCCAGACCGGAGTCCGACGCTTTAAGGGCTGCTTCATGGTCTGCCAGGAATCTCTTTATATCTCTGATGGCAAGCGGCTCATCGAGCTCAGCGCGGCGGCAGGCCAGTTCGCAGGGGTGTGTGCAGATCCGGCCGCAAATTCCGGGCAGCACATTGTCTCTTCTGATCAAATCGAGTGCTTTGGTGTAGTTGCCGGCTCTGGTGAGGGCCACATACCCCTGAACGTTGACTCCCAGCGGGCAATTGGCCTGGCACAGCGGCTGCCGTCGCTTGTCGATGACCGGGCGACCGGGCAGACTCCAGCGCCCCTTGTATTGAATCGGTTTGGTTCCATTTGGACCGGACACCGGGCACTCCTCCGCACAACGTCCGCAAAGAATGCACCGGTCGGCATCAACGAAGGTCTGCCAATGTTTCAGCCGGACGGCGAATCCTTGCGACGTGTGTTTAATGCTGCTGATCTCTCCCGGTAGAAAGCACTTTATTCTTGGATTTCGCAAAATTCTGAGCAAACCCGGACGCAAGGCGTAATTGAGAGTGAGTCCCGAGCTGAGCCGCCATTCTTCGTTGGCCAGCTTGCTGTTGACGTCGAAGTCGGGATCGACCAGTGTCACGGCGATGCCCATCTCTCCAAGCTTGTTGGTGGCTGCTATGCCGGCTGGATTTGCTCCAATCACCAGCACCCGATGCAGTCTATCCTTGGGAGCCTTCATTATCTGACTCCTTTCATGCCGGCCGCCTTCTTCCTTCGCCCCTTAAGGGTCGCCACTCCGAAATCGTAACCTTTATTGAAAGCTTTGATGTTCATTTGCTCGGTACCCTTCGGAACGGACGCTTCGACGGTTTTGAGAGCCGACTCGACGGTGACGGTTTCGGTGACGGCGGTTAGAAAACCGAGCATGACGATGTTGGCCATCATTTTTCGGCCCATCTCTTCGGCAAACCGCGTGGCGGGAACAGTAAATACACTTTTACTGCTGCTTTTGCCGGCCTGCACCAGATCCTGGTCGACGATCAGTGTTCCGTCTTTATGCAACAGGCGGGAAAATTTGTCGAAGCCGCCTTGAGACATGCAAACAACGATGTCCGGGTTGCGGACGTAGGGGTAGTGGATCGTATCGTCGGATATGATCACCTGAGCGCTGCAGGCGCCGCCGCGCGCCTCCGGGCCGTAGGACTGCGTCAGCGTACTCTCCCTGTGGTCGCCAAGGCTGGCCGCTCTGCCCAAAATGTTCCCGGCCAGCACGATGCCTTGTCCGCCGAATCCGGTAATGAGTACTTCCTTGCGAAAATGGTCGGTCTTTGCGGCTGCAGATTTTGCTCTCATACTGCCTCGCTTTTATCCACTATATTTTGAGGACGACAGGTCCTGTCATACATATCCAGGAACGTGGGACGTTCCTGATCGAAAAACTTGCCCAGGGTGATGCCGCGCTCGAAGTCGAGTTGTACTTCAGCGGGGTGGCAATCATGCTTGATGATGGTGCGATCCTGGTAAGTTTTTAGAGTATCGAGGGGCTTTTGCTTGTTGCGGCGGCCATAGCTGGTAGGGCAGGGGGCCAGCACTTCGATAAAGGAAAAGCCGCGTCTTAATAGAGCCTCTTCCACCGATTTGGTAAGATCTCTGGTATGCAGGATGGTCCACCTGGCCACGTAACTGGCGCCGGCGGCAAAAGCCATGAACGGCAGGTTGAATGGGGTTTCCGGATTCCCCTTGGGAGTGGTCGTGGTTTTGGCGTTGCACGGAGTCGTAGCAGCTGCCTGACCGCCCGTCATGCCGTAGTTGAAATTGTTCACGCACACCACGGTCAAATCCACGTTGCGCCGGGCGGCATGAATGAAATGATTGCCGCCAATGGCGAAAAGATCGCCGTCGCCGCTGAAGACCACGACGTTAAGCTCCGGATTGGCCAGCTTCATGCCGGTGGCAAAAGGAATGGCCCGGCCATGGGTGGTGTGGTACGAGTCGAGTTTAATATAGCCCGCGCCGCGTCCCGAACAACCGATGCCCGAAACCATGACCGTTTTCTGCAGGTCGATGCCGCTTGTTTTCATGGCCACCAGGCTTGAGGAAAAAGCAGTGCCGATGCCGCATCCCGGGCACCATATATGCGGGATCCGATCGGTGCGCAGTAGACCGTCAAGAGGATGTTCAATGCGATCTTTGGTTTTGTTCATATGAATTCCTGTATTCGCTATGTCTTATGAAAAATTCCTTAGACTCTCGATGATTCGATCCGGCGGAATCACGGTGCCCCCGGCGTGGCCCACCAGAGTTGCCGGAACCCTGGCGGCAGCACAGCGCTGGACTTCCAGGTGAATTTGGCCCAGATTGATTTCAACCGTCACAAAACCTTTGACTCGCTCGGCAAGCTGGCGGATTTTTTCTTCCGGAAAAGGCCAAACGGTTACCAGTTTCAACAGACCGGCCTTGATACCCAACTGGCGGGCTTCGTCAACCGCCGCCAAACTGCTGCGGGCGGAAACGCCGTAGGAGACAATAACGATTTCGGCGTCGTCCAGGCGATACGCCTCTGTCTTGATGATGTCTTTGAGGTTCCTGCGAATCTTGCCAGTTAAATGAGCCACCATCTCTTCCTGCGCCTCGGCGGTCATGACCGGATAGCCCTTTTCGTCATGGGTGAGCCCGGTCACATGGATGCCGTAGCCTTCGCCGGCGATCGCCATCGGTGCGACCCCGTTCGGGCCGGGCTGGAAGGGCTTGAAACGATCCTTTCTTCCCTTGGGCTTGGGCCGGGATCTGAGCTTGATGACGCTGGCTTCGGGAATAATGACCCGTTCGCTGAGATGTCCGATCACCTCGTCGGACATGATCAAAACAGGAATCCGATAAGTCTCGCTCAAATCGAAGGCGGTGATGGTGAGATAGAACATCTCCTGCGGCGAAGAAGGCGCCAGGGCGATGATTTCATAGTGGCCGTGCGAGCCCCAGCGGGCCTGCATCATATCGCCTTGCGCTCCCAGGGTGGGAAGTCCGGTAGAGGGGCCGGCGCGCTGCACGTTGACGACCACGCAGGGAGTTTCCGTGCAGATCCCAAGGCCGATGTTTTCCATCATCAGGCTGAAGCCCGGTCCGGAGGTCGCAGTCATGCTCTTGGCTCCGGCACATGACGCACCCAAAATGGCTCCCATTGAGGCAATCTCATCTTCCATCTGAATGTAGGTGCCGCCCACATCCGGCAGTCTGGCCGCCATGTGCTCGGCCACTTCCGTTGCGGGAGTGATGGGATAGCCCGCAAAAAAGCGGCATCCGGCTGCAAGAGCCCCTTCCGCACATGCCACATCGCCCGTAATGAAATGTTCACCGGTTAAAACAGCTGGTTTCATGTGTTGGCCTTAATTTCAGTTATTTGATTTTTGTCCATGAACGCAATTTCTTTAGCCAAGCCACCAAGAGCGCTAAGAAACAACAATTCGCCGAGTGCATTTGCTCTTGGTGTCCTTCGTAATTCAAATAAAATCGGGAGGCGCTTCGACCGAATAGATGGCGAAGTCCGGGCAGATGATCTCACAGTAATGGCAATTGACACAGTCCTCCGGATTTTTGACTTCCGGTGGATGGTATCCTTTGACGTTATATTGAGGAGAAAAATCAAGGACATCCCGGGGGCAAAACGCGATGCAGTAGCCGCAGCCTTTGCAGCGTTCCGCAACGATGTGCACGATCCCGCGCGACACCTCAATCTGTTCAGCATCAAGAGGAACTCTCCAATATCTCATGGGCGGTCCTTGTTCCAAGGTGAAGTCATTGGGTTAGAGAAACGGAATTTAAGTTCTCGTGGCGAATCTGAAGTAATGAATTGTAGGCAAATTGTCGAGTAAGTCAAGCCAATTCAAGTTTTTCATTGAAGAAAAGTCCAGGTAGGGTAGCAGTTTTTGAGGGGGTATTGGATGGATTCACGTGTGTTTTGGTGGCAGACTTCCAATTTGCCGGTTGTTTTTACGATTAGTGTTACCAAAACCGGGCTGTTCCGTGTTGGTCATCTCGGCATGATGATGATACCGGTCAACATTTTTGTGGGGTTTTAATTCTTTTGATTATTGAGAGATGTTTGATGTTGGGTGCTGGCTAGCGCCCGTCCGGAAGCCCTGTTGCGCAGGACTTTAGTCCTGCTGAAATGAGCAGCCCTAAAGGGCTGTGCTGCATTACAAGCTAGTTTTCGGACGGACATTGCTAGAAGATGATTAAAATATGGTTGTGCAGATGGTTCATATGCCAAACATGGTGCGTTTTTCGCAGAATCGAAACTTTCTTGATTTCATTTCTCTGCGATCTCGCCGCACTCTGCGGAGCATGGATTAATGCATGCGTAAGGGGGGCTCGCGCGGACCCGGGCTATGATCGTTGTCCCGAGCATCTTTATTGCGGCCGTCGGCTTCTAATCATCCTTTATTGGAATTGTGCACCAGCTCCTTTCCATACAGAAAAGCGCCGTCCCGCTCAATCCACTTGCCAGCCTGCCGTTCCAGTATCCAGCCGCTTTCCTTTTTCCCGCCAAAAGGCAACCTGAGAGGAGTGAAGTAGAAATCCGGGTTGTCGTGCACCATGCCGAAATGCTCATGGAACAGGTCTCGCGCCTGGGCCGAAGGCGTTCCGAAAAAGGCCAGGAGAAAGCCGTAGCGTGTTTGAATCAGTTCCTGAACCGCCTGATCGGGGTCATCGAACGGTTTGAGCAGCAGCAAGGGTCCGAACAGTTCCAAGTCGGGTATTTCTCCCTGCAGCATTTCAAGGATCATCGGAGTCACCATTTCTCCCTCCATGCCGCCGTACAATAAATCTGCTCCGTTAAAACTCTGCAAAGCCCGTTGCAGAATATGGCGAGTACGTTCCACCCGAATCGGCCCTATGTCTGTCTGCTCATCGAGGGGGTTGCCAATTGTAAAATCCTTCACCAGTGTCAGTATTCGCTCGCGCATGGCGGAATAAAGATCGCGGTGGATGAGCACTTTCTTAAGAGTCGTGCAGTACTGTCCACCGTTGATGAATGCACGTCGGGTAATGAACCGGCCGGCTTTCTCCAGGTCGGCATCGGCAAAGACCACCGCGGCAGGCATTCCTCCGGGGCCGGCAAAAAACAGCTTGTCGAATGCTTCAAAGTTTTTGCGATAGGCCTGTCCCACTCCCGATGCACCTGAGATGAACAGCACTCGAACGGCTTCATCCGCCACGCAGCGCTTGCCGTATTCCCGGTTGTCCTGCCCCAAAATCGGCTCAAAAGTGGCAAAAGGTTCGGCCACTTCGGCAATCACCTCTGCACAACGCGGAGTTTGCGAGGAAAAACTGAACCTCAGCTTGTTACCCGATAACATCGCGGCTCCTCCCAGGCGGGCGAGAACCACGGCCGGGGCGTCATAGGGCAAAATCGCCGCGACCGTTCCATAGGGCCTGCTATCTGCAATCCAGTCCAGTTCTTCTTGCATGGAGCGGAGATGCTGCACCGCCAGATCAACCTCCATAGCGGTGACTTTTACAGGGAAGCCTGCGTCTTCTGCTGCAGCCCTCTGAAGATCGGCCTTGCGGTCGGACAACGCTGTCGCGAATCGCTCGATATCTTTTAAACGGGAATTGTAGTCAATACTGATCATTGTTGTGCTCCTTGGTTGCTACCCTCAAGTTAGTCCGGAAAGTCCTCTTCTCATGTGGCGCAGCATTTTGGCGCTGCATCAGCAGGGCTAAAGCCCTGCGCTACGGGTTTTCTGGTTGAGGACTATCTTAGAGTTTGGCATAAAAAACATGCGCACGGAAGCTTCGATCGTGCATTACTGCCAACTCGGCAACATCATTTTTCCATGAACCCTTTAAGCAATAACGATGCCACTCGAATAAACGTTAACATATCATTTAGTTATTTTAAAGCAAAGAGCTTTGAGGGGAGGATGTGTAGTAATTTATCATCACTTTTATGGATGGATTGTGAACAAATATTGCGACATGTAGCAATTGTTCCACTGTGCTTTAAGTGAATCAGGCGAAGTGTGATGAATTGCAAATTCGACACTCGACAAATCAATCCTTTTACCATAACATCACGAACTTGGGACTAATCATGAGGTCCGAAACAATACACCTAAAGGAGTGCAACATGCCCGAGTTCGTTTATCAAGATCCGTTTCCCCTTGCAAAAGACGAAACCAAGTACCGACTGCTGACGAAAGACTATGTTTCGGTCACCGAATTTGAAGGAAAAGAGATCCTCAAAGTAGATCCGGAAGGCCTCACGTATCTCGCCAACAATGCCATGCGGGATGTTTCTTTCATGCTTCGGCCGGCTCACCTGGAAAAAGTGGCCGCCATTTTAAAAGACCCGGAGGCAAGCCCAAACGATCGTGGAGTCGCCGTCGCGATGCTGCGAAATGCCGAAGTTGCCGCTAAAGGTATTTTGCCCCTGTGCCAGGATACTGGCACGGCAACCATCGTCGCCAAAAAGGGACAGCAGGTCTGGACCGGTGTAAGAGACGAAGAGCGCCTCTCCGAAGGAATTTTCAAGACCTACACCGAGGAGAATCTCAGATATTCTCAAACGATCCCTCTGACCATGTACGAAGAAAAAAACTCGGGCACCAACCTTCCCGGCCAGATCGACATCTATGCAGCCGAAGGAATGGAATACAAGTTTCTTTTCGTGGCCAAAGGGGGCGGTTCCGCCAATAAAACCTATCTGTTCCAGGAGACCAAGGCCCTGCTGAACCCGGCAAGTTTGGAGAAATTCCTGGTGGAAAAAATGAAGACCCTTGGAACGGCGGCGTGCCCGCCCTATCATCTGGCATTCACCATCGGCGGCACCTCGGCAGAGGCCTGCCTTAAAACGGTAAAACTGGCTTCCGCCGGCTACCTTGACACTCTGCCGACCCACGGCAACGATGGCGGGCAGGCATTCCGAGATGTCGAAATGGAAGAAAAGATCATGCAGGCAGCTTACAAATGCGGCTTTGGTGCTCAGTTCGGCGGCAAATATTTTGCCCTGGATGTACGCGTGATCCGCCTTCCTCGTCATGGAGCCTCCTGTCCGGTGGCCATGGGGGTTTCTTGTTCGGCTGACCGAAACGTCAAGGCCAAGATCAATAAGGAAGGCATCTGGCTTGAGGAACTGGAACGAAACCCTGGACGGTTGATCCCCGATCAGTATCGGGGGAAGCATGAACACGGCGTTGTAAAGGTCGACTTGAACCGGCCCATGAAAGAGGTCCTTGCCGAATTGAGCAAATATCCGGTCACCAGCCAGCTGTCCCTTACCGGCACGCTCATCGTCGGCCGTGATATCGCCCACGCAAAGCTCAAAGAAAGAATAGACATGGGGCAAGGGCTGCCTCAGTACATGAAGGACCATCCCATCTATTATGCCGGTCCGGCCAAAACGCCGGAGGGCATGCCTTCGGGTTCTTTCGGCCCAACCACCGCCGGCCGCATGGACTCGTATGTGGATCTTTTTCAATCCCACGGCGGATCGATGATCATGATTGCCAAAGGCAACCGCAGTCAGCAGGTGACCGACGCCTGCAAAAAACACGGCGGATTCTACCTTGGATCCATCGGCGGGCCTGCCGCCCTCCTTGCACAGGAAAATATTAGAAAGGTCGAAGTCCTGGAATATCCCGAGCTGGGTATGGAAGCGATCTGGAAAATTGAAGTGGAGGACTTTCCTGCATTCATCCTGGTGGATGACAAGGGCAATGATTTCTTCAAGCAGCTCGGCTGCTGATAATAGTCACAACACCCTCGCTCCTCTCCCTTGAGGTGCTGGCAGCTGGGCTGACTTGGTCCGTTGAGGGTGACGCGGTGATGGGGCGACTCGGAGACAGGGAGACGACGCCCCTCCTTCCTCCGCGTCACCGCGTAGGACCAAGGCTTCAGG
>Ga0210125_1000172_pt1 | contig 10691 bp, 12 predicted proteins | sample RushMan_CattailN_FD_185555 | JGI IMG/M metagenome (GOLD analysis project Ga0210125, IMG submission 185555) | Wetland microbial communities from San Francisco Bay, California, USA, that impact long-term carbon sequestration -... | ecosystem: Environmental > Aquatic > Marine > Wetlands ...
GATAATTTACGATCCCAGATGCTAAATATACAATAGTTTTTACCGGCAAGATACAGAGCAGTTCAGACGAGTAGTCTAGTAGAGAAAAAAAGAATACATCTGATAGCTTATAATATAAAATTAAATGACTAGGGTTGAACATTCAAACTCAATGGAAGCCTGATTTCGAGCCAACTTTCAGCTAACTGTTTTGAATGGCTGCGGTTATCAGCACTATGAGCAGCCTGGCTAAATAGAGGTGGTTATGGACAGATCCAATGCAAAAGTACTTTTAACCGGCGTTACCGGCTTCATCGGGGGACGGCTGCTGCCGACCCTGGTCGAGCAGAGGGTTGCGGTCAGATGCCTGGTTCGTTCGCCTCAAAAACTCTCTCCTCAGTTATCGGATAATCGATTCGTCAATATGGCGGTAGCTGATTTGCTCAAGCCCGATACTTTGTATCCGGCCATGGAAGGCATCGATGTTGCCTATTACCTTGTTCATTCGATGGGCGGACATAGCATTCTTGATTCTCGCTCGTTCATTGAACGCGATTTCCGTGCGGCTGAAAACTTCATGAAAGCTGCCGAAAAAACCGGGCTGCAGCGTATTATTTACCTCGGGGGACTTGGCGAAACAGGAGACGATCTTTCCGAGCATCTAGCCAGTCGCCAAAAAGTGGGGCAGATACTTCAGTCCGGACGCGTTCAGACAACCGCACTGCGAGCTGCGAATATCATCGGGGCCGGCGGCGCCCCTTTCGAGATGCTGCGCTATCTAGTAGAACGGCTGCCCATCATGGTCTGCCCAAAATGGATAGACACGCGCAGTCAGCCCATCGCCGTGCAAAATGTTATCGAATATTTGGCGGGCTGCCTGTTTGAGCCCGCAACTTCAGGCCTTAGCCTGGATATCGGTGGTCCCGACATATTAACTTATCGTGAACTAATGCTGATATATTCAAGAGTTCGTGGTCTGCATCGGACTATCTTGACGGTCCCGATTCTAACTCCGCGTCTCTCTTCCTATTGGATCAATTTGATGACCCCTGTACCTGCGGGGGTTGTCATGCCTCTGGTCGAGGGGTTAAGGAACGAAGTGGTTTGTCGAGAAAACAAAATTCATGAGCTAATACCAACCAGACTGATTCCCATGGAGGAGGCCGTCTGCACCGCACTCACCGAAATAGAACGAGGTCCAGGCGGACTGCCGTCAAGGCAGGCCTGCTTAATTGGTTAGGAACCGACTTTGCCCGACAAAGTAATTTTCAGATTCAATTGGCGAGGAAATGTGATGGAAACAATCAAACTTGGCATCAGCACCTGCCTGCTCGGAGAACCGGTCAGATATGACGGCGGACATAAATTGGATCGATTTTTAAGAGATACGCTTGGTCAGTATGTTCAATATGCCCCGGTTTGTCCGGAAGTGGAATGCGGCTTGGGGATTCCCAGGGAATCAATGCACCTGGAGGGAGATCCGGGAGCTCCTCGCCTGATCACAACGCGTACCAGGCGCGATATGACAGACCAGATGCAGAACTGGGCCCAAAAACGGGTCAGAGAACTGGAACGTGAAAATTTATGCGGGTTCATCTTCAAAAGCAATTCACCCAGCAGCGGCATGGAACGGGTAAAGATCTCAGATGAAAAGGGCATGCCGAAAAAGATCGGCGTGGGAATTTTTGCCGGAATCTTTATGAAGCACTTTCCGTTGCTGCCGGTTGAAGAGGAGGGGAGATTACACGATCCTCGGTTGCGAGAGAATTTTATCGAGCGACTATTTGTTTTTAAGCGTTGGCGGGAAATGATGGAAGGGGAAAAAGGAACCGGCCGACTGGTTGATTTTCATACCCGCCATAAACTTCTCATCATGTCGCACAGCCCAAAGCATAATAGCCTCATGGGGAAACTGGTGGCGGAGGCCAAGGAGATTCCCGCCCATGAGCTTTACCATCAATACTCCATGCTGCTGATGGAAGCTTTGAAGTTGAAAGCCACGGCCAAGAAGAATACGAATGTTCTGCACCACATCATGGGCTATTTCAAGAAGCAGCTTTCAGCGGACGAAAAACAGGAGCTTTTGGAGCTAATAGAATATTATCATCAAGAACATTTTCCCCTTATTGTGCCGATCACGTTGATCAATCATTACGTGCGTAAATACGATCAACCTTACTTGAAAATTCAGCATTATTTAAATCCCCACCCAATTGAGCTGCAGCTAAGAAATCACGTCTGAAACCCTCTTATCAAAGAGGGGTTTTGTGCTCAAATACCTTCGGCTAGTAAGTGAGGAAACACTCATGAAAAGTTGTTCTGTGAATCTTGCAATTCCTGATATGAAGCTATTAGAATATCTTAGAAGCTCGGGAGGGGTCTTCCATCCGCGATTTCACGATCTGATGGATTCCCGGGCAGTTCGAATGGGCAACGGTCAAAATTCTGCAGTTCAAAGCATTCATGAAGAACAATCGACTATCATTCATCTCACGATCACCGGGCGCTGTTATGCCAAATGCAAGGGCTGCATCAACAGTGCGGTTACGCTTGCAGTTGAGCAACAAAAGAATCGATTGCCGGCTTTTCAAGAGTGTGATCCGGAGCGTGACAGTTCTATCATTCTGGATCTTACCAAGTCAATCGATGAAAATCAGGTGACCATCTGCTTCTATGGAGGTGAACCTTTCTTAGCCATTGAAAAGATGGAAAACGTCCGGAAAATCTTGACCCGATCATCATCGCCGAAAAATTTTCGATACATGGTTTACACCAATGGTGAGTTAATCGAAGAGGGGCTGCACTCGCATGCGGAGCTGATGGAATCCATTTGGCTATATTCCGTTTCCATAGATGGCGACGAAGAACAGCATAACCGCATAAGAGGAGGCACCCAGCTCAACAGAATCATCAAAAATCTGGAGGTCTTAAAAAATCATAAACGAGGTCATGTACTGTTCTGGTCCACGTTGCGAGAAGAGCAGTCTCTATTCACTTGTTTCGAGCAGTTCATGCGGCTGCATGAAGCAGGTCTGGTGGATCATTTTTTCTGGCATTGGGCGGAAACCAAAGAAGCTTTCAAAGATTTTGCGCACTATGTGAGGCGTTATGGTGAAGACCTCGAGAGAATTATGGAATCTTACGTGCTGAACTTATCCAAAGGCAGGTTGCTCCCCATAGCGCACATAAATGAGTTGGTTCTCTACTTAGCAACAGGGCGAGAGAGAGGTCACTCCGCTTGCGCGGTCGAGCTCGCCAAAAACTACGATATTCTAGATGGAAAAGTCTTTGCGTGTGCCGATCTCCCAGCACCTCTCGGTTCCCGCTCCAGCAGTGATGGCGGTTTAAAAGAAGACGATCTGCAAAGCCTCGTGAAGTACAAAGACTGGCTGGGTTGTTTCGAGTGTGGCGTGCACCCCTACTGTGGCGGTCGTTGCCCGGTTCAGGCTCTAGCCGGTTCCCCCGAGAGAACTGTCCAATACTGTCAACTGATGAGACTTCACGTCGGTATTGTACAGGAGCGTATGCAGGACATTGGAAGGGCACTCGATCAGACCGGAACTTCATTGCAGGCAATTTACGATGGCTCCGCCTTTCTGGCAAAGTATACCGATGTAGTGCCGTAAGTGCGCAGAATGTCAGCGGAGATTTCGAACTCGGACAACTGCTCGAAGGATGGATTGATGCGAATGAATCGGGACTTCCAGCACTGTGCCGTCAAGGATGTTATAGTAACTTTTTTTCACCATGGCGCTGCCTCCTCTCCTGTGAAATTGTGACGCTGCAATGATCGGTATGCTCAATATAGCATAAACATATCGGCCGAGTTGATTTTACTCTACCCGGCCGTTTGTCACAACTAAACGGTTGTGTGACCCCATCAAATAAAAATTTGCTGCAATTATGATGTCTTAACCTCGATTTTGCGTGGTTTGGCGGCTTCTGCTTTGGGCAGAACCAGTTTCAAAACACCATCTTTCATTGAAGCTTTGATCTTCTCGCGATCAATCGCACTGGAGACTGTGAACTGGCGATAGTAATCGCCCACTGAATATTCCTTCAGCAAAGCGGTGCCGCCCTGGTCCTCCTCTGTAGCGGTTCCTTTGATGGTGAGCTGGTCATCGTTTAGGTCGATATCTACATTGTCAATCGGCACGCCGGGCATATCCGCCAGAAGCGTCAGCTCATTTTCCGATTCATAAATGTCAACCGCCGGTACGAATATGGGCACATTTCTAGTGCTTTCCGACTTGCTTTGAAGTTCTTGTTTTTCTTGCACCTGTAAATCTTTATCTGCCATGGTATCACCTCCTGTTTATCTCACAGGCCAATTTTGAACTGGTTTCCGAGACTACTCGGGCTTTATGCTAATCTTCTTTGGTTTGGCGTGTTCGGCTTTGGGTAGAATCAGTTTCAGAACGCCATCCTTAAAGTAAGCATCTACGGCTTCAGCGTTCACATCGTAGGGAAGTGTCACCGCTTTATGAAATCTTCCTGTTCTGCGCTCACGACGATGGTAACTGACATTTGCGACGTCTTCACTTTTTCTCTCCCCACGCAAAGTGAGGGTGTTTTTTTCGACGGAGATGTCGATGTCATCCGTTTTGAAGCCGGGGAGTTCAGCCTGAACGTATATCTTGTCGGAATCTTCGTTCACATTAAGCGCTGGAAACACACCCGAAGCCAAAGTTGCCGGACCCCTTCCCATGGCGTCCGTGAACAATCGGTCCATTTCCCTCCTGAGTCTATCCATTTCCAAAACCGGATTACGCCATTCAGTAAAACTTGGGTAACGAATAAGGGCCATATCTATTGCCTCCTTTCAAAATGGTATTGTTTAAAAGGATTTGTTTTTTCCTTTCGATCCGAAATTAAGTTCGTGTATTGCCTCTGTCAATACACGGTAAAAAAAATTTTCGTGTAATTGATTTTCGCTGTCAGAGTTACTAATTACTATTCACTGGAAAGATGATCGTCCCTCGAATGAAAGGGTCAAATGCTGTTGACTTGAGGAGATTCAAACAGTCCGATTTCTGAAGATACTTTGTTGGGGAGGCAAACAGAGTATGGCAAACAGGAAACCTTCAAAAACTGGATTTGGAGGTGGCGCCGGCTCCGAATCGCCCATCGATTATCTTAGCCAATCGCAACTCGTCAGACTCATGGATGCTTTTAGATCATGGAACGAAGGCGCACACACGGAATATATTCGAAGAGTTCGAGGGAGGTATTGGCTGGCCTTCCTTTTGCTCCGTTTCACCGGTGCCAGGATAGGCGAAATTCTGTGTGTGGACGACTCACAGGATATCGATTTCAAGCAAAACGAGATCAGGATTATTGCATCCGAGTGTTCCTCTGAAAATAAACGGGAGAGGATCATTCCTGTGCCTCCGGAAGTGCTTTCAAAAGTTTTTATCTACCGAGTGCATTTTCCGGCAATGCGGGGAAAGGTGTTCACTCTGGATCAGGGAAATTTCAGGAGAAAATTTTACAAACGAGCCAAGGAAGCCGATATCCCCAAGGAACTATCCCACCCGCATATTTTGCGCCACACCAGGGCTGTAGAAATGCTGCAAGCCGGTGTACCATTGACCGCGGTCCAGCGGCTGCTGGGACATACACTTAGCAGCACAACCGCTATCTATCTGCAACATTCTGATGTAGCAGTTCAGAAGATTTTGCAAGAGAAAGGGTTGTTGTAGGCTCATCCGGGCTTGAGAATTTGCTTCCAATTTTTTTACTCCAATACCACAGTTGCAACTATGCTTTTCTTCCTGTATGAGGCCGTCAATTAAGACAAGCGATTTGCTGGAAACGATTACTTGGCTCTAGCTGAATTTTGTGCCGGTTTCTTATTAAATCCCCATTTTGAAAAAAGGGGTTCTTTTGAATACCCACGGGGCCGAATGTGTCCAACTGCAAGGTTTCTCGTGGGGGAGTGCTCTGATTTGCTGGTGGGAATAAAGGCAGCACCGAATGCCGGGTTGCACGAAAGATTGAGCAGTCAATGAGCTTCACCGGTCGGGTTGAGCCTGAAGCCGGGTTCGCTAAAGTGCTTGAATTTTGGAATGCCGTCTTCATGAGGCAGCGGTGTCCGGTTGATGATTTCTTCCGGCAAAGCAGTGTCATCGTCAAATATTTTGAAGGCAAAATGAAGCAGGTTAAGACGCTCTTCATATCGTTTCTTCAGCAGAAAGCCGTAAAGGGATCTTATCGCTTCGGCACGTCCGGCACCTTGGTCAAGCTTCTTCATAATGAATACCGCAACAAACTCTGGAGGCGGATCAAGCAGAGATCTTTCAAAGATGTTCGCGTCAAGGCGGCGCAACTCATCATCTGTTTGGTAGGATTCAAATTCAGCCAGCAGCTCCGGCCAGTTAATCAGCTCGTGGGTTTCTTCTACAGACACCAGTTCAGTTCTCCATTTCCGACAGCTTCCTTGTGAATTGTGAAAACCGCCTGTTGTTCTAACTTTTTCCAGCTGTGGCAGCAGATACCTGTCGACTCCGCATTTGCGAGGGGAACAAACATGGCGCTTGCTTTTTCGACAGGAATTATTAATAAATTTTCTTTAGGTTGCTTTAAGAAAAATAAATAAGGATTTGGAAAGGACTTTTTTGTGGTCGATAGGTCGAAGGAACTGCCCATTTTTAGAACTGCCGAAGAAGGTTCAATAACGCCGAAACGTGGTCCGGAAAATATCAGCGTCATCATCAACGAGGTTCAATTGCTGCTGGCCGAAAAGAGGACTTCACTGGCCACCATGCGGACCGGCATTGCGGTTTTTGCTCTGCCGCTTTCAGTCATCAGCGTGTTGATAGCCACTTCAAAATACTATGTGATTTCTCACGTGCTGAATCTTTTGCTGCCTCTTTTGACCATTTGCACGGCTCTGGTGATTTTGGGGACTTACTTGATCGTTCGCGCCGTTGCCCGCATTCACCGATACGATCAAATGATCAGGAACATAAAGAAAAGGCATAGTCAAATTGCCGAATTCATTGATTAACTGGACCACCCAGCATTTCCTATTCACCACTTAGGAGAAAACGCTTTATTTAATTCTCCGCCTCCTCTGCGGTTAATGCAGCAAATCACCAGCTTCCGCCTCCGCCCCCCCCAAAACCGCCTCCAGACGAACCGCCACTGCCAAACCCGCCGCCTCCTCCGCTGCCCCGGGGGGCCGAAAACATCGCCGATGCCAAGCTCGATGTCATCGTGCTGAGGGAACCGGAAAAGCTGCGGGGACTAAAGGTTGTGAAGCGTCCGGGACGAGACGATACATACCACTGGGGCGGTTCCTGGTAGATTCCTTCAAATGCTTTGGCCCAGCTGTCGGTTACATCGAGAGCAATGGCATACGGCAGAAACTTTGAAAACAGATGCTTGTCGTCAATTCTTTCCAGCCGGTCTTTCTCGGCGCGGGTCAAGAATTCCTCAAAGCCGAGAATCTGGTTGTGCGCAAAAGCACCGGCGGCGGTTTTGGCAGGCATAAATCGGGCAAGCGCAAGAATGGGCAAGCCCGTTGCTATCCCGGCTATTATTCCGCGTGCACTGTCGGGAGAAAGCAGGGCAAACCCGAGTGTCAACGCAATGACCGTGACCACTCCTGCGGAAAAGTAAATTTTACGTACTTTTTCCGGACTATTGGCAAAGTACCCTTTGCCCACCAAATCCCGGTAGAGGTCATCCTTCAGCAGGCTTAGATTCTTATAAAACTTGTTCTTCAAATCGGAAACTTGCACCTCGTTCGAATAGCCGGCGAAAATTTTTTCCAGCAAGGTTGTTTCAAACTGCCCGAGGCTTTCATCGGGTTCTTTGAGTTTCTTGAGGGCGTAGTCAGTGGAATCGAATATCCAGCCCTCCTCCACCTTCTCCTTTATCGTGAGGTACCCTTTCTCCGCCAGCCCGACGATGGCGGCCGTGATGTCCCGTGAGTCGAGTTTTTCATCCACCAGGGTTCCCAGTTCCGCGGGAGAAAGTGTTTTGTCCATGTACTTTGGAGGTCCGTAAGTCACTGTAATAGCGTCGCGAACTTTTGGATCTCTGCCTCTTTTGCTCCAGGCGTTGAACATGAATATGAACGAGGCGATCGGAAAAAGAAAAACCCAGTTTTCCCTCAAGTTGATTGTCCACAAAAACTTCTTCCAGGCAGAGGGCGGTGAGACCAGACCTTTTTGCCAGCCGAAACTGAGCGTAAGGCCTTCTCCCGGGCCGAGATTTCTGGTCGCGTAAAAATCGGCGGTGTTGGCTTCCGTTTGTGCCGTACAGGCCGTTTCTCGCGAACCCTGACGGCCGGTGTAGCAGGCCGTCAACAACTTATCGCTCTCCTTTTTGACAGCCAATTGAACCCGTGCAGAAGCTTCCGTGATGGGGGCCTTCCAGTAATTACCGGTTACGTTCCAGTAGAGCTCGTCATGATCGCCGAGAAACAGGACGGCGTTTTGAACAGTGTAGGAGATGATGTAAGTCTGCTTTCCTTCCACATACGTATCGGCGTCACCGATCCTTATGTTGACGACGCTGCCTTTTCTGGTGACTTTGTAGTTCCAGGGTCTTCCAGCCTCGTCGCTGACCGATAAAACCTCGATGGGAGTTCTCAAGGTTTTGCCGAGCTCGTCGACGTATTTGTAAGGAATCTCCCGATAGATGCCGTGTTTTGGTCGGGAAAATTGGACGTCTATAGTTTCTGCAACGTCAAAGGAAGAATCTTCCCGGATGGTGATATCCGCATGATATTCGTTGATGGTAAAATCCTGAGCCGCTGCGCAAATCGGAATAGCAATGCTCATCAGCGTCAGCAGAACTGCTGGATAGAGGTATTTTGAAGGTTTCGGCAGCATTGGACGACTCCGCTCTAAAAACTCACCTTCACCGGTTCTCTCTCCACCGAAGGGGATTCCAGCTCAAAAAACTGGCGGGGATGAAAACCGAATTGGGAAGCGATAAGATTGGACGGAAAGGATTGCGTCAGGGTATTGTAGTCGCGGACCACAGCATTGTAGTAGCGTCTTGCGTATTCGATGTTGTCTTCGAGGTCCTTCAATTGAGTCTGCAGCTGCAAAAAATTGGTATTTGCCTTGAGATCGGGGTAGGCTTCGGCGATGGCGAACAGGCTTTTCAAGGTCCGCCCCAGCATGTTTTCCGCTTGCGCCTTATCTTCCGGGGAAGTCGCCTGCATGGCCCTAGAGCGCGCTTCGGTCACTTTTTCGAAAACCGATTTTTCGTGTGAGGCGTACCCCTTAACGGTTTCCACCAGGTTGGGCACCAGATCGTATCTTTTTTTCAGCTGCACGTCGATGTCCGACCACGACGAATCGACGGTGTACCTCAGCCGCACCAGCCTGTTGTAAATGACGATCCCGGCCCCTATGGCGGCCACAACCAGCCCCAGAACAATGTAGCCTATCATGCGTTTTTCCCCTCCTCTTGCCAAATGGTCTCAGGTGAGCATCCGGTATCCATCCGAAGATCCCGCGGCACACGGTTTTAGTCACGCTCTACGCGACTGAAGGAGCAGCGTAAAGAACTGCGCTACGAAAAAGGAAAGGTACCGGATAAGAACTATCTAGGTTTGTCTGCCCACTAATTCAATAAATGACTTAATATCCTTGATAACTTGTGGGATGCTCTCACACAAAAGCTTGTAGTCTATAACCTCGTACTCATGCACCAGTATATTGCGTAAACCCGCTCCCAGCGCAAGATTATTGCTGAGCCGCCGGTCGAGTACATTCAACTCCCCCAGCCTTAGAAAGGCTGCTCTGTATGAGCCTGGAGCAGCTTCTCCCCTCATGGATCCTTGCTCTTCTTCCTCAGATACTCACGTTCTTTCTGTCTCAAAGCAGCAGTATCCAAATAGAGATGCCAGGCTCTGAGCTTTGCCCTCTCAAAAAGTCCCTCGGATTTCTCATACAGCAGTTTGCCGCGAGTGAATATTTCATTGAGTAACAAAGGATCCGTTTCGGGAGTCAAAATGACGAGGTCCACCGTTTTCGGCATCCATATCATTTCCAGTTCATGTATCAGTTGCAGCTTTGGAGGCTGGCGGTTCGGGGGAAATTGCAGAGCAATATCGACGTCGCTCAGGAGGTGAAATGCGCCTCTCGCATGAGAGCCAAAAAGAATAAATAGCTCCACCTCATTATTTTTGCAGAATCGCTCTATTTCTTCCGCCAGTTCAATCGCTATTTCTGTTTCAGCACCGCGAGTCAAAGCTCAAGCTCTCCATCATTTTGACAGGTTCCTTTCCTTTATTTCTGTGAAAAGGGATCTCTAACAAATACACAATTACATCAAAGGATAATATTTTCAAGATGACTTAACCAGCAATTCTCATTTTGACTGTCGTTCGTTTTCCGTAGATAGGTGGGTTAGGCGCAGCTTTTTGCGCCGTAACCCACCGGGGGTCTTGACCCCGGCCGATGGGTTGCGCTTCGCTCCACCCATCCTACGCGAGATCGAGCTCCAAAATGAGAATTGCTGAATCATCGCTGAATTTCTTGAAATCGTTCAAAGAGGACTTTATCCTAAACCCACTCACTACCCTGCGCGATGCGCCGACTGTTGCTACCGAAATATCTGCGAAAAGGTGGTTTAGGCAGAAAATCCATCTTAACTCAGCAGCTTAATGACACTCTGGCAGATCGATTTGCGGATAAGAAATCAACCCAAGTCGAGGAAATCGAATGAAAAAGAGGAAACGAAAAAAA
>Ga0210125_1000174_pt1 | contig 10425 bp, 9 predicted proteins | sample RushMan_CattailN_FD_185555 | JGI IMG/M metagenome (GOLD analysis project Ga0210125, IMG submission 185555) | Wetland microbial communities from San Francisco Bay, California, USA, that impact long-term carbon sequestration -... | ecosystem: Environmental > Aquatic > Marine > Wetlands ...
GCTGCTGCAAGCATTGGGTTCAGTAGAATCCCGAAAAGCGGGTACAGCGCCCCGGCCGCAATCGGAATACCGAGGGAATTGTAAAAAAACGCCCAAAAAAGATTCTGCTTGATCACTCTCATGGTCAGTGCAGACAGTCTGATGGAAGAAGCAACCAACTGCAAATCATCCTTGATTAAAGTAATATCGCTCGCCTCGACGGCAACATCTGTTCCTGCCCCAATAGCAACCCCCACATCCGCAACCGCGAGGGCCGGCGCATCATTAATTCCGTCCCCGACCATTGCTACCACTTTGCCCTCTTGCTGCAGCCTCCGAATTTCGCTCGCCTTGTCGGCCGGCAATACTTCCGCCATCACAAGGCTGATGCCCAACTCACTTGCAATGGCCTTTGCCGTTTCAGTGCGATCGCCGGTTATCATCGCCACCTCAAGATTCATTGCTTCGAGCCTGGAAACAGCTGACTTCGATGAGGGCTTGGGCCCGTCCGCAAGGGCAATAGCACCAACCGGCTTGCCGTCCACGACCACATAAACGCAGGTTTCACCTGCTGCTATAAGCCGAGTAACTTTGCTGCTGAGCTCATCGATTTCCACCCCCATTGTCCGCATCAGCCGCTGATTGCCCAAGAGCACTTTTTTCCCTTCCACGATTCCCTGAGCGCCCAGTCCTGACAGCGCCTCAAATTGCTCCACCCGCAACGGCACCATACCCTCTTCGCGCCCCTTCTCCACAATGGCGCGAGCTAAAGGATGTTCAGATACCGCCTCCACAGAAACCGCCATCTGCAGATATTCACCGCGATTACCGTCCGAGCCGAGTAAAACACGAGTGACTGCAGGGCTGCCGCGAGTCAGAGTGCCGGTTTTATCAAATACCACCATATTCAGTTCGTGAGCTCTTTCCAGGCTCTCGCCACCCTTGATGAGGATTCCATTTTCGGCCCCAATTCCAGTTCCCACCATGACCGCCGTGGGGGTCGCCAATCCCATGGAGCAGGGACAGGCGATGATTAAAACCGATACAAAATTAAGCAAAGCCCGGCTGAACTGTGGATTCGGAACAGCAAAGTACCAAATCGCAAATGTAATCAGGGCAATGCATATGACAACCGGCACGAATATCGAAGCAACTTTGTCGGCAAATCGTTGAATTGGAGCTTTAGATCCCTGCGCCTCTTCCACCAGGCGGATAATTTGCGCTAATGCCGTCTCCGCTCCCACCTTTGTAGCTTTAAAGGTGAAACTGCCGCTCTCATTAATGGTGCCGGCAAATACCTCAGCTCCCCGCTCTTTAGCTACGGGCAGACTCTCGCCTGTGAGCATTGACTCATTTACCGAGGAAGTCCCCACCTCAACAACGCCATCTGTTGGTATTTTCTCACCCGGCCGCACTATGATCGCGTCCCCGTGCACCACCTCTTCTATCGGAACGTCCAGTTCCCGGCCGTCTCTTACAACCCGCGCCGTTTTCGGGGTTAGCTTGACTAGCTTTTTAATGGCGTCAGAAGTCCGGCCGCGAGCCTTATGCTCGAGAAAACGTCCCAGCAACACCAGAGTGACTATCATCGCAGCGCCATCGAAATATACATGGGGTGCACCGCCTGTTGCAACCTCGGCAAAAAAGCCGGGCCATATCGTAACCGCGGCAGAATAGCAATAGGCCGAAAGAGCCCCTATGGCAACCAGAGTATTCATATCCGCAGTTTTCTGACGGGCCGCCTTGATGGCACCGATAAAGAAACGACTCCCCACCCAGAAAACCGCCGGTGTTGTCAAAGCAAGAAGAATAAAAAACATGATCGATCGGGGGATTGCCTGGAGAAAAGCAAACCATTCCTGCATCGTTCCCACCATGACCGCAATACTGAGCACCACCCCCGCAATCAGCCTGATCTTTAGATCTTTTGCCTCCTTTTGCCTTGCGGCTTCGGTCGGATCTTCAATGCTCTCTCTAAACAGACCGAGGTATTCATATCCCGTGTCTTCCACAACTTTCTTAAGCTGGGCGGTATCAATACTGTGGCGCGGGTGGATGACCGTAGCCCTGGAGGTTGCTAAATTTACGAGCGCATCCTCTACCCCCGGTATTGACTTTAAAGCCTGCTCTACTCGGCGAACACAGGCAGCGCAGGTCATCCCTCCAATAATGACCTCCGTTTTATCCGGACGCCCCTTTTGGGCGGGATAGAGATCCGTCACGTCATAACCAATATCTCTGATTCTTTGCTTAATTTCCTCGTCACTCAGAACATTTGAATCATACTCGACGGTTGCTTTCGAGGTGGCAAAGTTCACAGTTGCACTACGAACCCCCTCCAGGTCATTCAATCCATTTTCCAGCCGTCTGACACAAGCCGCACAACTTATGCCCTCGATATGGAAATCTTCTTTAGCCAAGTTCGTAACCCGCCTTCTGAATCCGTACCCGCAAGACGTTCTCATCAATCGGGTTGGACTCTTCGAAACTGGCCTCGCCCTTCGACAGGTCGACCTTTACATTCGCAACGCCTTCAATCTCGCCGAGCGCCTTGACTACCGCCTTTACACAGTGTTCGCACGACATTCCCTTAACTTTTATTGTCCGCATAATTTTTTCTCCTTGTTCGGGCATCCGCCACCTAGAATCACCCCCCCCACGGCATATGTGCATAAACGTCTGATAGTTTATCTCGATATTCGCGGAAAAAGGTTTCATGCCCTTTTTCCCAAAAAGAAAGCATCGACAGGGCCTCTCTCGCCTTTCCTTCAGTCTGTCCGGCCATCTTTTCATAAAACTCGCTTAAATCTTTTTCAATCAGCCAGGCGGTATTGAATACCGTTACATCCGGCACCATCGAACCTTCCACGCACTGTTCCAGAAATTCCTTCTTGGCCCGTTCGTCAAAATAATTGGTCGGCTCCAGCACAACACCTTTCAATTCAGAAGGTTCCAGTTCGTTTCCCTTCTTTAGATCGGACAAGATTCTGTTAATGAAGACAATGTGTTTTTCTTCCTCCTGGATTAAGCGTTTGAAAGCGCTCACCGCAGCTCCTACCCCCATTCTTTGCAAGGAATACTCAAAAAAACCCTTTCCGGTTTGTTCCTGATTGAGAGCATATTCAAAAATCTTGATCAACTGCTCGTTTGTTGCCATACAGCCCTTCTCCTTTCGATGCTTTCCTGAGTTGTGATCCCCTAAATTTGGCGATTGCGTGGGCAGCCTCCCAACCTTCTACATCCGTCGTCAAGCTTCATTCAACCGCATTGGCCTCTCCCTCGATAGAGGAACCAGGCATTTCCGGCCTACAACCAGCCAACCTGCCTCTTAGAGTCAAGATAATCGTTTTTTACCAGCGATCATGATTATTTTAACCGATTTTTGATTTTAGTGTTTCTATGTCGCTAAATGGTGCCTGGCATGCAAAATTCTCGCAAATGTAAGCAGTTGGCTGATCATTCAAGGGTTTGATGTCGTTCACATAACTCGCCAGCGCGGCAAGTCTTTGTCCCTGTTCGCCGCCTTGTTTCACCAGCATCACTCGATGAGGCGAAAAGTCTTTGTGCAGCAGTTCCACCATGGCCCGGGTGTTTTGATGCGTAACATCACCTGCAATCACCACCTCCTGCGTAGGACCCAAAACAAAGTCCACCGCGTTGAGAAATTGAGTGTAGGCAGACGGGTAATCCGACATCAGCGAGGAAAACCTTTTAAACAAACGATCGGCCCTATTTTCCCATACAACATCACCTGTCAACCTGCCCAGTCGCAGGAGATTGAGCGCCGATACCGAATTGCTCGATGGAACCGCCCCATCATAGATTTCTTTATCTCGTACGATCAGACTTTCGCTATCTTGAGCGGTATAAAAAAATCCGCCGTCTTCCTTGTCCCAAAATAGATCGATCGCTTGGCGGTTCAGCTGCACCGCCTCTTCCAGGTAGCGAACATCAAACGTGGATTCATACAGCTCGATGAGCGCCCACACCATGAACGCATAATCATCCATGTAACCAGGGTTGGCAACCTCCCCTTCCCGATAGCGGCGAAAAAGCTTGCCGGATTCCTGGCGGAGAACGCTCAGGATGAACTCCGCTGCTTTTCGAGCGGCTTCGATATAGATTTCATCCCTAACAACCTGATAGCCTTTGGCCAAGGCAACAATCATCAAGCCATTCCAGGAAGTCAGGATCTTATCGTCTTTGAGCGGATGAATCCGCTTTCCTCGCTCATGAAAAAGTTTCTGCCTCCCTTCTTCCAGAACCGCTTGCAACCGCTCTAAATCCATTCCAACCAGCTTAGCAAAAACTTCAGGCAGTTTGGGCACATGCAAAATGCTTCTCCCCTCTTCGAAATTTCCCACCTCAGTAACGTCGTAAAAGCGACAAAAAAGATCCCCGGTCTCTTCTCCCAGCACCTCTTTGATTTGGCGTGGCGTCCAGAGGTAAAAAAGCCCTTCGACTCCTTCGCTGTCCGCGTCTTCGGCGGAGTAAAAAGCACCCTCCGGACCCCTCATATCCCTGAGGACGTAGTCAAAGATCTCCCTTGCTACTCCGGCATACCGCTCATTTCCGGTAAACTGATAAGTCTCCAGATACGCAATGGCCAACATGGCCTGATCGTAAAGCATCTTCTCGAAATGAGGAGCGAACCATCTTTCATCGACTGAATAGCGCGCAAAACCGAACCCGATATGATCGAATATTCCTCCACTGCGCATTGCATTTAGAGTTTTTTCAACCATCGCGAGTGCCTGGGACTCCGGCCTTCGCTTGTGCCATCGCAGCAAAAACGTGAGATGGTGCGGGGTCGGAAATTTAGGTGCGGAACCAAAGCCCCCCCATGTGGCATCAAATGAAGTCTTGAGCTGATCGTAGCCCTTTTCGAGTATTTGCAGACCGACCGGCGGACCTTCGGCGACTCCGGTCTTTGGTTGAATCGCCTCAGTGATCTTTTCACTGGCCTCCAAGGCCCGTTGCCGGTTACTTTTCCACAGCTCGGCAATCTGGCGCAGGATGTCCACAAATCCCGGCATCCCCATGCGGCCGTTCTTGGGGAAGTAAGTACCCGCATAAAAAGGCTTTCTGTCAGGAGTCATAAAGATAGAAAGGGGCCATCCACCTCTACCCGTCAAGGCCTGGCAGACGGACATGTATATCTGATCCACGTCGGGGCGTTCTTCCCGATCCACTTTGATGGACACAAAGTTTTCATTTAGAATTCCGGCCACTTCTCCATCTTCGAACGACTCATGCTCCATTACATGGCACCAGTGACAAGTAGCATAGCCGATAGAAAGAAATATGGGCTTGTCTTCCTGCAAAGCTTTCTTGAAAGCCTGGCCTTTCCAAGGAAACCAATTTACCGGGTTGCCGGCATGCTGCAATAGATATGGGCTCTTTTCCTGTCTCAATTGATTGGACATGAGTTTAACTCCGTTTGAACTTACAAAGAATTTTTAACTGCTAAGAATTCAAGAGGGGGCATGGAGGAAAATTCAGTGGGATTTTCCTCCATGAAAATGAGGTCATTCGTTCGAAGAAGAAGAATGGATATTTAGAATCGTAACGCTAAAATCCTTAATTCAGCAGCACTGTCCTTTCGGGCTGCAGGATTCGGACAGACGCCAGCTATCAACGCGGTGCTCCTGCCGATCCACCGGCCTCAAGACTGCATTTGGTAAAGTCAATTTCCTTCTTGCATCCCGGACAAAAATGTTTTTTGTCGAATTCATCGGAGAATATCTCTTTTTCCTTACCGCACTCAGGACACTTGCATACAAAAGAGCTTAGATTCTTGAAACTTTCCCATCCGGGGCAATGTTGAGGTGTAGTCATATATCTCCCTCCTTATAAGTTTTTGTCGCATGTTAACTTGTGGAGACTGAAGGACAGTCACTTCATCCAGCCGTGCACTTGAACCTCATTCCTTTGAGGCTCTCGATTTATTCTTCTACTTCCTCTTCTTCCACAATCAGTTTGCCCCTGTGCTTGGTTCCACAGCTCGGACACCTGATCTCAATTTCCTCTTCGGGGCCGATATATTTTCCTTGCATGGTCTCAGGCGGTATAAACGTAACGTCACCGCAAGCACATTGAGGGCATTCGCCTCGAACTTTATGCCTCTTTCTCTTAGCCATCATTTCCTCCTAAAGTTAACGATCGCATCAACCAATGTCATCCCGGCCGCGCAGGATACTTACACACAAATTAAGCCATTTATCATTTCGGGAGCTTTTCAAGCTCTTTGATCAGCACCTCAAGCCGAGGCCTTTCATTAATATCATGAACATCAATATACCGAATTAGTCCCTTCTTATCTATCACAAAAATTGCCCTTTCCGAGGTGCCGTTATTGCGCAGCACTCCATATTCCTTTGCCACTTTGCCGTGGGGCCAGAAATCGGATAGAACCGGAAACCACACCCCGCCCATCTCTTGAGTCCACGCATAGAGGGTCGGAATATTATCTTCGGTAATCCCGAGAAGAGTAGCATTGTTCTTCTCGAACATGTCCTTGGCAATGTTGTAGCCCGGCCACTGTCCTGAGCAAACTGGAGTCCAGGCGGCAGGTACAAACGAGATGACAACGTTTTTCTTGCCCTGATACTGACCCAAAGCTACCTTGTCCCCCTCGATGGAAGGCAAGGTAAAATCCGGGGCTTTGTCCCCGACCTTCAGCCGAGTATGACTGTCAACAGGTTTAAGTTTGCCTACTGGGTAAATCTTACTTCTGTCCTGGCTGCCGGCGCCATGGGCCAAACCGACAAAAGGAACAACGACACTGAGTAGCAGCAATAGTCCAAAATAGACCCTCTTGTTTGACATGGCTTATGCTCCTCCTTTTATCCCCGACCTTTTCAGCAGCAGTTTGAGGAAATCCTCGGGATCGCCAAAACTGCTGAGTTGAGAATAAATCACTTTATGAGAACCATCCCGGTTGATTTGGACTGCAATAAAGTAGGGCGTTCTAACCTCTCCTAGAATCTGATGGATAGAGTAATCCGGATCGGGAAAGAGCGGGAAAGGTATTTTATATCGATCTCTGAATAGGTTAACCTCGTATTCAGTGTTTCCGGCCCCAATGCCGATGATTTTGACCTTGTTCTTGAGGTCGGACCGTTTTTGGATGGTCTGAAACAGCTTATTTACGTTCGGGGCTTCTTTCTGACAATAGGGACAATACATACTGAAAATTTCGACAATCACTACCTCTGCTTTAATCTCCGGGATACTGAAAAATCCTTTGCCGTTCAACCCAAGATAATCTCTGTCCGCAGAACTTCCCGGAGCAGGTAGTTTTACCTCCGGCAAGACTCCACCTTCAGGGGGAGGTTCGGTTGCCGCCGAGCACTCTAAAACTCGAACATGAGGACCAATGAAAGTCAACAGTGCCATCAATAATGGAATGCATGCTCTCCGCAAAAAAGTCCTCACCGGGAATCCATAATAGTAATTTAGAAAAAGGCTTCCTTCCGGATTTTTACTCCCGCAGCCCAGACGGTTCGTCGTGCCCGAATTACAGGCATTCCATCTTTGCATAACGTTTTCCTTTCGCTACATAGAATGCTATCGTTTTTTTAGAGCCATGTGGACCTCCAACCAATCCATCATCTCCTGTATATTCTTGGATAGATTCCATCTGCCGTGCTCGAAAACACCATAGTCCGCCCCGCACATTGCCGACGAAAAACGAGTAGAATTTGCAAAGAACAACCACTGCTCAATCCACATTTTCTCGATCAAGTCATCAAACACATTATCGTTTTGTGGAAGACCCTTAACTAATCCTTTTTGCCAGGCCGTGTTCAGAATTTGTGTCGCCGTTAGTGTCATCTCATTGGACGTTTTTATAGTATTCTCAAATCGGGCCCAGTGTCCATTGACCCAGCTGTCCCCATGGCATGCCAAACAAACCTTCTGCATCGTTTTCTGACGTTTGAGCTGCTCGTTCGCATCGATCAAGTACTCTGCAACAGGCTGCCCGGTCAGCTCTGTGGGTAAAGGCAAGCCGGCCTTATTCCTGATATTTGTGACATCCGCGGACTTAGGATGGGGATGCGCATAGATCAGGCCGAAGATCCTCCAGGGAAGCCGGTCGCTGACCTCATGGCTTCTATTGGCAATCACCTGCCCTTCCTCATCCACTACCAGACTCATGTGACAAACAGCACAGGTAGGCGCCGTGAAATCTTTCCCTACGGTCCAGGGCACCTTCTTGAAATCCCACTGCTGGTAAAGCGAGCTATAAATGTTACCGTGTTTGCTCACATCATATACTTTATAAGCCGGCACATCCGGCCCTTTGTGGCACTCTGAGCAGGTGTATGGTTTGCGGGCCGTTTCAATGGCAAACTGATGGCGGGTGTGACAAGCGGCGCAGGACCCCTGACTGCCATCCGGATTCAAACGTCCCACCCCCTGATTGGGCCAGCCCGAAAGAAGCGGAAATGTCATTTCACCAAGATCGGTCTCCCTGGACTCGGTACCCTTCATTTCAACCTTGGTGCCATGGCAAAACAAGCACGAATCTGCAGAGGTTTTATCGTCAGGCGGTTGCAGCGTAGTCTTCATGTCCGCAAAGGTTTGAATGCCATTTACTGATTTCATGAATTCTTGATAGAGGCTGTTTTGCACGAGGTTCACATGCGCATGCGACATCATGCCGTGCGAAAACTGTTCCACTTCCTGAGAGTGACAGGTAGCACAATCCTTTGGGGTCACCACCACATGAACATCATATCCGTTGTGATCGAAGGTGTCTTTGTGCTTATCGTAGTTCATTGTGTGGCACTCGGAACATCCTATGGCGTAATCCAACAACTGTTCAGGAATTTTTTCACTGGACACTTTTCGTTCCAGACCGGATTGTTTCAGGGCTTCTCCCGGACTGGTCCCGGCATGCCGGCTTCTTTCCCAATCGGCCACTATCCCGGGCGACACGGAAACGTGGCAGCCGATACATTCGTCTGTGGCCGGACTCACCTTGGCGCCGTATCCATCGACACCCCAAGCGGCGGATAAAAGAACCATGCCAAGAACTAAAGAAATCTTTCGCATAGTAAGTCCTCTCTCGATCTGCTTCAGTGTGTAAATTTTTCTGGGATCAAAACCTCTATTTAGACGCCAAGCGTTTCCGGATTCCCGGCCGGCTGCAGCAGCTAACCAAACCCAACATCCACAATCATCATCGCACCCGCTGCAAATCTGCAGCGCGTCGTTCCAACGTCCTAAATTGAGATATACTCTCCAGATCAGTTCATCCGGAGATTTCCATCGTCACTTTGGAGAAAATAGAATCAAGAGAAACATGCGGGTAAATTCATCCCCCCATAGGGACATGTCAAACTACAACCGAAGCAAACAAAAGGAATCGCCTAAACCGAGCTTGCAACCGTTACTTAGCCACGAAGAACCTGGAGATCACCAGGATGAAATTATCTAAGCACTTGTTTTTTCATCGTGTTTCTTCGTGCACTTGGTAGTTTGGAAACAGAAAGTGCGAAAGTACAGAAACTAATGAGGTTTCTTAACAGAAAAACTCAGAATGGAAATGCAGTTTTCCATCCTTAACAAGTCTAACTTCGGCACTTCTTATTGAGTTGAAGCTAAAACCGTCATTGCGAGCGAAGGGATGAATCCAGCAAAGTCGATTCACCCACCGGATGCCAGGTCGAAGATGCCGCCCCGGTCAGGCTGGCACAGAAGCTTTCATCATCTCGACGCAAAACAACTTTGAGGTTCATGGGCGCTGGTCTGCCTAGGACCGGCACCCACGATTTCCTGAGCAGTCCAATGGAGCCGGCCTGTAAACACGATGTCGATCAGGTCACCGCCCCGGCGCCATCGAGCCTGGCTCTACTCTTCTCCATAAACCAGGATTCAGGATCGGTATAATAGTACTTCAGATCGGCGAGCAGGATATAGTGCTCTCTTTCTTCCACCAGCATGCGGTCAATGAACTCGCGCTCGAGCGGATCCATCGATCCCTGGAGCTGTTTTTGGAAGAAATCAATGCTGGAATTCTCAAGTTTCATACCCGTCTCGATAGCAACAACATCGTCAAGGCAAGCCCTTGGCATCTTCCCGTGTTCTTCAGCGATTTTTCTTAAGATAGCCTTTTTGTCTTCATCTTCCACGGGGTGATATTTACATGCATCAGCCCAGACTTTGCCCTTTTTAAGTTCTTCATAAGTTTCGTGGATTTGTTTGAGATGTTCGGCCTCGGCATCTCGCAACATGCGAAAGGTTTCTATGCCAACCTGATCGGGGCAGGTACTCATAGCGTCTTCGTAGAGAGCTTTCTTTTTTTCCTTCATCTCCATAGCTGTGCAGAACATTTCAAATGCTTCATCACGCTCATTAACCATACTGAACTCCTGCGAATGTTAAAAGATTCTCCGATGAACTCAACACGAACTTCCGTTTATATATAATAGCTATCAT
>Ga0210125_1000175_pt1 | contig 10405 bp, 12 predicted proteins | sample RushMan_CattailN_FD_185555 | JGI IMG/M metagenome (GOLD analysis project Ga0210125, IMG submission 185555) | Wetland microbial communities from San Francisco Bay, California, USA, that impact long-term carbon sequestration -... | ecosystem: Environmental > Aquatic > Marine > Wetlands ...
AAGGGTCACCAACATTTGACATACTGCTCTAAAAGCAGATGGAGTCGGTTTCGTTTGGAACATTTTTTCTAAGTAATAAAGCACTCCAGCCGACGCCAAAAAACGGCGCGGCTGAGTTTAATCGTTAACGTGCGACACGATGTCGCATAGTTTGAATGTACTCAGGTACTTACCTTGAGTACCCGGCATGTTCCTGCCGGACCCTACGTGGGCGTGCTTGCCACGCGCTGTGTGGTCGGTGCGAAGCCCCACGGAAAGTGTACCGAATTGGGTTCAATCGGTGACGGGAGAACCCCTCCGGGAATCCTCCCCGGTTAAGGGCTAGGGTCGGATGATATGGTGAACACATGTGAATGTCCGTAAGCGTCGTCAAAGGGCAACCAACCTACGGGGATTAACAAGATGCAATACCAGGTTGAAGGCTGCTTCCCAGTGTTTGCAGCATGTGGTCAGGATGCAGGTTTGCTAACTGCCTGCACGGAACCGTGGTACCACCGGCGTAAAGGGCGCACCTAAGTCATCCATTGGATCAACTATGTGGAACGTGGAAACCCAGCTCCGTCGCCTCCTCGGAGGCAGGCTAACCGCAAGGCATGCTTATGGCGGGCTGGATTGGGAGGCGGAAAGAAGCGAATGCCCGACTGTAATGGCCGGGATACCGGGTGAGACATTCCCGGCTCCGTAAGGAGGCTGACGTTCCATGCCGGTCTCTGGTCACGTGAAAGGTGATTGAATCAGATGAAAGCAGGGAAAGCAAATGACGTCCGCCTTCGGGTGAGATGGTGCGCTCTGCATGCCTTTGGCTACTCTGACGATCAGGCGAATCCATGGTAACGTGAAGTAGGCCCCTCGGGGCTTGCGGGAATCCCCACAAGGGAGACCTTTTCAGAGGCTCGAGCCGTGTGAGGGGAAACTCTCATGCACGGTTCCTCGGGGGCTTGGGGCCGGAAACGGCCCCCGGCTACCCTACGTGCTTGCTGGCAGGTACTCAAAGGAGATATCTTAATTATGCCGGTAGTCTTCAGGTACAAAGGATATCGTTTTTTCTTCTTCTCAAATGAAGGAGACCCGCTTGAACCGATACACGTCCATGTGCGACGTGGCGAGGCTACGGCGAAGTTCTGGATGTCACTGCAGATCAGTCTTGCGGAATCATACGGGATGAACTCTGCTGAGCTCCGCGAGCTCATGCGAGTGGCTGAGAAGAATAGGGAACTCATAGAAAGGTATTGGAATGAACACTTTAGCGTTTGAGCCTCGTGCCAAGAAAGTAACTTTCGATATGGACAACATGTGGGTGGAGCTCACGGACGGACGCCAGCTTGGTGTTCCACTTGCTTACTTCCCCCGACTCCTCAATGCAGTGCCAGCTCAAAGGGAGACCTACATCATCAGTGGTGGAGGCACTGGCCTTCATTGGGACGAACTGGATGAGGACATATCCGTCAAGGCTCTTTTGCTTGGCATTGGTGACAGGACCAAACCAGCCAGAAAGGCTTCGTGATACATTTGGAGGTTTCCTTTGCTAACGAAGCCATGCACATGGACCCGAACCACGCGCTGTGTGGTTGGTGCGAAGCCCCACGGAAAGTGTACCGAAAAGGGTTTGAACGGCGACGGGAGAACCCATCCGGGAATCCTCCCCGGTTAAGGGCTTGGGTCGGATGATATGGTGAACACATGTGAATGTCCGCAAGCGTCGTCAAAGGGCGACCAACCTACGAGGATTAACCAGATGCAATACCAGGTTGAAGGCTGCTTCCCAGTGTTTGCAGCATGTGGTCAGGATGCAGGTCTGCTAATCACGCCTTGGCGTGACACGGAACCGTCGTACCACCGGCGTAAAGGGCGAACCTAAGTCATCCATTGGATCAACTATGTGGAACGTGGGAACCCAGCTCCGTCGCCTCTTTGGAGGCAGGCTAACCGCAAGGCATGCTGCCGGCGGGCTGGATTGGGAGGCGGAAAGAAGCGAATGCCCGGCTGTAATGGCCGGGATACCGGGTGAGAGATTCCCGACTCCGTAAGGAGGCTGACGTTCCGCTAGTCTCTGGTCACGTGAAAGGTGATTGAATCAGATGAAAGCAGGGAAAGCAAATGACGTCCGCCTTCGGGTGGATGGTGCGCTCTGTATGCCTTTGGCTACTCTGACGATCATGCGAATCGATGGTAACGTGAAGCAGGCCCTTCGGGGCGTGCGGGAATCCCCACAAGGGAGACCTTTTCAGAGGCTCGAGCCGTGTGAGGGGAAACTCTCATGCACGGTTCCTCGGGGGGTCGGGGCTTGCAACAGCCCCCGCCTACCCTACTTTTGTGCGTATCGGCCTGTTCTTTTCTTCCTTGACCCAACCTCCAGTATGACATATTATCATACCGGAGGTGAGCAATGGCTTCAGCAAAGATCGCAATCACAATGGATGAGAGCACGCTGCACCGGCTTGATCGGCTGGTAAAAGATCGGGTATTCCCGAACCGAAGTAAAGCGATTCAGGATGCAGTAGAAGAAAAACTACAGAAACTGGAACGAAACCGCCTTGCCAGGGAATGTGCCAAGCTTGACCCGGTTGTGGAGCAAGCTATGGCTGAAGAGGGTATGGGCGAGGAGTTGGACCAGTGGCCAGAATATTGAGGGGAGAGATTCGCTGGGCTGATCTGAATCCAGTAAAGGGAAGAGAACAAGCTGGCATGCGTCCTGTTGTTATACTCAGCCAAGATGTTTTCAATGAACGCTCAGGAACAGTAATCGCTATGGCCATCACCAGCCAGTCTCAACGTGCAGGATTTCCTCTCAATCTTGAACTCGACTCGAATGACCTTCCTAAACGCTCGTGGGTGAAAATCAGCCAAATCCGCACACTTTCAACAGAGCGAATCGGCAAGAAGATCGGTACGGCATCACCGGAAGAGTTAAACCAAATCATTGAAGGCTTGAACGAGATCATCGGAAGCTAATCGGGTAGCCGGGGGTTTTTCTCCCCCTACGGTCAGTGCATACTACACTGGAGCTCAAGCAAAAAGCAGCAGCATTTGACAGGCAACAATAGACATTTTTTCCTAACTTTAGCTTGCAGGGGACTGCGGGGGAGGCGGTGATGGGCGGTGTGTTGGGCCTCAAGATGTTGTGGCCTCTGGGGCAAACGAGAGAAAAGATATAGGCGCTATGAAACTTCCAAGGAATCAGGAAGCTATCGTTCCCGAGGATAAGATTAGTGGCTATCTTCTTTCTGAGAGCCATCCGGTTGGAAAAGCGAAGGCCAGGTACTTCAGGAAGATCGGGTACACTGAGAAGAACGTTGCCCAAACGAGGGAGGATCTGATCAAGATTGTCGTCACGAATGCAGTAAGTGAAGAAGTCAGCACTCTTTTCGGTGTTAAATACATCGTTGATGGAGAAGTGGTTTCACCAAACGGCACGAGAGCACGACCCCGTACCGTGTGGATAATTGAGATCGGAGAAGATCTTCCGCGTTTTGTCACAGCATATCCTAAAGGCAAAAGGTCGATAGAGGAGTAGAAAATGATCCGAGAGCTGGAAACCATTGTGCTCACCCGAGATATCCCAGAGCACGGCCTTCGTCGCGGGGACATCGAAGCAGAGCGGTTTATTGCCCTGATTCAGAGGGAACCCTTTGATTACACTAAGTGGCGCCAAGGTCTGGATGAAGACTTATCCATAGAGGAAATCAGCAAGAAAGCTATGGCCCTGAGGATGAAACAGACCGAACAAGCCAATGAAACAGGTGAAATGACCTTGTCGTGGCCCCTTGCTCTGATGGATGAGGGAGTCATGGCTTTTTGGTTTTGCAAAGATGATTCTTTAAAGTACCTTGCTCAAGAAACTCTTTGTCCGTTCGTTCTGTGGATTGGAAAAAATTTCCTCCGGGGTGTTCTCTTCGACGATAACGCCCTCATCCATGAAGATCACCCGGTCAGCCACTTCACGGGCAAACCCCATTTCGTGGGTGACCACGACCATGGTCATTCCTTCTCGGCCGAGTCGTTTCATGACCTCCAGCACTTCTCCCACCAACTCCGGGTCTAGAGCGCTGGTCGGTTCATCGAACAGCATGACTTTCGGCTTCAAGGAAAGAGATCGGGCGATGGCCACCCGTTGTTTTTGCCCGCCGCTCAGATGATCCGGATAGACATCGGCCTTGTCCGCAAGACCCACGCTGGCCAATAACTGCCTTCCGAGCTTTTCAGCATCTCTTTTTGGCATCTTGCGTACTTTTATCGGCCCTAAAGTCACATTGCCCAGAGCGGTCATATGAGGGAAAAGGTTGAACTGCTGGAAAACCATCCCAGCCTCGGTCCGTACGAAATTGATGTCCGTATTCTTATCCATCACGTCGTGATCGTCCACTATAACGGTACCGGAGGTGATCTCCTCCAGACGATTGATGCATCTCAGAAGAGTACTCTTGCCGGAACCACTCGGCCCCATGATGACGCACACTTCCCCGGCTGAAACTTCCAGGTCAATCCCCTTTAAAACCTCATGAGAACCAAACTTTTTATGAAGACTCTTGATTTGGATCATTATCATTTGATTTCCAGCTTCTTTTCCAGTCCATTCAGAATCTTAGCAATAGACATCGTCATAACCAGATACATCACAGCAACAGTCAACCAAATTTCAAAGGCCCTAAAATTGCCCGCAATAATTTCCTGCCCTGTTCTTGTTAATTCTCCCACCCCTACCACCACGAGTATGGAGGTATCCTTGAGGCTGATGATGAATTGGTTTCCAAGAGGCGGGATCATTCGTTTGAAAGCTTGAGGCCAAATGATGTAATACATGGTCTGCAAACGGGTCAGTCCGATTGACCGGCCTGCTTCCATCTGCCCTCTCTCAATGGATTGGAACGCACCGCGGAAGATTTCTGCGATATAGGCGCCGGCATTTATTCCTATAGCTGTGATTCCGGCTATGATGGGGGGTATGCGCATGCCGATGGCCAGCGGTAGCCCAAAATAAATGAACATGACCTGAACCATGAGAGGCGTACCGCGAACGCTCTCGACATAGGCGCCGGCCAGTTTTCTTATGATCGCGTTCTTGGAAAGCTTCATTAATCCTGACGTTGCTCCCAGAATGAATCCTGAGAGCAAGCCAAAAATCGTTATGACGATGGTCCACTTGAGGCCGGTCAGGAGTAATGGAATGGACTCCCATATAACGTCGAAATTGAATTCGAACCCACTGCCCATAAATTCACCGCCCAGGAGTTGCCAGTTTCACGCACCTACCGCTGCAATTAGCCTGCAGCCCTGGCAGTTCTAGCTTTGCCGGCAACTCCGTGAGATCCAAATCCGATTGCCGGAAAAGGAGTCAAAAATAAAGCAGGATGCAAAACACCCTGCTTCGTGCACTTAAGTTTTCAGGATCGAACGGGGCTACTTGGGAGTTGTGCCAAACCACTTTTTGTACAACTCGTCATACCTTCCGTCTTCCATTAGTTTGAGCAGCGCAACGTCCACTTTATCCCTTAACTCGCTGCCCTGGGGGAAAGCAATCCCGTAAGATTGCCCAGCATATAAAGGACCTACGGTTTTCACTTTGCCCTTGCCTTGATTCTTTGCATAGTAGAGAAGCGGAGGGGAATCAAAGAAGACCGCATCAACTCCACCGGAAACAAGCTCCATAAAGAGATTATCCGTATTGGGAAGCAGTTTTACTTCCTTGGTGGGCACCGACTTAAGAAAGTCAACACTGGTTGTCCCCAGCTTGGTGGCGACCACTTTACCTTTTAGATCTTCAACGGACCTTATATCCTTGTTGTCAGCCCTCACCAGAAGGATCAGACCGGCGTCGTAATAAGGGTATGAAAAATCAACTACCTTTTCGCGATCCGACTTGATGGTGATACCGGCAATGGCAGCATCAATGGCTTTGGACTGCAAGGCCGGAATGATCCCGTTGAAGTCCATGGTCTGCCACTGGTACTTCAGATCAAGGTCCTTTGCGATAGCATCCCACAGTTCGACATCAAATCCGGTGAGCTTCCCGTCTATTTTGAATTCAAACGGCATGAAGTTGGCATCAACTCCAACTACAAGCTCTTTGGCATGAGCCATTCCGACTGTCATGCTCGTAAGCAGGGCAACGACCAGTAGGATCTTCATAAAATGCTTCATTTGCACCCCTTTCGTGATTGTTGGAATTCAGCAATCCGGTATTAGTGAAAACAATGAACCCATTACGCAGCATATGCTTCACTGCGTTCTACATAGAAATGGGCTTAATGTCAAATAGGGAGGTAGGACGGTAGGACCTTGCCTGCTCGGTTCGGAAACTGCCGCAGGCTGCTTGCAGAGCAGGCCTGCGGCAGTTCCTTAACCAATCAGTCCTTATTTCCATGGGACTGCTGACGCATTTTTTCGCGGTACATTTTGAAAGACGCTTGAAGTTCTTGGAACTTCTCCTGTCCAAGAATCTTTCTGACTCCTAAAATGTAATGGAATTTTTCCTCCGAAAGTCTGCTCCGAACTGAATCAAGCTTTTGGAAGGCTTCCATCGCAGCGGTTTCATTTAACGGTTCCTGTTCCACCAGAGTTGCAAGGTCGAGCTTTTCCTTTTTCAGATCGCTCTTAAGTTCAATTAATTTTCGGCGGTTATCCAGGTACATTGCATCCAATTGCTGTTTTTGCTCGTCGCTGAGGTTAAGCTTCTCCGAAAATTCCGGCATGTACCACCATTTGCCCGGGAATAAATGCTCTGCAATGGAACGGAACGGCGCCAGGATCCAAAATGCGATGAATGTCAGGCACAAGATTTTTTTCAGCATAGTTTACCTTTCCTGCGAATCTCCAGATGCGATGATTTGTTTTCGTCGGCTGGAACAACGAAATCGATAAAATCCTCGTCAAAATCCGGATCCGATACGTCTGAAACCTCGACGTAAAAAGTTGGCAGGGCGTTTTCTTCCAACCTGTCGACCGAATCCAACAACTGTTCGTCCTCGGTCATTTCTCTTTCCAGTTGTGCCATCCTGTTTTCCGGTTTGTCTTTCGGGGGCAGCATATTGGTCAACATGAGAACAAGCAGGACAGCACCGAAGCCTGCAGCGCAAAGACTTCGCCAGTTCCACCCCCACCAGGAAGGTTGAACATGTCGCCGGTCGAACTCAGAAAAACGCACTTTTCTGCGAGGGGACGGCGAAGCCTCTCTTGCCAGTTCACCCAGCCGTTCCAACTTGGCTTCCATTTTCTGTTTACTAGCCTTGCATACCGCGCAGACCGTCAAATGTTCACGCAGATTGGGAGGCAAATCGACCTCTTCCACCAGAGACCGGATAAGCTGATCTTCATTTAAATGGCCGGCTCGCTTAATAGTCATCACGTCTCACCCTCTAAAAAAGTCTGCAGTTCCTTATCCCCTTTAAATTTATTCAACGATCTGTACAGATGTGTCTTTATGGCGCTCTCGCTTTTGCCCAGAACGGCCGCTATTTCTTTTATACTGAGGTGATCCAAGAATCTCAGGTAGAAGACCTCTCTTTCCCGGCGCGAAAACTTTTGCGAAAATCGTCTTACTTGACCCCAAAACTCTTTTCGCAACACGTGGTCTAAAGCTCCCGGAGCATCATCTTTCTCAGTGTTGATGCGATTGTCTGTAACATCTTCGCCTGAAATCCCCAGGAAGCGAAGGACCCGTTTTTTTCGATAAAAGTCGCGAATCCGGTTTAAGGTTATACGAAATAGCCAGGGCTCGAATTTGTCATGTTCTTTTAGTTTAGGCAGGCTATTGTAAGCCTGCAAAAAGATATCCTGCAGCAGATCTTCAGAGTCCATGCGAGAACCCGTTCGGTAATAGACCATACGAAAGACTTTATCTTGGAAAAGTTCCACGATTTTATCGAAGGCTTCTCGATCCCCTTCCCTGGCTTCTTCCACCAGGGAAAGGAGGATGTCGGCACCCGACCTCTGGGGGTTATCTGAAGTCAATTCCTCAGGCATCATGTTCACAAGTTTAACCCCGCTTCAGGTGCCATTTCCAGTGCTATTCGAAGCAAGCTTTCTGCTATGAAGTGTTGTGTTATCTGCAGTAAACCGAAGCGCAGCCCCAGCCACGATAATAATTCCCTGGATAATTTGGAACCCACTTCCCCCAGCGATTATAGTGGCCATGTCCCCATCGCCGCGGTGGATGATGCCGTGGCGCATAATATCCCCACCGGCTGTATCGTCCTGGAGCATACCTTGCCGGAGGACCGTAGTAACGACCTCTGTAGCCATGCTGTCCGTGCCCATACTGCCCGGCATTAATCAACAAGCCGGCGGTTATTCCCGCGGCGCCGCCAATGGCAGCTCCCTGTGGGTCTCCACCGACAACATAGCCGGCTGCCGCCCCCAACGCACCCAGAGCCAGAGGGCTCACTGGCTGGGCTTTAGTCGGGGCCGAAATGAAAACTGCTGCAACCACCAGCAAAACAATCATTGAAAGGATTCTAACTCTCATTTTTATCCTCCTCTGCTAAAAATTTTCTGGATTCATCATCTACTCGTTCAATGCAAGTTGGCTTTTACTTGTTAAGACGAACCAGAAAGTAATTTTGTCTACAAGGAGGCTGGTTTTTTGACGTTTCAAGCATCTTGCCTGAATCCCACTCGTCCGTGATGATCAATTGAATCTTACGGTTGCAATTACAGCTCTTTATTAATTAGAATTAGATTGCTTTGCCAGAATGGTTCCGTGCGAACATATGTCGGGTGAATCAGTCTACGTGTCCGAAACCCCTCAATCGTCATTCTGGCGAAAGTACCGCCGGGGCGGCATCTACGGCCATGAATCCAGCTTTTAAGCGTCTTCCGGAGCCCGGCTTTCGCCGGGGTGACGAGATGGTTGTAGTGCTTGATGGACACTTTATTGCGTGGGTCTTTACTTAGGCCTACGCTCCTTAATTCCAGCAGGTGCAATCCAAGCTTCGACCACCGAATTGGAGGACCTCATGGCCATACTTTTAAAAACGCGTCTATCCGCACTCCGAATATCAATATTCGTTTTTGTGCTTTTTAGTTGTTTTCTCGTTGCTTCCGTGCACGCCCAAAGCAGTGCATTGCAAGAGCTTGCAGCGCGTGTCGCCGGCAAATTGATACCTCTTGAACGCCTGTCACTCACCGATTGCCCTGAGGGCATAGGTAAATTGAGACCTGCACGTGTAGTAGCGCAGATTATCCAAAATAAATTTTACCGGTGGCAGGAATACGATGTTAAGGGTGCCGACGGTCAAGCCGGAGTGTGCATCGTAGTTGTTCAGCCGCACCTCGGTCCACTTTCAAAGAAAGATGCACAGGTCCTGTTAAGCGCCTCGGAGACATGGAAAGAGTCTATTCCAGAGCCTGGCGAGATGATCATCCTGCCTCCATCGGACCCGAGCCTTGACCTCCCTGCGGTACCCTCGCCTGTTCCCGGTGAATTTCGAAATCCGATATCTCAACCGGAGACGGATGTCTCTCACAAACCGGATGCCGCTCCATGGCCTCAAAAAAAAATTATTAATGATTCTGCCATTGACTCAATAAACCCTGAAAACGCCGTTGGTTCCGATGATCGCATACGGGTGGCAAACACTCAACAATATCCATGGAACACGGTCTGCTATGTCAGCTTTACAAGCTTAGGAGCAGGGTATAGAGGTACCGCTTTTCTGGTTTCACCATACGTTGCACTCACTGCCGGACATAATGTTTACAACGCTAATTATTTGAGCTGGAGCTATAATTTTCTTATAGTGCCCGGGCAGTACCAAAACTATGCCGGAGGTTCTGTTTACCGACCCTATGGAACACGGTATGCCGCTGAATTGCACACCAACAACGCCTACCTGCAGGGAGGTGACTTCGAATACGATTACGCCGCTGTAATGTTTGATGAACCTTTCGGCTCAATTTCCACCTTCATGCCGGTAGAATTCGATTCTACTCCGACCAGGATCAATGTCGTCGGATACCCTCTCCAGGTTCAAGATGAATTCAATAGTCAGGCAATGTGGCGCTCTTCAAGCAGCGTTTATGCCACGGATGATCGGATTATCTACTACACGGCGGACACATCCGGCGGCAACAGCGGCGGTCCTGTTTATCTCGACAGTCTCCGGGTGGTGGGCATTCATACCTTTGGCTTGGTCGGCGTCGACGTGAACGGTGGCACCCGTCTGGTCTCGTCTAACGAGAATACCATTACCCAATGGATGCAATGGAGTCCCGGAGGAACCTTTACTGACGTTCCGCCATCCTACTGGGCCTACGATTATATAGAAAAAGTCTATCAAGCGGGAATCGCGGAAGGTTGCGGCAACGATAGGTACTGCCCCGAAGACCTTGTCACAAGGTCAGAAATGGCGGTTTTTATTGAAAGAGCGCTCCACGGCGGCAGCTACAATCCACCTGCTCCAACCGGAGT
>Ga0210125_1000176_pt1 | contig 10307 bp, 10 predicted proteins | sample RushMan_CattailN_FD_185555 | JGI IMG/M metagenome (GOLD analysis project Ga0210125, IMG submission 185555) | Wetland microbial communities from San Francisco Bay, California, USA, that impact long-term carbon sequestration -... | ecosystem: Environmental > Aquatic > Marine > Wetlands ...
GAAAAGAGTAGCCCCGCCGGCAAAAAGGACTGTTCCAACCAGTATGCGGACAAGCTCTGAAAAGTATCCGGGAATGAAACAGGTGGCCATGCCAAAAATGGCCGTACACATTCCAATGATGATGAGCGCCCATGACCGGCGCAGATCACCAAATGGAGTCTTACCCATCGTGATAATCTGAAACGATACAATGACCAGGAAGAGCCCATATGCGCTGTCCGGGTTGTGTGGCAGATCTCCAGTGTGAATTTTAAACAGCAGCAGGCCAAAGAGGAGCATGAATACTCCGAAGATGAGTAAGATGACAACTTCAAGAGAGAGTTCGGATTCTTCCCTCACTCTTGCATGGCTTTGTTGTTGCTGACGATCTGACGGCAAATGAGTATTTCCCCTTTTTTGATATCAGAACTGTGGTAGTATTTGTGTGAGGCCACCTCAATCAATGCTGTCTGATGCAGTTTGGCTGCAACCGCAATGGTCTAAGAAAGCTACGTTAAAACAATGTAACGAGTCGCAGTGTGATCGCGTGGGCCGCCGGAAGATCCGGGCGCTGTCCTGGATTAGGGATATAAGTGTAAGCAAGCGCCGGGCTGAGCGACCAGAAGCCGTCTCCCAACTTGAAGAAAAAAGTCGTGAAATAGACGGTCTGAAGCATGAATTCGCTGTCTCGCAGGTCTGTTGATTCTGATTCTACACCGGGATAGAAGAACTCGCCAGCGCCCGGCATGTCGTTGAGCGAGGACCATGCCATACCAATGCTTATCTGATCGGCCGGCCGGCCTGGAATCATGCGGATACTCGTAAGACCGGCGCCGACATAGGTCTTGACTGCCTGTGTGTTGGCATTGGTCCGGGCGAATTGAAAGTAGCCGTCAATCCCGGCGTTGTCGCGATGCGGATGCATGTACCAGAGACGATGATTTGCAAAAAGGTAATATCCTATCGCGCCATTTTCGGTGGTGAGAGAAGGGGTGTAAAGCTCTCCGGTTTGCCCCCAGACTCCGACTCCGATCCTGCCCGGCAATTCCTCGTCGCCCAGGAGCCAGGAATACCTAACCTCGCCGATGTGCAGCTTGTAGCTGTTGAAAGTGGGCGTACTCTTAATTCCCGTCTGTACACCTCGAATACCATTGGCGTCGAAAAGGCCGTATGAAGCATAAAACTTCTCGGTGGGTACAAAGTGGACTACCGCGCCGTAGCCTGTATTGTAGTAAGAGGGAAGCCTGCCGAACAGGGTGGGGTTGAGGCCCACCGGAACGAACAAGAGGTTCGTAATGTCACCCTCCGTAAACCGAGAGGCGCCGAACGTGACTGGCGTCTGGACATTGCCGAAACTACCGGGACCGTTGATTTTGCCGATTTGGAAGATCAATTTGTCATTGAACAGGCGTTGACGCCACCATATCTGCATGAGCTCCTGCCGGTCGCGGGGCGGTTGTCCGTCCATGACAGTGTATAGCTGGACGGAACCGGCGGCTTCGTTGGTCGCTCCTCCGGTAAACTCGAGGAATTCGATGCCGAATGTCCCACCTGGTATGCTGAGGGCTTTCTCTGTGTCAAGGGACGCGTGAAGCCCCAGCGCGAAATTAAGGAATGTCGAGCCCGGCTCGACCCCACCAGAGGCAATCGAGTTGAATTCCGGAATTAAATAGCCGCCAAGACTCAACCCGTACTTGTCGCTCAGTCCCAGCATACGCCCCAGTTGGTCCCAGCCGATGAATGTATATGCCGCCTGAGGGTTTGCAGCGATCTGGCCGCCACTCGGGGGAAGATCAGGCGCAGGAGGAGCAGCTAGAGCCACCCCAGCTAGGGCGGAAACCAAAAGAAGACCCTTGGCTAAGAAAAGACTCAGTAGACATCGGATGGATGAATCGATAGGGATTTTCCGAACAGTTTTTTCGCGAGGTAAGCGCCTTGTCGTTGAAATGATTAGGAGATTTAGCCCTTTCCTTCTACCAGCACGTGATCTCATCGCACAATTGCTCCTTTAGGAAATTAGGTGGAGCTAAAGATAAGATATGCAATCGTTTCAGTTGGAGAAATGAAGGTTGTTTAGTTTTCGAAGCCATCAATCCCGTACCATTTGTTGTGCAACCTGTATGCCGCAAATCCTCAAATGCTGCCAAGGCTAGGTTATGACCCTCTGGCTCTTCGCAGCGGGGAAGATAATTGGCCAGACAATTAATTAGATAGAACGGTGATTGTGTCAGCATTTTTTACATTCTGGAAAATTCCAAATTAGTATGACAATCAAACTTGTTAGGTGTATGGATTCAAATCGACGGCTTCTACTATCAGTCCATGGCTGCCTAGCCCTCTGGCAGTCTCTTATTCGCCCATAAGCGCCGCGCAACGGATTTCCATCCAATATCGCAACCTCGAGATGGGTAGTTTTGCTATACGGATACACAAAACAAATCCGTAACGCAAGCCTTCCAGCACAAAGTAAAGATACGTTTCAGCTGCACGTGCTCTTCGAGTGATTCTCCAACTTCAAGATATCAGGAGCATATCTGATTTCCAAAAAGGCGAAACGCAGGTCACTATCTAAGAGAGATGTTTGGTTCTTGACTTCTCCTTCGAGCCGTCCCAGAATTTAGCAAAAACGTTCTGTAATCCTGCGCTGCTTTGTATTCCACGAACCCGGTCGTGATGAACGATCCGGGAAGGAATTCATCTCAAACTTGGGGGTCCGAAATGGAAAAGTATTTGACAGAATTCATTGGCACGTTTTTCCTCGTTCTAACTGTTGGCTGTACAGTCATTGGTGGCGGGGCAGGAGTTATTCCTCCATTGGCGATAGGCTCGGCCCTGATGGTAATGATATTTGCGGGCGGGCATATCTCGGGGGGCCACTACAATCCTTCCGTGACGCTTGGAGTATGGATTCGGGGCAAGTGTTGCACCAAAGATGTCGTCCCTTACTGGATTGCACAAATGGTCGGGGGAATCCTTGCAGCGATTGCGGTGAAATATTTAAAGAGCGGCGTTGCAGTAACTCCCATGAGTCCTGAAATAGGACCTGCACTCTTGGCTGAGTTCTTATTCACCTTTGCACTTGTCTATGTTGTCCTGAATGTTGCCACTTCCAAAGGGACAAGCGGAAATTCTTTCTATGGTCTGGCCATTGGTTTCACGGTTCTCGTAGGAGCCTTTGCAGTCGGAGGTATCTCCGGAGGAGCCTTCAATCCGGCCGTTGCTGTGGGGATCACTGTGATGGGACTTTCAGCATGGTCCAACATCTGGATCTTTCTCGTTTCTAATCTTCTAGGTGGCGCAGTAGCCGGTTTTGCATTCAAGGGCTTAAGCATCGAGGACAAAGAGCCGGAAGCCAATTCGGCCGTGAATGTTGACGCAGTTTAGTGTTTCAGTCATCCAATGACGACGATGATCCGCCTACAGTACAGGCTCCGGTGCTTAGCTCAGTGCCGGATCACCCCCTTGGTCCTACGATAGCAGCAGTTACATTTCCATGAGCCGCGGGGTTGTGGAAAGTTTACAGTCTCTTGTCAATACGGAAACTTCTAGATTAAGGTGTCATGCTGCCCAACCCGTGTGATAAAAGCTCCCTTTTTCAAGGCTTGTGAAGTGACCTCAACAACTTATTCAGTTCGGTAGTATTTCTTTGTGATATCGATAACTTTATTATGGTCCACTGATGCGAAAATGATCAGCCGCCGACGAGTAACTGTTGATGCTCCTGCTGAGCAACGGCCCGGTGCTCCAGGTTAAAGCTTTGCGGCAGGCGCGGGTGGGACTGGTGATTACCGGAAACGAGGTCTATCATGGACTCATTCAGGACCGGTTTACGCCGGTTCTAACCGAGAAAGTTAAGGGATTGAGGTCGAAGGGCACGCCCTTGATTTTACCTCAGAGAGTGCCGACCTGATCTCGCAGACCATCCGGTCGCAGCTCGACCAAGGCTGTGACCTTCTGCTGCTTTTGACCGGCGGCATGAGCGTCGATCCGGATGATGTCACCCGTCACGGGATTCGGCAGGCGGGCGCAACAGAAATGCACTACGGATCTGCGGTTCTGCCTGGAGCCATGTTCCTGGTCGCCTACCTGGGTGAGATTCCACTTTTGGGCGTTCCCGCCTGTGCCTTGCACCATCGGGCGACGGTTCTGGATCTTGTGCTGCCGCGCATCCTCTCAGGTGAACACGTGGGCAAGGCTCAGCTGGCCTTCTACGGTCATGGTGGTTTGTGCCGCGACTGTCCCGACTGTTCCTACCCACACTGCCCGTTCGGAAAGGGCATCTAGGGAGAAATAGATTGGATCGGCAAAATCGTCTTCCTGACCCATATTTCAACCGTGAGATCATAACGTCGAGCTCGAGCCGGCAGGTGTCGTCTGTGTCGAGGTAATCACGCTACAATCTCTGTTACGCATGCGGTTCCTGCCTGACGGCCTGCCCCGTGTGCCAGGAACCTGCGGTTTTCGATCCCATGTGGATGCTGCGCATAATGAATCTCGGCTTTGCAGGCGATCTACTCTCCTCCCCCATGATGTGGCTTTGCATCGACTGTGAAACCTGTACGCGGGCTTGTATGCAGCTGGTTCGCGTGCATCTTTTCATCCGCCGCATACAACAGATCGCCCTGCAAGAAGGATACGTCTCCGTGGCTTTTATCCGATCCTGGAAGTTGGCACGGAAAACAATCTATTCCCGCTTCATTGAAAAAACTGATAGCCTGCTTTTGTTTCCGGCTGTTTCATCAACCAATTCCCAGTCAACCTTTTGCCCCAAGGAAATTCAGAGCTGTATCCCAGCGGTCGAAGAAAATAGCACATGCCGGGGGTTATGGGGTGGGTAGTGACGAAAAGCTCATCAACTGCGGTATTCGCTAAAACTATCGAGCAGCCGGCGAAATGAGGCGGGCTTGTATTTTTTAAAAGCTTCCTCGTCCACATAGACAAAACCATAACGAACGTCCTGCTGGGCGAGGTTGCGCAGAGTGTCGGCATCTTCCAGATCCACACTCCGGTCGAACAGCCCATCCTGCACGAACGCCTTGACTTTGCCGTAGAGCACGTCATAGCTGCTCACCAGCCGTAGTTCCTGCATGAGGGTGCGCGCAAAATAGCCGATCGCGCTGCGATAGTCCACCACCCCCGAAGAATCGAGAATGATTTTGTGTGTCACCTCTCCGGTTGTGATGTCCTTGAAGACGATTTCGCGCTGTTCTCCTTCGTTGAACCGCCGGTAGGATACATGGACATGCTTGGAGCCATGGCTTAAACCGTTGCTTGCAGTGCGAGATCTGCAAAATCGAGCAGTTCCTGCAGATGGTTTTCGATAACATCGACGATGATGCTCAAATCCAGATCGGCGTAATCATGCACCAGGAGGTTGCGGAAACCGACCATAGCCTGAAGATTTGCCGCCATGGGTTCATCGATCAAACCGGCGTGCTGCAGCAGCGCAAAGGATTCCCTGCTGTCTTTGGGCAGGCCGAGCTTTTTGGTCTGGATCAGGTGATTGGCGATATCGATGCAAAGTTCGCAGGCACGCTGCAGGTTCATGGCGATGGCATCCTGTTTCTGATAGTCCGATCCGAACGGAATGCCGCTGTCCATGGCATAATAGAGCTTGATTTGCCTGATGCAGCGCTCGATGCTGACTTTCTTATTCAAGACGATCTCATTCATAGATCGTAGAACCTCCCGGTGCGCAGGCCCTCCGCCAGCACTTCGGCCCGTTCTTGATTGAGCTTCTGGTAGAAAGAGAGGACCAGCATCTCAAATTCTTCCACCGCATACCGATCTCCACAATAAATCAGCGTGCCGCCGCCGATGATTTCCTTTTGCATCACTGTGGAAACCCGGCGCAGGTTCAATAGATCGACCGCTTTGTGCAGCGCCTTTTCAAGATCAACGCGGCATGGACTGAGTGCGAGATTTTTTTCCCTTTTGGCCTGATCGGGCGGCAGCAGCAGAGCGATGTCCACATCGCTTTGCTGCCACTCGTTTTCCGTTCCATGCGAGCCGAAAAGATAAATGCCTTGAACTTCGGGATAGTGTGCCGGAACAGTTTTGGCAATGATCGCCGCGGCCGTCTCATTCATGGCTCATATGCTCACTCCCACGATCTTCATGGTGTCGCCGCCGATCTCGATGTCCATGGAAAAATCAGCGCCCACATCGAACGGCGGATCGATGTAGATCAGTTTGTTGTCGCCCCAGATGAGCTTGTTGGTCCGGCCCTTGAGCTGACGGCCCCGGTTGTCCGTATTGAACAGATGCAATTGCAGGGAGGTGTCCTTTTCCGAACGCGGCCCGTCCACCTGCTCGATCACCTGAAACGGCAGCACCAGGCTGCACACTTCGCTGGCCTTGCCGTTCCAGACCAGCTCCACTTCACGTTTGTCCGCAAACAGCAGAAACCGGTACTTGTCCGGCAGCGGCTTGTCCGCCTCCAGGTAGCGGATGATGTCCTGCTTTTCCTGTTCCGTCAGTCGAGCCATGGGGAGTCCTTTTGGCTGTTCAACCCTTCATGCATGCTGCAGCGCGCTTAGCGCTCCAAGGAGCAGATTAAGTGGTTGCGCGAATCCACGATTGCATGAGTTTTGCGAAAGAGGGGCGGGATGTCAAGGAAATTGCCTGAAAAGATGAAAGTTGTCGGATTGCGGAAGACAAGCCTCACCTTTTAAAGATTGAAAGGTCTTCCAGTTTATTCTGTTGCCGACGAGAGCAACCTTTACGAGGACCTGGATGGTTTTCAGAACTTGAGCTTTTGCGCCGCCCTGTATGGTTTGCGCAAGCGCGAACGCGAGGCGCGGGCTAAAAAGCAGCTGCAGCTGTTCGGTCTCGCCGAGGTCGGCAAAAGGCCCTCCAAAGCTTACTCCAAGGGGATGAAAAGAAAGCTCACCATTGCCGCCGCAATCATTCACAGGCCCAGGATATTGTTTTTGGACGAGCCCACGTACTCTGCACCAGATGAATCAGGAAACCAGTGACCAACAACTCATGCAGGCCGTTGCCCGGGGGGACCTCGATGCGTTCAACGAACTGGTTTTGCGCTATCAGGGCTTTGCCTGGAAGACGGCTTACCGCTTTCTCGGGGATGGGATGGAAGCGGAAGACGTTTCTCGGGATGCTTTTCTCAAGATTTTGAAAGCCGCTCCCCGCTATCGGGCGAAAGCAAATTTTCGCACCTATTTCTACCAGATTCTGACCCACCTTTGCATCGATCGCAGCCGTAAAAAGCAGCCCATCAGCATGGACATAACTCCAGAGGTGTGATCAAGGCAAAACAGATCGAGCTCATCGATTTATTGGGCGTGGCCCCTCCCGACCAAAAGGAAATTAAACAGAAACAGGAAGAAATCCAGCGCCTGCAGGGAGCGGTTCAGGACCGGGTCATCGTCCATTTTCTTCAGGAGAGCTCACTTTTGACCCCTGAACAGCGAGCCCACTTTTTTGAGCTCATCAAGGAGCGTATAGGAACCGGTGAGCAGGCATGCCCTCCCGGGATGAGGTCTTTCGGACAGGGCAGCCCGGGGGAAAGGCCGGAGTCATTGCGTCGGTTCCGACGCAAGATTTTCTAAAAAGAACGGGGGTTTTTGGCAGCTCGTTCGTTTATAGGTTTAAGAGCTTCGGCTCGTCTTTTTCGTATGGTGTACAGAATGTATTGAGACGTTGCTGTTCGAGCAGCCTTGCTCGGAGCAACACAAAAGGAAATTGAACCATGTGGATTGTTAAACTCGCATTGCGGCGGCCCTACACCTTTGTGGCGGCTGCGCTGGTGCTATTGCTGCTGAGCCCTTTCGTGCTTTTGCGCACGCCAACAGACATTTTCCCGGCGATCGATATCCCGGTCGTGAGCGTGGTCTGGGTGTACAACGGCCTGAACGCCGACGAATTCGAGCAGCGCATCATCTCCAATCATGAGCGCATGATCAGCACCCTGGTGAACGATATCGAGCACACCGAATCCACCGCATACAACGGCGCAGGGGTGATCAAGGTTTACCTGCAGCCCGGCGCATCGGTATCGGATGCGGTGGGACAGCTTGCGGCGAGCGGCCAGACCGCCCTGCGCTTCATGCCTCCCGGCATCAACCCGCCCTTCATTATCAGATACAACGCTTCGACGGTGCCGATTCTCCAGTACAGCCTGGCGAGCAAGAAATTCTCGGAACAGGAAATCCAGGACATGGCGATGAATCGCATCAAAGTCGGACTTGCCACCGTACGGGGTGCGTCCGTGCCCTATCCTTATGGCGGGAAGGCGCGGGTTGTGGCCGTGGATCTCGATCTTCGGGCGCTGCAGGCGAAGAACCTCGCCCCACAGGATGTGGTCAATGCCTTTAACGCTCAGAACTTCGTCCTGCCCAGCGGCACGGCAAAGATCGGAGAGACCGAATACAACGTGTCCTTGAACAGCAATCCGACGGTGCTGACGGCCCTGAACGATATACCCGTCAAGACCGTGAACGGCGCCGTGATCCGCGTGGGCGACGTGGCGCAGGTGCACGACGGCTATCAGCCTCAGCAGAACGTGGTGCGGCTGAACGGGGTGCGCGGCGTGCTGCTCACCATCTACAAGAGCGGAGCGGCTTCGACGCTGCGCGTGGTGGAAGGTGTGAAAAAGGCCATGCCGATGATCCTGGCCGGCCTGCCCCCCGAGCTTGAGGCCAGGGAATTCGCCGACCAGTCCCTTTTTGTCCGCGCGGCGGTAAATGGCGTAGTAAAGGAGGGCCTGATCGCGGCAGCCCTGACGGCGGTGATGATCCTGCTCTTTCTCGGCTCCTGGCGGAGCACCTTCATCATAGCCCTCTCTATTCCCCTTTCGGTGCTCACGTCCCTTGCCATCTTGAGTGCCCTCGGCGAAACCATCAACCTTATGACGCTCGGAGGGCTGGCGCTGTCAGTAGGCATTCTGGTGGACGACGCCACGGTTGAAATCGAAAACGTCCACCGCCAGATGGCGCTGGGCAAGCCCAACGTTCAGGCGATCCTCGACGGGGCCCGGGAAATCGCCCTTCCCGCCTTCGTTTCGACCCTCTGTATCTGCATCGTGTTCGTGCCGATGTTCTTCCTGTCCGGCGTGGCCCGATACCTTTTTGTTCCGCTGGCCGAAGCGGTCGTCTTCGCCATGCTGGCAAGCTATGCGCTCTCGCGGACCCTCATTCCGACTCTGGTGATGTGGTTTTACCGAAACATCGAGTACCGGGACCACGCGGCCGATCCCGATACGTCAGCGTTTTGGATGCGCCCCTTAGTAACCCTGCAGGCCCGATTCGAGCGCGGCTTTACCAGGTTCAGCGAGGGCTACCGCCGAATGCTTGGGACGGTGCTGGCCCACCGTGCGGCCTTCGTGGTGCTCTTCCTGGCGTTTTGCGCCGGCAGCTGGATGCTCGTCCCACGGCTCGGCCAGGATTTTTTCCCGTCTGTGGACGCCGGCCAGTTCCGGCTGCACGTGCGCGCCCACAGCGGGACGCGCATCGAGGAGGCCACCCGCCTCGTGGACCGGGTCGAGACGGTCATCCGCGAGGAGATTCCAGCGGCCGAGCTCGGCGGCATTCTCGATAACATCGGCATGCCCTTCGGAGGAATCCCCCTCACCTATATCGATAATGGTCTTACCGGGACGGGAGATGGGGACATCCTCGTGTCCCTGAGCCCCGGCCACCGGCCGACCGAAAACTATGTGCGCCGCCTGAGGTCCCGGCTCAACCGAGACTTTCCGGGGACCACCTTCTATTTTCTGCCCGCGGACATCGTCAATCAGACCATCAACTTCGGGCTGCCGGCCCCGTTCGATATCCAGATTGTCGGTAGGGACCGTGAGAAAAGCCGCGCGATAGCGCAGGCGCTGGTCGAGAAGATCCGCAAGGTACCGGGGGCCGTGGACCTGCGCGTGCAGCAGCCTTCCGATCAGCCCGAGCTCCATTTCGCGGTTGATCGCACCAAAGCATCGCTCATGGGGCTCTCCGAGCGCGACGTGGCCAACTCGGTGCTGGTGAGCCTCTCCGGCAACAGCTCGGTGCAGCCCAACTACTGGCTAAACCCCAAAAACGGCATCCAGTACCAGGTGAGCATCCGGACGCCCGAGTATCCCATGGATTCGCTTTCAGCTCTCGAGGCGATTCCGGTGAGCGCCGGCAGGCCCGGCAAAAACGATGCCCAGATCCTCACAAACGTCGCCTCCTTTAAGCGCGCGAGCGGATCGCCCGTCTACTCCCATTACAACGTGATGCCGGTCATCGATGTCTTCGGCGGCGTGGACGGCCGCGACCTGGGCGGGGTGCTGAAAGAGATCACTCCTATCATCGAGCAGGCGAAAAAGAATCTTCCGAAGG
>Ga0210125_1000177_pt1 | contig 10283 bp, 6 predicted proteins | sample RushMan_CattailN_FD_185555 | JGI IMG/M metagenome (GOLD analysis project Ga0210125, IMG submission 185555) | Wetland microbial communities from San Francisco Bay, California, USA, that impact long-term carbon sequestration -... | ecosystem: Environmental > Aquatic > Marine > Wetlands ...
TGCCGAACAGCAGGTGCCGATAGGCCGTCCCGAGGAGATCATTTTCCGGTACTGGGGGGCAGCGCTCGGGATAGCCCTCCAGGGTTGCGATCTGTTCTTCCAGCTGCAGAATAAAAGCGGCCGCTGCTTCGGGGTTATCCTGGGCGATGTAATCCCAGATGGCTGCTATATCTGCCTCCGCAGCGGCAGTGATATCAACTCTGTATTTTTTTCTCACGTTTGAATACTTTGACAAAATCACGTGCAGAGCGGGTTCGCCCACTCTCCAGGTCTTGTTCGGCCGGAGCGATGAGCTTTGCCAGGTTCGCCGCCTGAAGGTGTTTCTCATAAACCCGAACATCAAGCAGCACGGAATCGGCCCTGCCGTTCACCGTCAAAATGATCGGCCGCCCCGTGGCGTGCAGATGATCAAGGATTTCACGGGTATGGCGTTTCAAATCGGTTACGGAACGAATATCTTCAGAAGGGCTCATCTGTGACATCTTTTTTCTCCTATGATGCGTTATTTAGCATCAAATATAACATCATTTCATCAGCCACTCCAGTATGTTTTGCCCTCTATTCGGAATCCCAGACAATTTGGCGACGAGCTGTGGTCCAGTTGCCTCCTTCTAAAATTGCGTTCGATGTCCTAATAGAGCATTATCACGTCCCTGTTTACGGCCCTCGCTGCGGAGATTCTTTTTCCGGCTGTCACGAAAAAACTATCGGTTTCGACTCAGAATCAGGTGTTCAATGCCCTGCTCTTTTTTTTCCCGGCACTTTCTGAATAAGGAGTTCGGGAAGATCGGGGGGGTTGTCTTATGAACGAGGGCGCTCCTTCCAGTTTGCGTTGCTCGGCGCTGTAAAAGAACCGCCGTATCCGACATGGCACCCACGATATGGTTAGGGTATCTCACCTATACATGGTGAGATACCCTAACCATATAATGGTAAATTTGACAAACGAGGCAGAGGAATTGAGCTTCAATTCGAATCTTCTAATTAGTTTTCGGGGCAGTCGTTTGTGGGCGAAAACCCGCTCTGTTTTTACTCCTCGAGGTATTGACGGCTTGAGTGGTGAGCAACGTCTTTGTCCTGCAACCAGCAAAAAAAATCGTTGTTGCCGAGCCGGACTTTTTCTAAAGTATTCTACGATTTTTTTTCCTTAGGCAGATGGATATGAAAGGATTGGACGAAATGGCATACTCCGACGGTCGGCCCGAAACGGTCCGCATGATGTACGAGGCACGCACGGTTGATGAACTGAAGCAAATCGCCAAATATCTGGTCAACGCTTCCAGAGATAGCAGCGCTATGCGAAGGGTGGTACAGACCTCTTCCAAGGCTTCCCATCTGCCGACACGGAAAGCCGAGCTGATCGAATGGATTGAAAGAGCGGCTCGGGACGACGCATTTCTCAAAAGCTACTACGAACATATGGGCTCTCTGGAAAGGGCGGCCATCCAGGAAGTGGTCCATTCCGGCGACGGAGCACTCGATTCGTTCCGTTTTAAAGCGAAGTACGGCGCCTTGCCACGAATCACAACACCGTGGTCGTATCGCAGAGAACCTGAAGAGTTTCCACCTCTTGCGTTTCTGCTCGGTCCAGGCGGACTCATGCCACGCGATCTTCAATCCCGTATGAAGAATTTCGTACCCCGGCCGAAGGGGGTAGAAGCGTCATCACAAGAGCAGCTCCCTGAGGAAGTGGAAATCTACCGCGGGAACGAAACCGCTCCGCTGGTGCAGCACAATACCGAACACGCCGCGATACAGGACATTATGGCCGTTTTGCAGTTGGTGGATATGGGTAAGGTGGGCGCCAGCGCCAAGACCGGAAGGCTCTCCCAGGCGGGAGCGAATGCGGTTCGTAGAGTGCTCTCCCACGGAGACTTCTATCCCGCGGAGATGGACATCGAGAATAAGTACGACGTTCAATTGGGCTCTTTGGGGATTCGCCCGTTTGCCTGGGGAATGCTCCTACAGGCGGGTAATCTGGTGCAGGTCAGCGGAAGCAAACTGGAGCTCACCCGAACCGGCCGGGCGGCTCTCAAGAAGGATCCGCATCAGATACTGGCAGGCCTGTGGGAGAGGTGGCTGAAGAGCAAGATACTGCATGAGATGAACCGAATCGAGGCGATCAAAGGCCAGAAGTCGGCCAAGCATCCTCTGTTTGCAGCGGCGCCCTGCAGACATGAAATCGCCTCCACCCTTTCCGAACTGGAAGAGGGGAAGTGGATAAAGACGCAGGATTTTTTCAATTATCTCGCCGCGGCTGGCCACGGCTTCGAAGTTGTTCGAAACGATTGGGTATTGTATATCTCGGACCCCCAGTACGGATCTTTCGGAGACAACTCCGTCACCTGGAATCACACCAACGGCCGCTTTGCCCGCGCATTCCTGCTTGAGTACGCGGCCACTCTGGGCCTGATCGATGTGGCCCTGGTGCCTCCCTGGGGAGCTTTGTCGGACCACGGAGCCCTGTGGGGGGCGGGCGACCTGTCGTGCCTCAGCCGTTACGACGGTCTATGGGCGCTGCGGCTCAATTCCCTGGGGGCCTGGATTGTCGGCAAGAAGGAAACCTACGTCCCGTCGTTCCACGATGAACCTTCGCTGCGGGTTTTGCCGAATCTGGAAATCACCATGATGGGATCATCCCTTCCTTCGTCCGACGCATTGTTCCTGGACCGCATTTGTGAAAGGATTTCAGAACGCGTCTGGCGCTTGACCCTTGCCAGGCTCCTGCAGGCGGTGGAAGAAGGAGTCGAAGCGGAGCGCGTCATCGCATTTGTCGAAGAGCGCAGCAAAGGAGATTTGCCCCAATCCGTGCGCGCATTTCTCGATGATGTTGTGGTGAGAACCGGCAAAGTACAGGATCGAGGCGAAGCTAGGCTGGTGGAATGCATCGATGCACCACTGGCTCAGCTCATAGCCAATGACAGCCGACTACAAAACCTTTGCGTTCTGGCCGGAGAGCGTCATCTCGTCGTGCTCCAGGAAAACGCGGCACCATTCCGCAAAGCCTTACGGGAGCTTGGGTACGTGTTGAAGTAAAATATATAGGACAAGCTCCTAGCGCAAAAACCACTGATGGACGAATGCGCCGATCAACCACACTGCAAAACTCGCCGACAGGGCGATTGAAAGCGAAAGCTGTTTTTGAAAACAGAGAAATGCTACCAGGAAGAAAAGGATGCTCGGCAGAATCCCCCACAAGGCCGCTCTCGTGTAGCTTGTCATAAGATCATAGTTGCCGGACGAATCAAAATACAACCACAGCAACACAATCAAGCCGGTCAAAGGCATAGTTGCGATGAGACCGGCCAAAGACGGGAATTTTCTGCCGATTTGGGTGCAAAATACGATGACTGCAACGGTTATGCAGAGTTTGAGTAGAAAGTTCATACAGAAGGCTGCAAGCCGTTCACTCTTGTGCAGAGCATCACGGCGAATCAGTTTTTAGCCATTCTTTTTGACGAAATCTTTCATAAACTGCACCAGCGCCTCGACCGCCTCGACGGGAAGAGCGTTATAGATAGACGCTCGGCAGCCTCCAACCGACCGATGGCCTTTGAGCCCCCCAAGCCCGGCGGCAGTCGCATCACTGATGAACTGCTGCTCCAGGTCAGGATTGGTCAGCCGAAAAGTCACGTTCATGCGGGAGCGTGAATCCACCGAGGCTGTCCCCCGATAGAAGTCTTCACTATCGATGTAGTTGTAGATTAAATCAGCTTTCTTCCGGTTGACCGCTGCCATTTTTTCAATGCCGCCCACAGATTCTTCCAGCCACTTTGTCACCAACTGCACAACATAAATTCCGAAACAAGGCGGTGTGTTGAACATGGATTTCTTGCTCGCATACGTGCTGTACTTCAACATAGTGGGAAGATCATTGGGGGTGCGCTCCACCATGTCTTCGCGAATGACGACCAGTGTCACTCCCGCAGGACCCGCATTCTTCTGGGCACCGGCATAAAAACAGCCGAATGGAGCAGGATTGAATGTCCTGCTAAAAATATCCGAAGACATGTCGCTGACCAGCGGAACGTTTCCAGGATCGGGGAATTCGTGCCATTGTGTGCCTCGGATGGTATTATTGGACGTTATATGAAGGTAAGCCGCATCGGGATCTATCTTAAACTGCCGTGGTATATAAGTATATTCCCGGTCCTCGGAAGTGGCGATAACGTTCACCGGCTTTCCTTGAATCCTGGCTTCCTTGATAGCCTTTGTCGACCACGCCCCGGTGTCGATATAATCGACCTGCTTTTCAGCAACGGCCAGATTCATCGGCACCATACAGAACTGCATGCTGGCGCCTCCCTGCAAAAACAGCACATGATAACGATCGTCCAACTTAAGCAGCCTCTTGATCCGGCGAATGGCATCGTCCAACACTTCTTCAAACCACTTGGAGCGATGGCTAATTTCCAGTATGGACATTCCGGAATCCCGAAAATCGATAAGCTCCTCCTTAATCTCCTCCAAAACCGAGAGTGGCAGAGTTGCCGGTCCGGCGTTGAAATTGTAAATGCGATGTGCCATTACCAAGTCCTCCTTGCAACCATTGCAATTATTATCTTAGATCAGTTGCTCGCCTTGTCCGGAATTTCATTATCAATCACCGATCTTTTGTTCAGACTGGCCGTCCCTCGCATCCTGCAAGGCATAAAACATCCTGGACAATCCTCTATTACGGTCGTGCTACGCTAATGAGCAAGGTCATTTTTGTCAATTACAATTTCCACAGCGGTTTGCATGTGACTTTACGGTCCGGTTGTAGGGGGCTTTTGAACCAGACTGTAGCCGGTTAAGATTGAGAACTTTACATTTTTCTGAGTGTGGACAGTAAAATTTTCGAGGCTCAAGTCCTACATTGAGTTAAGAAAGGAAGCTCAAGTGGAGTTCACGGGTAAGCCTTTTATTAATGAATGAAACGTAAGATTTAACCCGCATAAAGTATAATATTGCAGCCGACGCAGTGATGGTTGTATGTTGCTGCACAATGTTCTAAAAGGACAACCTGAAAGAATGCCTACCTGAAGAAACAGGGATGATGATGGCAACCTTGTTGGAACGAGCTTATTCAGTTGACTATTTCGGCGCCACGCAACTTGTGATCGATGACGAACCTCTGCTGAGTTGGGCCCTTGGCGAGAATATTTCGCCTGCTGCCGCACAAACCAGAGCCCTGCAGGAAGGGATTGTGCCTCTACGTTATCTCAAGAATTTAAATGCCCTAAGGCCCAGCGAACAGCGCAGCGTCAGTGAAAGCAAGGTGCTCGTTTGCGGCTGCGGAGGCTTGGGGGGCATCATCATTCATTTGCTCGCGCGCGCCGGAGTCGGATACCTTCGCTTTGTGGACGGCGATTCCTTTTATCCGACCAACCTGAACCGTCAATTACTCAGCGACAGTCTGAACCTTGCACAATCCAAAGCGCTTGTGGCTGCCGAAAAAGTGCGAGCGATCAACCCTTTGATTGAGGTTGAACCCTTTGATTTCATCGTCGAGCAGGAAAACGTCGAGAAGCTGGTGCGGAGCAACGATCTCGTGCTCGATGCTCTGGACAATCTGCCGGGACGATTCCTATTGGCGGAGACGGCCCGAAGCCTGGGAATCCCTTTCATACACGCCGCGGTTGCCGGCTGGTGGGGTCAAATCAGCACTTTCCTCCCTCGTTCTCCGTGCGACTTGAAAAGCATATACGGAGAATTGCGATCCAGAGACCCGGCGGAAGAGGCCGTCGGAGTACTCGGCCCGACCGCCTCCGTTATAGGCAGCCTTGAAGCCTTAGAGGCTTTGAGACTTCTTGCCGGCAGGCAACCCGCCTATAGCGAGAAACTACTCTATTTCGACGGGGAAAGCGGACAAATGGAGATTATTCCGCTAGCTTGCGAGCCATTGGATTAAGGGCAAAAATCCCCTTAAGGCCGGACTAGAAAAATCCGAGGAGAATTTGATGCTTATTGAATGGAAAATCTTACCACTTTCAGAATGGCAGACCGATGCCATCCTCTTTTTCGCATTCGAGGATTCCCCTCAAGTGCTGCCGGGTTTCAAAAAATGGCTTCAAAGTCAACCCTGGTGGGAAGCCGAGTTGACTCCATTGAAGGACTTCGGCGGTAAATACCAGCAGACGGCGGTCTATTACAGTCCTAAGAATCATCCAATAGCACGGGCCATATGTGTTGGGCTGGGACAAGCAGATAAATTCGATACAGAAAAACTCAGAGACGCCTCGGCGACCCTTCTGCGCAAATGCAGGGAGCTGCAAATCACCCGCCCAGCCCTACCCTTACTGGCGTTGGAAGGCCTTTCGATGGATGTCGCTGCTGCATTGCGGGAAGCTTTGATAGGGGCCATGACGGGGCTTTACCGCTATCAAGCGCTGAAAACACGAGATGAGGAACCTGACACTTTTCCCGAAGCTCTTTCCATACTTGATGAAAAGAAACCGAATGACGCCCTGGAAGAGGCTCTAAATGATGCAGGCAGAACCGCGGGAGGTATTTATTTGGCCAGAGATCTGGTGGTTGCGCCCGCTAATATTGCAACACCGCAATTCCTGTCGGATACAGCCCGCAACCTCGCAGACCGGCACGGTTTTAAAATCCAGTTGATTGACCTCGATACAGCCCGTCAAATGAACATGGGGCTATTTACAGCCGTTGCCCAAGGCAGCCTGGAACCCGCCTATATGATTGTTCTAGAGCACAGTCCGGCTGGAACTGAAGGAGATAAGCCGCTGGTGTTTGTAGGAAAGGGCATCACTTTCGATACCGGGGGCATTTCGATCAAACCGAGCAGCAAAATGGAGATGATGAAGCACGATATGGCAGGGGCTGCTGCAATCTTGGGAGCTTTCAAGATTTTCGGCGAGATAAACTTGCCGAAACGTATCCTGGGGATCCTCCCGTGTACAGAGAACATGCCTGACGGCAAAGCTTACAAACCCGGCGATGTACTTCGCTCTATGTCAGGTTTGACGGTGGAAGTCATCAGCACCGACGCCGAGGGACGTTTAATCCTGGGAGACGCCCTCTCTTATGCCTTGACCCGCGACCCTTCTGCCATAGTGGACATTGCAACGCTTACAGGAGCTTGCATCATCGCTCTTGGCGACCGGGTCGGGGCTGTGATGGGCAACCGAGAAGAACTTGTGCGGACAATTCAGGAAATCGGCTCGCGGGTCGGAGATCGACTATGGCCCCTTCCCCAGTGGGATTTCTACTTCGATGACCTGAAAAGCGACGTAGCCGATTTTAAGAACGTTGGAGACAGGAAGGGTGGAGCCATCGTTGCGGGCATCTTTTTGAAACAGTTCGTACCGGACAGCGTGCCTTGGGCACATTTGGATATCGCCGGCCCTGCCTGGTCCGAAAAAGATCTGGCGAGCACACCGAAAGGAGCAACCGGCTTCGGAGTCCGAGTCCTGGTCGAATTGGCACGGCAATGGAACCGGAGCGAACCTTACTAATAGCTGATCAGAACCCTTTCGCCCGGATGTAGTATTATTACAGCGGCAGCTTCATATCTCTCCCTGTGGGGAAGGTTTCCCAGCCTGCCCCAAAAAAGCATCACCGTCATTTTATGCAAGTGTCGTTGTCGTTTCCTCGCCGGAATCGATTTGCCCGCCCTTGACCTCGGTTATGAACTTTTTTAGCTCCTCTCCTTCGAGCACCTCCTTCTCAAGTAGAACTTTCGCCAGACGCTCCAAAAAATCCTTTCTTTTTTTTAGGATAGAAGTGGCACCCTGATGTGCTTCGGAGATCAGTCGAGACACTTCCGAGTCGATTTCCTGCGCGGTGCTCTCGCTGTAGTCCCTCTCGCGCGGTCCTAATCCAAGGTCCAGATGCGCGGAACGGGGCTCGCGAGTGTATGTCATCGGTCCAAGCCGCTCACTCATGCCGTATTCGGTTATCATGCTGCGGGCGATGTCGGTCGCTCTTTGAAGATCATTCTGGGCACCCGTGGAAATGTCCCCAAAGATGATTTCTTCTGATACCCTACCACCCAGAAGCACCTTTAAACGGTCGAGGAGTTCGTCACGCGTCATGAGATAACGATCTTCGGTTGGTAATTGTTGCGTGTAGCCCAAGGCAGCAATACCTCGCGGGATAATTGAAATTTTATTGACCGGATCCGCATGCTTCACCGACATGGCAACCAATGCGTGCCCTGATTCGTGGTAAGCGACGATCTCTTTCTCCTTGGGATTCATCGCGCGATTCTTCTTTTCAAGGCCGCCTATGATTCGATCCGCCGCCGCCTGGAAGTCGGTCATGGCCACTGCGTCCGCGTTGCGGCGAGCGGCAACCAGTGCAGCTTCGTTCACCAGGTTGGCTAAATCGGCCCCCACAAAACCCGGGGTCATGGCTGCGATTTTGCTCAGGTCGATATCTTCCCCCAATGTTACTTCCTTGGTATGAATCTTCAGAATGGCCTCGCGCCCTCTAATATCGGGTTTATCGATGGCCACGTGGCGATCGAACCGGCCCGGCCGCAGTAGAGCTGGATCGAGGATTTCAGGCCGGTTAGTGGCCGCCATTATGATTACCCCGGAACTGGGATCAAAGCCATCCATCTCCACCAGCATTTGATTTAAAGTTTGCTCCCTTTCATCGTGCCCGCCGACAGGATTCAATCCTCGAGCTTTGCCCAAGGCATCAAGCTCATCCACAAAAATGATGCACGGGGCATGATCTTTGGCCTGCGAGAAGAGATCGCGCACCCGAGCAGCACCTACGCCTACGAACATTTCTACAAACTCCGAACCACTAATGCTGAAAAACGGTACCCCTGCTTCCCCGGCCACGGCCCTGGCAAGTAAGGTCTTACCCGTTCCCGGAGCACCCACCAGCAGCACGCCCTTGGGAATCCGACCACCCAACCGCTGAAACTTCTCGGGGGTTTTCAGGAATTCCACAATCTCCTGCAGTTCGGCCTTTGCCTCATCAATTCCGGCAACATCATCAAATGTCACTCCCACCTGTTTTTCAGCAAAGATCTTCACCCGAGCCTTACCCACAGACAAGACGCCCTGGGGACCACTTCCCATTCGCCTTATGAGGAAACTCCAAAAAAATATAAAAATGGCCAACGGCAGCAACCAGGAAAGCAACACCTCCACCCATTTGTTTTCCAACTTGGCACTATAAGTAATTCCCTTTTCGTCGAGCAGTTGGATGAGATCGGGATCGTTGACCCGGTTGGTAACAAAGTGCTTCGCAGGTTGTTTGGCTTGTTTCGCTTCCGGCTTCGCAGCCGCCGTTTCGCTCACGGTCGTGATATCGCCGCGGATCTTTTCCGGCCCCAGCACCAGGTTATTGACCTTGCCCTCTTTAACCCATTGCTTGAATTCAGAATATGGAATTTTCTCGCGTTGAGGTTCGGCCATATAGCTCTGCACCCAGGAAAGGAGCAATAGAGCTAAAAGAAAATACCAAAATGAAAAATGGATTTTCTTCTGAGACGAACCGGATTGCTGAGGGCCGCCGCCCCCGGTCGCACCTCTGAGGCGGTTGATGATCTTATTCACCGGATTTGAATCGTCATTGGATTGCCGCGCCATTTAGGCTCCTTTCCATCTACAAATCATTCCGCTTAATTACGACAAGTGCCCGATTTACTATCTATGCTCTGTCATGAAATCCCGCAGTGCAAGGCTTTAGCCCTGCTAAAATCGGCAGCCGGGGTAAGGGTGAAAGTCCTGGAATTCACACCCCCCTCAGATAACCTCTCAATGCTGCTGAATCAGTGCAACGGCTCCCCCCTTTCGTATAAAGGGGGGTTAGGGGGGATTTTTTAACATCCTGATTCTTCATCGAAATCCCCCTAGATCCCCCTTTATGCAAAGGGGGACTTTCTGAAGAGTGCATCCTTAATTCAGCAACATTGACCTAACCTCTCCCCCCCGAGGAAGAGAGGAATTGTGGGTTTACGGATGGTCTCTAAGCAGACTTTAAAATGGATACCCTGGACCTTGACTTTATATATATTGTAGCCTCCGTAGGCAAGCAAACATGTTAAAGTTATTCAGGAAATCAACCGATAAGGGAGACGGCAAATATCTTTGCCGTACAGTTACTCATATTCATCTTTAATCCTTATTATTACAAGAGAGCAGCAGATTGCCCAACAATTCTCATATTGCGATACTGTTGCTCCCTTGGAGGCGGGGACAGAGCCCATTTTACGCAAATTCGGCACAGAGCAAAATGAGAATTGCTGCAAATTACCTGGTTAGAATTGGAGGAACTTTATTTAAGATCACGGTCCATGGAAGCATTATGGTTATAGT
>Ga0210125_1000178_pt1 | contig 10245 bp, 9 predicted proteins | sample RushMan_CattailN_FD_185555 | JGI IMG/M metagenome (GOLD analysis project Ga0210125, IMG submission 185555) | Wetland microbial communities from San Francisco Bay, California, USA, that impact long-term carbon sequestration -... | ecosystem: Environmental > Aquatic > Marine > Wetlands ...
AACGGGACCATCGCCCAGGACGGTGACCTCATCAGCGGAGTTGGAGAAAGGCTTGCGGCTGTTTCCAAGGATATTGAAGTCCACGTTTTAACCGCCGACACCTTCGGCACCGTTAAGCAGCAGCTGAAGCATATCAACTGTCGTCTATCGGTCATTCCAAAAGGGAACCAGGCAGAGGCGAAAAGAGCCTATGTGCGGCAACTGGGAGGGGAACATTGCGCCTGTGTCGGGAACGGTCGCAACGACAGCCTGATGCTGAAGGAAGCTGCTTTGGGGATAGCGGTGATGCAGGGCGAAGGGGCTGCCGCTGAGACGGTTATTGCCTCCGACGTCGTTGTCACCAGCATCCTCGATGCACTCGACCTGCTTTTGCATCCGCTCAGGCTCACGGCCACTTTACGGTCTTAAACCGACCAAAGGACTTCGATGAAAAGCCATCCGGATATCTCGCGGTAGGCTTGAATGATTCGTTAGAATAATGCTCCGAATGAGACCTGGTTTCATATATTTTTTGAGCTGTTTGTCAAATCTTGGCCCTTTTTTCACGTAAAAAGCTTGATCGCGGAATCCGACCAAGAGTGGCCGCCGATTGACCACTTCCCATCAAGGTTTGGCGGGGGAAAGCCAGTACGGCAGTAACCTTGCTTACCCTCAAAGTCAAAGATGGCATGTGGATAATCGTTGATCAGAAGAACAACCTTTTTGTTGTCGATTGACCAGCCAATTGCTGCAGATACCGGCTTTTCTCGGTCGCTGACATTGTCTGTGTTGTAGATATGCACAGCGTCTTGGAAGGGGCTGCCTTCCACACTTGTGTCCAGTGCGTAGAAATACCCAGTGTCACCGTCATCCTCAAAGACAGCCATGAATGGACCATTGGGGGCGGCTCCCTCGATGACAATTGGAGTTCCTACAATAAATTCCTGTTCAGCTACAACCTGTATGGCCATGATTTAACCTCTACCAAGTAATTGTATCGTTTCTGTTTATCATTCCACCTTGGGAATTGACTGAGTGAGTTCGCCAAGGGCATTGATAGCTTTTGCCGATAGCCAAGCCGAGGCATCTTCTGATCAACACCTGTTAATATGATGACTAAATGCCGCCGGAAAGTGAGCAGTCGCAGTCGTCGCGTGCACGGTCGCATCGAATGGCAAAATAGCGTGCGGTTTATTCATTGGTCGGTGCGGTAAGGGCCAGCCCGGGTTTTTCTGAGTTTGAATACTTGTAGATGCTCAACTAGCAGAAACGAAAGTTATTGACAACGATAAATTGTGGCAAAAGCGGCAGTCCGAAGCACAGCAACGACAGGCGTCAGCAGCCGTATCCGGGTTTTATGAATTGCTGAGATCGAGCAAGCATTATCCAAAAGAGTCAGCATCCAAGCAACAGGCACAAGATCCGACCTGCAGAATGAGGATTGCTGAGCACCAATTGACTGACGTGCAATCCATGTAGGATATGGCTCTGCTTTGTCTTTATGGATGCTCAAGCTTCGGGCCGCGACCGTGTGACAGCGATTTTTTCAAGGGTGCTGCTCACGGCCGCTCGGGGCATGCCGCACCTTGGCTTGATAGATGGTTGCGCGCCTGCCGGCAGCGCGGCGCAGGAAAAGATAAGGACCGAGCGGGTCAACCATGTTATGTTCGGCAAGGATTGAGTGTTTCACATCGGCATAGCGGTGTATTTGACAGAAAAAGCAAAGAATCGAGGGCAATATGGGTGAAACGGCGCGGGATATTATGGATACGCGATTGTACACTCTGCATCCACATACTCCGGTTGCGGAAGCTGCAGCGATCTTGAGGAAAGCTCGAGAAGAGTTGGGCCGGCCGGTGTTCGGGATGATCGTAGTGGACAATGAGGGCAAATTGGTGGGGATGGCCTCAATGTATGATATCCTTCTTCTCACCCGCCCCAAGCACATTCACATCTGGGGAGAAATGGCCGACATCGATGCAACGGGCATCATTAGAGAGGCATGCCTGCGCGCCAAGCCGATCCTGGTCGGCGATATCATGACCACCAACGTGGTTACCGTAACGCCTGACACGCACCTGCTGCTGATCGTCGATATTATGATTAAGAGGCACATCCGCCGCCTCCCTGTGTTGGAAGATGGAAAAGTCGTCGGTATGGTTTACCTTTCCAAAGTTTTTGATTATTTCGTGGATCAATTGATTTTGTAATCTTTTTAGGGGAATGGATGCGATCCTCATACGTTGCTGTTATGGATGATAGCCATGTCGATAATTGATCGGGAAAGTGTTTTGCGGGGATTGACGGTTCAGGAAGCCATGCGCAGGCTGGTCATCCGGTCGACTTATCACGCCCCTCTGGAGCAGGCCACCCGGCTCATGATCAAATACAAAGTAAACGCCCTCCTGGTCACGGATGAGGAAGAAAACGGCATAGGGGTTTTGTCCAAAACCGACGTGATGGCAGCCTACTATGCGGAAATGGCAGTCGATACCCCGATTGAAGCCATGATGACCGGCCCTCCCTTGTTCTGCAGCCTGCGAGATCCGCTGGACGAAGCCCTTGAAACGATGCGCGGCAAGGGGGTGCATCGGCTCTACGTCTCTGGCGAGATGCCGGGCAAAGCCATTGGAGTGCTGGCCTACCCGGATATTGTCGGGATCCTGTACCGCTACTGCTACAAGTGCGAGAGGAGTCTTACCAGGCGCAGGGGCGCCCAATCGAGTATTCCGGAGGCGGAAAGGTTAAAAGTACACGAGGTGATGACCCCCTCGGTCCACTCCCATGCTGAAGACGAAACGCTATTCCAAGTCATGGAAGGGCTTTCATCCCATCGACTGGGAGCCGCCCTCATTACAGCGAGGGACGGTCGGCCGTCGGGCATCATCTCCAAAACGGATCTCATCATTGCCTACAGACATCGCGTTGCTCCCGACGTCCCCGCCCGGACCATCATGAGCTCGCCTGTTCTCGCATGTTCACAAAGCGACCTCCTTTGCAACGCCATTCAGACGATGATCTTTTCCGATGTGCACCGGCTTTTCGTGTATGGAGAAGACACCCGTCAGGTCGCAGGCGTCCTTTCTCTCACCGATGCCGCTCGAATCCGCTCCGGCACCTGCCGTGCCTGCATCGCCACGCGAGTCGTGATCGGGGGAGGTTCGGCCTGATGCCTAATGCTACCGCGAGATTTCGTTCTCTAGTGTCAGTTCAAGCGCAACGAGAAATCTTTGATGAGTATGGACAGCCCTGAAGATTCACCACCTCGCTTGGAAGTAGAGTCGTATTCGGGCGTGATATTGAATCGGAGTTGATCCTCGGCAGTCCCATTGGCATGCTTTCCAGCTTGCTCTGCAACTGAAGGATTTTCAATCGGGCGACAGCCGAATATAATACTAACAACCGCAAGGATGGAAGTCTCAGTGTATTTTGAAATAATTGGTGAAATGGAAGCAATCGAAACGATTGCCGTTGGGGGTAATATAAGGGATATAATGAGAATCCAACAACAATACGGACCTGGTAGATGGCGAAAGGTGAAGGGATTTGCCAAAGTCCGACTTGCAAGTGGTAGCATTAAGAAAGCTGAATTACACTGGTATGAAGCGCACGGCATTGGGAAAAGAAAAATGAAAATCAAGAGGTTCATCTAACTGAAATCATGGAAGAAAATATGAGCAATTCAAGATTTGCACTGTGTTTAGAGAATAGGGACTGTGAAGATTTGGAGAAGCGAAAGATTTATGAGATCCTGACGGACGAGGAGGCGGAAAAGGAAGGATATTTTAGAGTCGTTGACGAATCCGGAGAGGATTATCTTTACCCACAGTCCTATTTCGTTCTTGTACAGTTGCCACGTGAAGTGCAAGAGGCGCTGCAAGTATCAGAATAGCCTATTCATTACGTCTCGAGTCACATTCCGATAAACCCCAGCTGGCTCTAATGATCCTGAATACTTTAGGATCAACGATGAGCCTGGCTGCAGGCACTCCTTCCAACTGCATCCGCTAAGAATTTCATGCCGCTCGAATCTGCTCCGGCACTTGTCGTGCATGCATAGCCGTGCGCGTCATGATCGGGGGCGGTTCGACCTGATGACTAATACTACAAGGAGATTTCGTTCTTTAATGTCATTTCGAGCGGAGCGAGAAATCTTTGGTGAGTGTGGACAGCCATGAAGATTCCTCGCTTCGCTTGGAATGACGAGGAGTAAAAAGTGTCGATCTCTCGTTGCAGTACTATAACTCATCCAGAATCAGATTAACCTGGTACAGGGTTTGCGGCCTTCATCAAACTAGAGGATGATGGATGTGAACTGGATTTCCGCTTGGGTCTGTACAAAAGTGTATAAAAGGTTCTAAAGAAGTTCCTCTGAAAATGTAGGATATATTCCCCAAATGCACCTAGGGCGGCACGTTCGGCAAACGAACCCTTGTAGCTTTGTGTTTCGTTGCGACTCCATTGCGAACATTTATAATCTAAGTGTTCGGCCAAATGAAAGGTTGGTTACTCGATCGTTACCGTTTTCAGGAAGCCCGGGTACCCGCCCGATGTAAGTGAGAGCGGTTGTGTTGGGTTGGTGATCCTGAATTTAGGTTCTAAACCTTTACTGTTCATATTGTCGTCATACTGGTCAAATTGGTGCACTGGCGTCACGCAGAATCGCGATGATTTCCGCCTTCACTTTATTCGGGATTTCAGCGGCCTCGGATATGGGAACATATTTGAATGTCGTGAGATCGAACGGTACCTTGTCATGTCGATTGCGCGGTTCAAAAAGAAAGATGAGGCGATTCTGCTCATGATGCTTAAGGGCATAACCGGCCTCGACAAAAACATTCGGACGCTGTCCAGTGAGGTCGCAAATGATGATATCAGACGAGGCAATGGCTTCGTAAATGCGATGATGAATCGGAAAAGTGCCACCCTCTTCTGTTCCCATATCTATCAACTCTAACTGAATACCAAAGTCCCTTTCAATGGCCGCGAGCGTTTCCTGAAGCTGCTTGGCCGGCGAAAGGGGATCGAGCAGGCTGGTAATCCCTTCGGCGCCAAGCCAATGGCCGATGCGATCCAGCAAACTGACGGCGGCATTCACCCTGGCATCATGGATTTCGCCGACATGCTCACGCCAGACCCGGGCAGCCAATTCAAGAAAGGAATGGGTCTGGCAAAGGGAGGGATGATGTACGGTTAACCGTGTTAAAATGTCGGCCAAGGCGGAAAATAGCTCATCTGCAAAGGCGGTCAAAGTTGCGCGGCTTTCGGCGATAGCGGGGTCCATCTGAATCAGATTCCGTGCGGCTTCCCACAGCGAAGTCAGGGGGCTGGCTCCAAAGCGTTGCCGAGCCGGACCGGGCAGGTTATTCAATCGTTCGTAAAGCAAGCGGGTCAGGTGCAGTTCCGGACTATAGGCGAACTCATTCTCTGGGATCATGGCATGCCCAGGGGCCTGACCCAATAAAAGCCGCAAGCCATGTTCCGATTCCAGGGGCAGGGCGGTACTGCTAATGGTGTGAAAAATTAAAGATTCGGCGTAATCGTCGGCATCGTTTTCGGTTGGGCCCAGCAAAATGAGACAAAAAGGGGCCAAATATTTGCTGGGGACAATTTCATCCTCCTCAAGGGTTTCAGCCATGGCCAGACGGTGATTGCCGTCGATGCGACGTATCAATTTTTGCCCCTTGACAGCTTCGAGGTCGCCTCGCTGCATCCTGACTTGTTGAATCCGTTGATGTTTGCCGGCAAAACGGCGATTGATGGTTACGAGGGCGCCTTCTTCCGATTCAACGCCGATGACCTTTTCTTGATCGGTCGTGCTATCGAACACGCCCCGAACGGAGAGAATAACTTCCGGAATGACTCGACTGTCGCTCTGTTCGAGGTATTTCTTAATGTCCATGGCGTGCTTTTCATTTAATTGTCGTTGATGACCGACAACTCGCCCCGGTTCCGTGCCATCACTCAGTTCATAGGGAATCGAAACGGCCGACAGATCCCGCAAATCAGCAAAGCCACGGATGATTTTGAAAATCCCCAATACGCCTTCAGCGAAGTAGCCCTCGAATTCGATGGTTTGGCTTTCAGGGGGCATCTCAAATTTCCTCTACGGGACGAAGTCCAAGGATCATTTGTTCGATTGCCAAATTTGTGGATGAAATTGACTCTTGGTATCCATCCTCATAAATATTAATCTTAGCCTGAAATTCATTCACAGCGGAAACGATTTTCTGTTGAATTTCAATAGGAGGCAAAGGAACGGGAAATGACTCAAGCTCCTCTTTATTGATGCTCTGTACTGTTGTGCTCCATTTTACCAGACGCAAAAGCCTTTCTTGTTTGGCTTCGAAATAGGCAAGCAGAAAATCTGGCAATGCGTCTCCTCTCCGAGGAGTGAAAGCACGCATATCCTGGTTAATAGATACGCTTTCCCGTGTCACGGCGACGGGCACCAATCTTTGAAGAATTCCACTGCGAACTACAAAGAGAATGCTACCTTCCGGTACCATCGGGGCTCGGCGTTCTTCAACCGCCTTTCTTGTGATATGGTCAATAGCGTCCTTGATTTCCCGTGCTTTCATATCTTTTGGGGAAACCCATGGAACATCACCATTCCGCCAAAAAGCTAAAACTTTTTTTGATGGCGTCGAGCCGCTTTGTCCCTTGCATAATTCTCCAAGAGTCACGGTTTGATATTGTCCTGTCCGCACTTCTGCTAAGCCAGACAACACTCGCTTATTAAATTCATAGCTCCAGCGTTCAGAACTTGCCCAATTCAGGGAGAATGCTTTCGCTATGTTTCTTGGCGCAGTTCTCTTTATTCCCAATGAATTCAGTATCCATGACTGGCATTCGCTAGTGATTTCAACTTTTTTCTCCAATAGACGTTGTTGATGAGATAACGCTTTGTTCCAATACGCCACAATCTTTTGCTGAATCGGCAGCGGAGGGACCGGAACCTTAACACCCTCCAACTGTGATGGCTGAATACGTTTTCGGCCAGATGCGCCACTGATCATGGAATTAAGTAGCTTTTTGAAAGCTGCTGTTCTAAACAAAAGCTTCACATATTCCGAACGAGCTCTTTCTCTAATTACCGAATAAACGGGAAATTCCGTCGTGACGCACATGCACTCTATATTATTGGGAGCAAGACCGATTGCGCCATTCCTAACATCTATTTTGGAAAAGACCACGTCCCCTGGATGTACCCTGAACAGTCGCCCCTTGAGGTCCTTTATATGAACTGGCTCACGTGGTTCAATTGAGCCATCGAAACGAATAGTCAATAGCGTCACTAATGATTCCGGCCTTAGTTCATCTAGTGCAGGTTCACTCCTCCTTAGCAGAACTTGTCCCAATGGCATGATATATTCATCCTGCCATCTCCAGTTAACTGCAAACTGAGCTGCAACACTCCACGTCGACAACTTCCAAAATTCAATGACAAAGGCCCTTCCGAGAGCTTCCGACTGTGTCATCAGAGTTTGACTCCCACCTCGTCAAATCCCTTCGGATCAGCCAGAAACTCTCGATACCACTCCAAACAAGTCGTCTCGATCCCATCCGGCTGATTCACATTAGGATAGAGCTCATTTTGATTTTCCTCGCCTGTGGCGGATATGCCAACCTTTTCAGCCTCGTACATAAAAATCGGGTAGTCAAAGCGCTCTTTCAAAAGCTGCCGCGACTCGGCGGTTTTCTTTGCATCCATCTGCTTCAGGTAATCCTTCAGCTGCTTTTGCAGCGTCTTGCGATTTTCGAAATCCTTGTTTTCTCTGGTTTCTGCGATGGTAGCTTCAAGCCGCTGGGTCTCTTTCGAGGTCTCCTCGGCATATTTGGCTTCAATTTCCGTTTTGGCATTTGCATAGGTCTGGTCAAACCGCTCTTTTTCCTCTTCTGAGTATTTCTGCAGAAAGAGCAGTGACGCCTTTACGCTTGCGCCGGATGAGATAAAGGTTTCCTGGGGCAGGCTGACCACCGCTTTAAGATAGGCACGGTCTTCCACGAATTGTCGTACATAGGCTAGCGAGGGGTTGTTAAAAATGCCCTCTGGCAGCACAATACCCATGCGGCCACCGGGTTTGAGCAGATCCAGGCAGCGCTCAATGAATAGAATTTCGGTCTTGATTTTGGATTTTTCGCTTTTGGGCAAATCGAACAGGCTGGCAATGGGGCGGTTGATAACGGCCTTTACTCTTGCCTGGGCTTCTTTGTAAGGCTCCCCAAATTCTCGCACATAGCGCCGCTCGTCCGCGGACGCCACTTCAATATCGGATTCCAGTACCTTGTCTGAGGGCTCCACATTAGCGCCAAAGGGTGGATTGGTGAGGACGATATCAAAGCGGGTTTCAAAAATGCCGTTGACGTTCAAAAACCCGTCATGGTGGTGCACCCCTCCGTGACCGTCGCCATGCATGATCATGTTCATTTTGCTGGTGCGGGCCATGCGGTCGTTGGCGTCTGTGCCGAAGATGCAGCGATTGGCCAAATTCCAAAGGCGTGAAGTCTGGTTGGTTTGATCGATGGTCTGCTGGATCTCCTCATACTTTTCCTGCAGCAGTTTGGCCCGCTTGGCATCGGTAACGGATTCGTCTTTTTCGACCTCCACCCGAAATGCATTGTACTGTCGGTCGGCATCGGCAAGAATTTTCTCCCGCACAATTTCAAACACACGTATCAAGAATCCACCGGATCCGCTGGCCGGGTCGCAAACCACCTCACCTTCCTGCGGATCGATCATATGAACCATGAACTCCACAATGGTTCGGGGTGTGAAAAACTGGCCGATTTCCCCGCGAAAAGTCCGCCCCAAAAATCGCTCAAAGGCGACGCCCTTAATGTCTTCGCTAGTATCGGAGAGATTGTATTTCTCAAGTTTGCGCACAATCTCCTCGCCTGTGGCTGGCTTCAAGTTGATACGTTCTTCGTCGTCAAAAATTTTGTCTGCGGTATAGGATTTCTTGGTTTCCTGAAAAAGGTTATCCAAGGGGTTTTCTGCAATCTGCTTATTGAGCACATCTACGGTGAATAGATTCTCCTTGCTGCGGCGGGTCAGCAGCTTGCGCTCTACGTAGACTTTTACAAAAAGGATCTTGGCGATTTCATCGAAGGCGGCGGCGGGGTCTTTCTTTTCACGGTTGCGGATCACGTTGTGACATTGGTGGAGCAAGTCGGCAAACTCCTTTTCTTTGAAAACCCGAAGTTTGGAAAACAACTCTTCGATTTCTTTATCCGTGGCATCGGCATGGGGAATATTCTCGATTTCCTCAATATAGCCGGGCATCCGATCTTTTTTGACGCGCCAGTACTTGGTCTCCCGTGAGTTGTGGGTGACGAAAAAAGGCGCATCGGTCATCCGTGCGTAGTGTTCACCCTGGGCGTAATCCTGGGCCTTGATGGTCACATTGTCGGATTTGCACTCGACGATGATGAATGGCGGCTTTTGATCGGCCTTATCCTTTGCGCTGCGCCAGATCACAAAATCGGCCCGAGCTTGGGCGCTCCCGCGACCCGTAACGTCCATTTCTTCGGAGGTTTGATCGATGGCGTAACCATACTCCTCAGTTAAAACCAACAGGTACTCTTGGCGAACTCGTTCTTCAGGTGTCAGCGGGAGCCATTTGTGGCGCACTGGGCTGAAGATCTGGTTGCCTTTTATTTGGATTTCGTCTGCTTTGACATAGCTTTTATTGGCCATGAATCACTCCAAGCATTGATCACAATCTATCGTTTTCAGCATAGCTGAAATAACTATTACCACTGCCAATGATAATGTGGTCCAGAAAAACCAAATTCAAAAGATCGGCAGCTTGTTTGAGCTCCTGTGTGGTCAGGTCATCAGCGGGTGAAGGAACGGGGTGACCGGAAGGATGATTATGGGTCACTACAAATGAACTTGCCGATACCCTTAAGGCTTCCTCCATGACGCGACGAACATAAACCGTTGCTTGGGTGGGAATGCCCTCAGCAATCATCCTTTCATCGAGTAAATGGTTCTGACCATCCAGCAGGATTATTACAAAGCATTCCTGACGCTTGCCTTCAAACCGCGGCCGGATATAGGAAACCACATCTGCAGCATCGTTGAAACTCTTGGGCTGCGCATTTTGCATACGGGCTCTTTTACCTATTTCAATGGCCGCCTTTAGTTGCGCGGTCTTGGCGATGCCCATGCCAGGGACCGCAAGAAGCTCTTCGATATGGGCGCGATCGATCCCGCCAAGGCCATTGAATTTTCCCAATAACTGCCGGCCCATGTCTGCG
>Ga0210125_1000179_pt1 | contig 10084 bp, 7 predicted proteins | sample RushMan_CattailN_FD_185555 | JGI IMG/M metagenome (GOLD analysis project Ga0210125, IMG submission 185555) | Wetland microbial communities from San Francisco Bay, California, USA, that impact long-term carbon sequestration -... | ecosystem: Environmental > Aquatic > Marine > Wetlands ...
GCGGCCGCAGCGCCATGACGATGGAGACCGGGACCGCAGTGCCCCTGGCCCACATGCTGAATTCATAGATGTTGAAATAAAAATGCTCCGGCAAAAGCATCAGCTCCACCGGCATGGTCGGGATCTCGTGCCAGTCGTATTGTCCGAACAGAGCCAGCCAGACTTTAGTGAAAACCCGCGACGACTCGACGCCGCCTTGGTGTAAAATAAAGTCCCTGGCCTTCCGAAGACGCTCATCGGCGGGATCTTCCCCCGCCAGTTTCAGCGCGAAATAAGCTTCCACGGTGATGCTCAGATTGCCTTCGTCACCGTAGTAAAGGCCCCAGGCACCGTTTGCCAGCTGTTCGTTGTAGAGATATTTGACCGCACTCTTTTGCACTTCGGGATTTACAATTCCCAGAAGATACAGCAACATGATGTATTCACTGGTGATGGTAACGTTGGATTCGAGCTCCGCACACCAGTAACCCTCCTCGTGCTGGCTCTCCAGAAAATGCCGGCAGCACTTCTGAACGGCCTTTTCGATCTGATGAATCCAAACACTTTGCGTGGTTCCCTGTCGGACGCCCCCCTCGATACCAAAACCTCTTTGCTGATCAATATAATCTTCTTCAGTATATGCCGAGGCATGACACAGCGGAGCATAACTCGGATTGCCGTGAATCGCCCCGCTATTTTCTCGCTTTTCTTCATTGTCGAGAAAAACAGCCCGGCTTTCTCGCTTCCTTGTTCCTGGAATCATTCCGTCACCCTGGTTCAGCTTTTTCCTCCTCGTCGCTCCAACTAGTGCGTGTCGCAACGGAAGATTGAACTAAATGATGGTTCCCGCTCCAATTGGTCCATAAATCCACCAATGCAAACAAAGCCCCTATTCGATTGCACCGGCACCACGGCCACAATGATGCTAACCTACATCACTTACAGCAGTCTCTCAAACGATATAAGGATAACAACGCCCCTATAACACTACAAAACAACCACTTGTCAATCCATTAATAAAACAGCCTGTATAATAACCCTGATTTTTTTCTCTTCAAGCTAAATCTGATTTTGGAAAGCAGCATAAGGGATTGAACCTCTAATATTATCCATGCTTATTCGCCAAACGATCGAATAAAGGATTCAAAAAAAAGAAAGCTGCGGCCACCATAATTATGGTAGCACCCGAAGTCAGATTGAAAGAGTAAGAAAGCCATAAGCCCAACATTACAAATAAAGCACTAAATATAATTGAAAGAATCATCATAGTACGCATCGATTCGCTATATTTCTCGGAAATATAAGAAGGGATAGAGAGCAATGCAATGACCAGGATTAAACCGACCACACGAACAATCATTACGACAACAAGGGCTATCATTGCCAGCAGGGCGAAGTAGAGCACCCTGGTTGGTACGCCCATTGCCGTAGCAAATTCTTCATCGAAAGATATGGCCAGGAAGTCTTTATAAAAAAGAACCACCGTCGCCAGAATGACCAAATCCAAAATAAGCATGAGCAGGAGATCTGATTTTGGAACCGTCAAAATACTCCCGAAAAGATAACTCATTAGATCAACGTTATATCCGGGTGTGAGGTCGATAAGCATTACACCAAGCGCCATTCCAAATGCCCATAGAGCGCCGATGACGGTGTCTGAGCGGTGTCTGCTCCTTATGGTGACGGCAGCCATAATAGCCGCTATGAATAGAGAGAAACCGCCTATTCCAAGTAACGGAGCAAGCCCAAAGTAGAACGCAATTCCAACACCTCCATAAGCGGCATGAGCTATTCCTCCCGAAATAAAAACAATACGATTGACCACCACCAGTGTACCGATTATGCCGCAGGCGATGCTGGCAAGCAGCCCGGCAAATAGAGCATTCCGCATGAACTCGAACTGAAGGACTTCGATCATACTCTAATCGTCCTCGTGGTCGCGCAATACGCGGTGCGGCAATCCGTGAGCGACAAGCTCCACAGGGCAATGATAGGCCATGTCAAGCATTTCGGATGTGATCTCCGCGGCATCATGGTAAAATAATTTTTGATTAACACAGGCTACCGATTTGATATAGGAAGACAACACACTAAGATCGTGACTGACAACAAGAATCGTTACGCTCTTATTTAACTCCCGCAAAAATTCATATAACTCCGTTTGAAATTCTCTGTCTACACTTGCCGTCGGTTCATCCATGAAGAGGATGTCGGGGTTCGCAGCCAGCGCCCGAGCAATGAAAACTCTCTGACGCTGCCCTCCAGAGAGTTTCCCGATGTGGCGCTTTCGCTGTTCCCACATACCAACCGTTTCCAAAGCCTTTTGGGCCATCAATCGATCATGCGCAGAATAGCGCCGCGAACGTTTGGCATGGCCCAGTCGACCCATCAGAGTGGTGTCGAAGACTGAAATCGGAAAACTCTTGTTGACATTGGTGTCTTGAGGAACATAACCAATTCTGTCCACGACCTTACATGGCTCTTCTCCGAAGATTCTCACAGAACCTTTATCAGGTCTGAGCACCCCAAGCATGAGCTTCAAAAGAGTTGTTTTTCCGCTGCCATTAGGACCAAGAATGGCTAAAAATTCTTTCTCCGACACATTGAGATTAACTTCCTGGAGCACCTGGTGGCCATTGTAGGAAAACCAAAGGTCCTTGATTTCTATAGCCCAAGATCGCATATATTCCCCTATCTTGCCCCAGCAGCAATCTCGCTCGCGACCTCCAGCAAGTTCTTTTGCCAATCCAGCGCCAGCGGGTCGGCAAAGACAATCCTGCCTCCAATCTCATCGGCTATGGTTTGAGCGGTCTTAGAAGAGAATTGAGGTTGGACGAACAATACTCTAATATCACTCTTGCGCGCAAATGTTATCAGCTGCTCCAGGTTCTTAGCCTTAGGCTCTTTACCTTCGATTTCCACGGGGATTTGCTCTAAACCATAAGCGTCCGCAAAGTATCCCCAAGCGGGATGAAAAATCATAAATTTTCGATTGGCTTCAGTTTTCCGCATGATATCTCTGATCTTCCGGTCAAGATCAACCAATTCCAGAATGAAGTTGCGATAGTTGGATTCGTAAATGTCTTTATGTCCAGGATCGACCGTTAGCAATCCGGTCAGGATATTTCGCGCCTGCAGCATTGCCAGAGGAGGAGAAAGCCAAACGTGAGGATCGTTGCCCGCACAACCGGTTTGATCGGTTTCCGCATGAGTCACGCCTTCGCGCTCTTCATAACCTTCGGTTAACTTCGCATGAGCCATCATGGAACGTCTCTTGATTCCCGCCTCTGTATGAACCACAAGCATTTTCTTATTGATCGTTGAAAATTTGGCGAGCCAAACATCTTCAAATGGGACTCCTATGGCAAAATAAATCCCAGAGCTTGCCAGTGCAACCATCTGCTGCGGCTTGGGTTCGTAGCTGTGAGGACTTGCTCCGGGTGGGAGCATGACGGTAATGTCCACTAAATCGGCGCCGATTTTTTCCAAAAAATACTGTTGCGGAGCGATGCTAACGGTAACATTCATTTTTTGATTCGCGCCGGCTGGAACGGCATTCGCCCAATAGACTAAGAATAGAAACAATCCCGCCAGGCACCTCGATATTTTCATTGCACTTTCTCCGATAGTCGTTCTTTAGTCCAGTTTTGGTCCGGATATCCTGGCTTCGCCTCTCCCTCGAAGTGCGAGCAGCTAGGTGAGGAAGTGTTATTAAATTCAAATACTTGCACCCTCACCCTAACCCTTCCCCTCAAGGGACTGTTAGTTGGACACACATGACCCCGTGGGTATTGAAAGTCCCCCTTTAGGAAAAGGGGGGGACCAAATTGCTGACTCCCTGTTGTTGCTGGCAAATTGTAATGCCAATGAAAACAGATACTTTCCAAAAGCGCGGGGGCATGTGTGTCTAACTGTCAGCTCAAGGGAGAGGGACTTTCCGGATGGAGACTAGTCCAACACAATCCTGCAATCAACGCTGAAGCAACCCTCGGCGCTTGCTAAAACAGGGTTTAAGTCCAACTCGGCGATCTCGGAATGATCCGAAGCCAACCTGGATAATGCCAACATCGTATCGATTAAAGCTGCAAAATCCGCCCCTTGCTGCCCTCGAATACCCTTAAGGATTGGATACACCTGCAGCGATTCCAGCATTTGTGCCGCCTCATCAGAGGTGATCGGCACCAGGCCCCTTGCAACGTCTTTAAAAACTTCCGTATAGATACCTCCCATTCCCGCTACTAGAATCGATCCAAACTGCGGATCTTTCTTGATTCCAAGAAGAAGTTCCGTCCCCTTTACTTGCTTTTGTACGAGGATACCATCCAAAACACCTTGTGGAGTTTTTGACTCAAACAATCTTTCGAGCTCGGCATATGATTTAAGGAGCCGAGACTCATCATTAATGTCGAGTCTGATTCCACCCTGGTCGGATTTATGGAGCCATTGCGGCGAAATAATTTTAAGGACCACCGGATAGCCGACACTTTTCGCTGTCGATATCGCTTCTTTGGCGCTGCAGGTCATGCCTCCCGGAACGACCGGAATAGCGTAATGTTTCAACACGCTTAAGGCATCATCCCCCACCAGCAATCCACCCTTCGGCAGGGAAAGAGGACGCGACATCTGAGGTGAATCAAGCTTGGCGGAAGCTTTGGTCGCTTCTTTTTCTTTCTGGTATTTAGTATACCGATAGGTAGCAGCCAAACCCATTATAGCTTCGTCAATGGTGTTAAAACAGGCCATATCCGGCACGTTCTCAAAGGACTTGCACTGGCTTGGTTGGTCATTCCCGTAAAGCCATAGCGCCATGGGCTTGTGATCTACGTTGACCTCCCTGAGTTCTTGCATGGCGGCCGGCATGTCCAAATCTTCATGCATTGGAGAAGCCAGAGCCGGGGCAATCCCTAAGATCGCATCCACATTTTTATCTTCCAGCAGACCGCGAGCAGCACGCTTGAACACTTCGGTGAATGATCCACTCACCATGCCCAGCGGCCAGATATCTACCGGATTATGCAAGCGGTGCCAGGCGATATGAGAGATTTCCAGCTGGTCGCGAATACTTTCGGGAAACGGCGCCAACTCGAGCCCATAGTCCTCGCACGCATCAGCCGTCATAATTCCACAGGCTCCCGTAGCCGTCACTACACCCAGCCTCGGCCCTTTCAACTGCCTAAAATGCAGGAAAGCTCGGCAAACCGCATTCAATTCGATCATGTTTCGCACCCTTATCAAGCCGGCTTTGGCGAAAGCCAAATCGAAGACATCATCTTCACCCACCAGCGATCCCGTATGGGAAAGCGCGGCCTGAGCGCCAGCCTCACTTCTTCCGGTCTTGAGAACTATAATGGGCTTCCTTCGAGCGACGCGTGATGAAACTCGCAAAAATTCTTGACCACGCATCATGCCTTCCATATGCAGGGCAATGATTTGGGTTTGCGGATCATTTTCAAGATATTCCAGCACATCAACGAAATCCAAATCACTCGCATTGCCTATGTCAATTGCTTTGCCAAGGCGCCCGGTGAAGGATTCCAGACCCACTTGAAAGACTCCGGACTGGACCACAATGGTCAAAGGGGGCGGTGCAGGATCTCTTGGTATATCCACAAATGCCGTGCTAAAAGCGGAAAAGGCGTTGAGCACTCCCATGGTATTTGGTCCTACCACCCTGGTTCCGCTTTTCTTCGCAAGAGCGGCTAATTCTTCCTGCAGTTCCTTTCCCTTATCATCTGCATCCGCAAATCCCTGACTGATAATAATCACTCTGGCAATGCCTTGGTTGACGCACTCTGCAAAGGCCGGCAGTACTCGATCCCGACCCACTGATATGACCGCCAGGTCAGGAATCTCCGGCAGCTCGGAAACATCACGGTAGCAGCGATGGCCCAGAATTTCCGGAGTTTTGGGATGGACCAGGTAAATACGGCCCTGATATCCGTATTTCAGCATCATTTCGAGATTATTGTATGCACCCGGACCAGTCTTGCGGGACACTCCTATAAGAACCACCGAACGTGGTTGGAAAAATCCTTGCATTCACGACTCCTCTTAGATTAGGTCAAATTCTTTAATAATTTATTGCCAAGCATGAGAGTTTAGTTGAACTAGGGCATTTAGATCAACCGGAACTTGGTTTGGCGGCTCTCGATGGTTAAGATCAATTCATTGATTACTGGTACTACTTCAAAAATATTGGATATAATTTCTGAGATTTTGATTTGTGAGGAGAGCAAATACATTGATACCCGATGCCGATAAAGATACTTGGCTGAGCGAACTCCGCAAACGACTCCTGTGCTGGTTTCAGATGAACAAGCGAGAACTCCCCTGGCGCACGAAGTACTCTCCATACGAAATCTGGATTTCTGAAATCATGTTGCAGCAGACCCAGGTGAAAACTGTATTGCCATACTATTTGCGCTGGATGGAGCGCTTTGAGGATGTCCGGTCCGTTGCCGCAGCCTCGGATGATGAACTCCTCAGGTACTGGGAAGGTTTGGGCTATTACTCGAGAGTCGGCAACCTACACAAAACAGCGAAGATTTTAGTAGATAAATTTGATGGAAATTTCCCCAGGGAGTATTCCCAAATTCTAAACCTTCCCGGGATCGGACCGTACACAGCGGGAGCGATCATGAGCTTGGCCTTTAATGAAAATTTGCCCATAATTGATGGAAACATTCAGAGGCTCTTTGCTCGGCTATTTAACGTTTCCACACCGGTCAAAGGGACTGAGAATCAGAAATTTATGTGGGAAAAAGCAGCTCAGTTGATTCCTGCCGGCGAGGCGAGAAACTTCAATCAGGGTCTGATGGAATTGGGCGCGCTGGTTTGCACCCCCAAAAACCCGATTTGTCGAGAATGCCCTCTCATAGAATTTTGTGAAAGTTTCAAATTTAACGTCGTAAACCAAAGACCCGTTCCCAGTGAACGCAAAAAAATTAAACAGATTGAGGCTGCCGTAGGCGTGCTCGTAGAAAAGGGCAGGATTTTCATCCAAAAGCGCCCGGAAAATGGTCTTATGGCGCGTTTGTGGGAATTCCCCGGCGGCAAATTAGAAGCTGAGGAAAGACCCGAAGACGCTCTCGTAAGAGAATTCCTGGAAGAATTGGGACTGCACGTCTCTTGTCTGGACAAAATTACTATCATTCGTCACGCTTATACAGACTTTCGGGTAACGCTACATGCCTTTTCTTGCCGGTTGTTGAAACCTTGCCACAAACCTCTGCTGCGTGCGGCTTCGGAAGCTCGCTGGGTGACTCGCGAGCAATTGGATGAATTTGCTTTCCCGGCAGCCAATAGGAGATTGATTAGGATTCTGGCGGAAAGGAGCCAATTTTTTGAAAATGACTAAAATGGATAGAAAGTGTCATTATGTTTGGGAGTAGCTTTTTCAAGATAGCTTTTTTCGTCTCAATTGGCTTAGCTATGGGTTGTGCGACAACAAAGAAAATTGCACCTCCACTCACTCTTGAGGGATCCTCCCAATCGCTCCAGCCGGGAGATATAGTGAATACGCGAACGGGGAAAACAATTTCTCGGCAAACCCTCATCGATGATTTGTCCGAAGCCAAAGTGATTTATGTGGGAGAGACCCACACCGACATCGAAGACCATCGGATTCAGAAAGAGATCATCGAGGGTTTGTATCAGCAAAATCCTCATCTCATAATAGCCATGGAAATGTTTCCAAGAGGCGCGCAATCGGCCTTGGATCAATATTCACAAGGAATGATAGATGAAACGAAATTTCTGGAAAAAACCGACTGGAATGTAGTTTGGGGCTATCCCTTCCAGCTCTATCGAGGGATACTCAGTTGGGCGAGAGACAGACAGTTGAAAATGGTGGGACTCAACGCACCTCCAGCGGTAGTTAGAAAGATTGCACGTGACGGCGTATCTTCTCTCTCACCTAAAGATCGAGAACAAATTGCGGCGAAAATGAACTTTGCGGACTTTGCCCATCGCGCATATGTTAAGCAGCAATATGAGCAGCACCTCAAAGGGAATATCAAGAATTTTGAATCCTTTTATGAAGCTCAATTGGCATGGGAAGAAACAATGGCTGAGACCCTGGCCGAAATTTTGAATTCCACTAATCCTGCTGACCGCATCGTCGTGCTGCTCGGGAAAGGGCACATTGTGCACAAATTCGGGGTGCCCCAGCGAACATTGGACAAAGTGGTGCACGAGTATAAAACAATAATCCCGATTCCTGTCGATTATTCCGATCGCAGCATCGACCCGCACATTGCCGACTACATTTGGGTGACCAAGAAATCGACTGAATTTAAACACCCTCGCATGCTTGGCGTTATGGTGAATGCTTCTGCCGGTGAGAAGGGACTTGAAGTCATGGGTGTGATCCCTGACAGTGCTGCGGATAAGGCGGGCATCAAGAAAGGCGACATCCTCCACAAACTCGATGGCAGCACCATCAACGGCATAGAAGACATTCATAAGGCAATGACTCAGAAAGACAAAACTACCCATAAACTTGTCATTGAGCGCAGAGGAAAAGAGCTGGAGCTGCCGGTAACTTTTTTGCCAGGTAAGAACTGAACAACCTTCGTCCATAAGGCGAGGGGGGTTTCAACCATCCCCGGCAGGGACACTAAAATGGAAGGTACGCATTATGCTTGGTGTTTCTACTTCCTGGAAATCGACCGAATTGGACAATGGGAAAGAGCTTTTCAACTCGATTGAACGCCTCAGTGTGTTGGAAATAGAGCTGGAGTATCGTATCACGGATTTGATGTTCCACCAGATGCGCAGCCTCGTTAAGAAATCAGACATCCAGGTGGTTAGTATCCACAACTATTTCCCGGTACCACCCGTTGTTGAGAAATCCATGGCAAGCGGCGATCTCTTTTACCTGTCGAACCCGGATAAAGACCAAAGGGCACAAGCGGTCAGATGGTCTCTGCGAACCATAGAATGCGCAAACGATATGGAAGCAGGAGCTGTTGTTCTTCATTGCGGGCGAGTCGAGATGGAACCCGAATTAGGCACTCTGTATCATTTTTTAGACGAGGATAAGATCGACTGTGACGAGGCCCGCGAATTCATCAGCGGGAAAATTGCAGAGCGAGAACGAAAAAAACCGCAATATCTGGATGCACTCATGTTCGGGTTGGAACCTCTCATCAAAGCAGCCGAGGCCCATAATGTCCTGCTCGGGCTGGAAAACCGCTATTTTTATCATGAACTGCCGGGGCCGGATGACTTTGAGATGCTTTTCAGCGAGTTTAATGGAGCCCCACTGCGCTACTGGCATGACATAGGACATGCCCAGGTCAACGAATCCTTATCCTTTGTCACCCAAGAAGCATTGCTGAAAAGGTATGCCGATCATTTGATCGGCGTGCATTATCACGATGTCAAAGGGCGTGAAGATCATCTACCTCCTGGACAAGGCAAGGTGGACTTTACAGCAATCAAACCTCATCTTAAGGATAATACAATCGGCATACTGGAAGTCAAACCGGGAACACCTGACCTGGAAGTCATGCAAGGCTTGGAAGTTTTACGGAATCAAGGAATAGGCTGATCAAACCAGCATCATGACCATAGTAATGGAAAGAATTTGGAGGCTAGCGAATTCATTTGGAGGCAGCTTAATGGCCGCTTTGTTTGTAGTGACCCTTTCTCTCCTTATTGCAGGTTGTGTGTTTTTCGGGAAGAAACGATATTTGGATCATACGGTGGATTCACTGGACCTGGAAAAATACGCGGGCAAGTGGTACGAAATCGCCTCGTTTCCAAATTGGTTTGAGAGGAATTGCTTCTGTACAACAGCCGAATACGCTCTGATGGAAGGTTTTGTGAAAGTCACCAATAGCTGCCGCAAAGGTTCGCCTGAAGGCAAACTTGCAGTCGCAACAGGAAAAGCCCGTCCAGTTCCAAGCAGCAATAACTCTCAGCTCAAAGTTCAATTTCAATGGCCTTTCAAAGGCGACTATTGGGTGATTGCTCTGGACGAAGGATACCAGTATGCCATGGTAGGTCACCCGAAGAAGAAATATCTGTGGATTTTATCGAGAACACCCGGACTGGATAACGAAGCCTACCAGAATCTTTTGCGGATTGCTGAGGATAAAGG
>Ga0210125_1000180_pt1 | contig 10065 bp, 14 predicted proteins | sample RushMan_CattailN_FD_185555 | JGI IMG/M metagenome (GOLD analysis project Ga0210125, IMG submission 185555) | Wetland microbial communities from San Francisco Bay, California, USA, that impact long-term carbon sequestration -... | ecosystem: Environmental > Aquatic > Marine > Wetlands ...
TTTGGAGTTTCTCCAGCAGAGCCATCCCTCAAGTGAGTGACCCTCCGCACTTTGAGCAGTATTTATCCATCACTTGCGTGAACCCCTGACAACTGGGGCATTTCTTACCAACTTCAAAGCCACAATTCGGACAAAAGAAAGCTTCGGTCCGTAAACTCGTTCCGCATCCGGGGCATTTTCCCTTGCTCAATCGAATTCTTGTAACACGGTCCTTAGTAAAAAATCTCTTCTGGAGTACGTAAATCGCAATGATGAAAATGCCGGCACCGATGAAACCCGCAAATACCTCCGGCAAGCAATCAAAAACGAAAATGGCGATGGTGCTGATTAAAAGAAGCGTTCCATACCAGAGGAAAGCTCTGTTGACGGTTGACCCAAATCTACCAAATCTTGGCGAGAACCAAGCAGTAACGACTACTGCGGGAATTGCCATAAGAAATGCAATACCGTAACGGATTATACGTTCGTTGGTGAATCTATCCTGGTTTACCCAATTCTTGAACCACTCATCTGCCATGAGGTGGCCCAGTTCCCATGTGGCAAAAAGCATGCACCCTACGATGCCGACGAGGAACACGAACTCGATTTTAGATACGTGAATCTCATCACTCGTTTCCGACATGGCAGATGTCCTCTCTTGATCGTTATGGAGCGCAAATTTAAGTTCCAGTGGGAAAAGAACCGTTGCCTCTAACATCATCTTGGCAGGATTTCGCTAAATTCCGGACAGCAACTCGGCTTAATAGCAAATAGCGTCCTGCCTCTGCAATAGATAGCAGAGACTTTTATACACCGGCGGTAATCCCGACCCAAGAAGCAAATAGGGGATTAGAATCCCACAAACTTCACACATCTTCTTCATAATTTCCCTACATTCAAACGTTATCTTACCACCAAGGTCAGGGAAAAACAGGCATTGGATACATCTCCTGGCCAATTCAAGTAAAGCATAGGAGGTCTGAGATGAAAAGAACACCAAGTGTATATGGCGTTACAGTAGTTGGAGTCCTGGTACTATTTCTATTAGCAGGATGTGCAGGCATGAACCATACAGGCCGGAATGTTCTGGCCGGTACGGCTATAGGAGCTGGAACAGGCGCTGTAGTCGGAAGTGTCGCTGGCGGCGACCCGGCAACTGGCGCATTAATCGGAGGTGCTGCTGGAGCGCTCGGAGGCTATATCTATGACCAGTCGAGAAGTTATCATGGCCACTATTACAATGACAGGAACCAGTACAGGTACAGAGGCAATGGCAACCGCTACAATTACAACTACCGCAGGTACTGAGAATTCGTATACCTCCGCCAATGGATCGTTACCCGATAGATGAGAACAGGACCCTCGAAAACATGGCAAAGTTTGAAAGGCCAAGGAATGGAGAGGATGAGAGAGTCGAAGGTGACGACTGATTTGCCAGATTCGATGTGTAATCTATATGTTTGACTTTGCCATCGAACGCGTCGAGGGTCTGCGGAACGGCATCCCTTCGCCACTATACAAAGATGCAATTCGTTTTTATATTATAAAAGTAAGCATTGAAAATGGTTGCGGATTCTCGCATGAAAGAACCGAAAGGAAACGATGTTAGCCCCAGTGCAACCCACACCCTTCGCAAGGTAAAGTTAGAAATCAGATGCGAGAATTTCGAGTCATGATGCGAATAAGGTGCGTAGCAGGGGAGGATAGCGATGGAAAATACCTTCAGCAAGGCGTTGTTGCTGTTGGCTATTATTTTGGCGGCGTTAACAACGTTTGGATGTGCCTATAGTGAGTATGGATATCCGTATGGGTATTCGTATGGATACGGTGGAACATACGGGGGATACGCATACCCTTACTCCGGATATTACGGGAATTATGACCAACGATATTATCGCGGTGACCACGATGATCATCATTCAAAATCTTATGGATACTATGGTGGAAAAGGCCGCAAATACGGCGATTACGATAATCATCATCCAAAGTCACATGGGTATTACGGCAATAGGAACCGAGGTCACGATTACGGCAAAGGCCGTGTCGTAACTCGTCCTTACGGTCACATACCTGGCAACGATAAGAATCAAAATCCCCGCGGGCGCTATGGAAATGGAGGTTATGATTACCACGGGAACGATCATTAGACCTGCGGAACAAAAATAACTGCCGAGTATAAAATGTGATGAAGATTCTTTTTTCAGAGCAAGGAGGCTCCTGTAACAATGCCCATGCACGAGAATAGGTAATTGTTGCAGGTGCAAAAATATGCGGTCCTGCCGATTTCTAGGCCGTTGGCATTCCTCGTCAAAACAAACAAGCTCGGAGCAATAACTTCGTATCGAATAGTCTACTCCTCTGGCGGGGGCTATTCATAGTTGGAAAGTTGTTAGTTTCCACCAGCGAGCTTGTATTTCGTCCCCGCAATGAAGCCACTTGCTGTGCCGCACCTAAATCAGTGTGTACCTAAAACCCGATATGCGGTATCTACCACTTCCGACGGGTGTCGCCGGGATGTTCTGTCTATTTTGCACGATAGGACGGCAGCAAGTCTTTGTTGCTTGGCGTTACCCGATGATTAGCTTTTGGTAAAAGGTTGAATTGTGAAATCCGACTCGATTTTAACCCAGTTTCTTTGAGAACTGTGGGAGTCTGCGCCAAAGGAGAATGCCATGAAAGCCTATAAGATAATTAGTCTGTTCCTAATAGCCGGGGCGAGTTGTTTGATACTGACAACTTTCTCCCTTGCTGATCAAGTCGGTCCTAATAATCCTGCAGGTGCAGCCCGATTTGTTTATGGTGAAGCTCCTCCGTGGGCACCCCCGGAAGAACAGCAAGCAAGGTTTAAGTATCAATATTTTCCTTCGGCTCAGGTCTATTATGACCCCGTGAGGGAGTTATTTTTCTTCCAGAAAAATGGGCAATGGGTAAAGTCACCTGGGCTTCCCGGCTATCTCAGGAACCGGTTGGGTGATTTTGTTGTTTTGGAAATGGATACCAACACCCCCTATATTTTCCAGCCGCAGGTCATCAGGTATTATCCTCCCAACGCGAATCTTGCGAGTGAGGGAGAACCCAGCCATCCAAGCTCAATTCGTATCGAAGAAGTTTCTGAGGGAAAAGCCAAAAGTTTAACGACTGAACCAGCCGGTTCCCCCCCGTGGCAGCCAACCGCTTACGGTCCTGTATACCATTACAAATATTATCCCATGTCGTTCATATATTTCGATGTTGATAGAAGAGTCTACTTCTACCAAGCGGATGACGGGCACTGGGTACAATCTACAGTTCTTCCCGAGAATCTGGCGGATAATCTGGGAAGGCCGGTGATGTTGGAAATGAACACGGATCGTCCTTACATTTACCAGTCCCAGGTCATGCAGAAGTATCCTCACCCAGGCTTGGAAATAAATAAAAGGGTTTACACAATCGGCCCGGTAGTGAAGTGAGGGTGAACGGACTCTGCCCAATTGGGTAGGGTTAGTGGTAAGGCGGCATGAGAGTAGGTGTGCTCGGAGGGTGATGCAGGAAAAGAAGCTTTACAAAAGCTTGATAGATTCCAGACAAGCAATCTGAGCTTTCGTTGGCGGGCTATTTCCCTGCAAAATCCCACAACGCTCTCTCGGACTTTGAGACATCCTCCAAGCTTATGAGCCCCCGGTTGTAGGCAGTGACGGCAGCAGAGTAGTCTTCCATGAGGTTAACAGCTACGTGGATGTCACAATCAATAGATCTAACCTTGGACCTAATCATCTCGACTAATTTTCCATTCCTCATAATCATTTTCATCCGCTTCCTTTCCCTTCTAAGAAAATAATAAGTCTAGGAAACGGTGTAAATAGGGAAAATTGTTTATTTTGATGGCTTGGGCTTGCTTTTCGGCGGTTGAGTTTGAGAGCCAACGAGCGCTTTTTGTGGCAAAAATTTGGAATGTCGGTTCAGGTTGTTTTCCTTCAATTCTGGTAGCTCGTTGATTGATTATTAATAGAAAAAATGCGGCAGTAGAATCATCGATCATTTCCATCCATTAACTGCTGCTGTTCAGTTTTGCAATCTCCGGAAACACTTTAATCGTGTTGGCGCTAAGAAATTATTATTCTCAGTGCAAGTTTCTTGTCTCTTGAGGTTTTTAATAAAATGAGTACATAGCATCTTCAGGTACATCGGTTTCAGGAACCTGATGGGGGATGAGAGGGAGAACTGAATGGATTTTTTTCATGTGACGTTTCCGGTCTCGGGGGTGAATACATGGGTGTTTTTGCCGCCGGTGGTGGCTTTTGTAGTGTCTTTCTTCACGTCGATGGGGGGAGTTTCCGGAGCATTTTTGTTGCTTCCCTTTCAAATGAGCGTGCTGCATTTCTCCTCCCCTTCAGTCAGCGGTACTAGTCAGGTATTCAACGTGGTGGCTATCCGAAGCGGTGTAATTCGATACATCAGAGAGGGGCGCATGGTCTGACCACTTACCTGGGCGGTGATTATAGGTACTTTGCCGGGGGTTTTCATCGGTGCCTGGGTGCGGGTGGTTTATCTTCCAGATCCTAAGAATTTTAAGCTGTTTGCGGGCTGCGTCCTATTGTACATCGGAGTGCGACTGGCACTGGATACGTTTAAGGGCAAAGGCGGAGGTGCGCTCGCCAAAAAAGGTGGTCATTATACTGCTGGGGGAAGTGTCTGTGTTAGTGACACCAAATTCTCTCTAAGCTGCGTGGAACACAAATTTGCTGGTGAGACCTACACTTTTTCTCCTGGTTGGGTGTTTCTCATCACCTTCGTAGTGGGGGTCGTGGGTGGAATCTACGGCATAGGGGGCGGAGCTATTATAGCACCTTTCTTTGTGGCCATTTTCAAGATGCCGGTCTATACAATAGCCGGAGCGGCTCTGATGGGAACATTCATCACATCCGTTGCCGGAGTCATATTTTACCAGTTGCTGGACTTTTATATGAGCACCCAAATGTCGATAGGTCCTGAATGGGTACTCGGTGCACTATTTGGAGCAGGAGGCTTTTGCGGAATGTACCTCGGAGCGCGCTGCCAAAAGTATGTCCCCAGCTGGGTGATCAAGCTGATTCTGTGCGCCTGCATTCTGTTTGTGGCCGTCAAGTACGTTGCGGGGTTTTTCATGTGAACCGGTGAATTTCTCGGAACAAGGACAAGTGCCTTCCGGCTGAGACCGGCAAAAGGTTTGAGGCTTCACAAACCCGTACATCTATGGAAAGATGGACAGGGACAAAACGAGATTTCAAAAGAACTCAATTCCTGGGACTTAAAGAGCTTATTGGCCTGGGAATTGAACGTGGGAAGGGGGACACTAGAATGAACTCTAAGCCTCGCAAAGTGAACGTAAAGTCTAAGATATGGATAGAGGATGAAAACGGGGATGTTGTCTTTGGAGCAGGCCGCCTGAAGATATTGATTGCCATCGAGGAACATGGCTCGATCTTATCCGCTGCAAAAGCCATCGGCATGGGCTACCGTGCCATGTGGGGCAAGATCAAAGCTACTGAGGATCGACTGGGACAACCACTCCTTACGAAGCGAACCGGAGGCGGCGGTGGAGGAGGATCGGAGCTTACCCCATTCGCTAAGTTGCTCATAAAGCGTTACCGAAAGCTGGACAATCTGACCAAGACGAAATCCGACCGTCTCTTTCGAGATGTCTTCGTTGATGCTCTTGTTGAGAGGGGAGTAGTATAATTTTCTAACCATAATCCAGGGGCCTTGAAAAGCACACCATGCTCTCTGCTGTTACGATGGGATAGTTGTGTTAGCTTGGAAAAACTCGCGATTCGTCGCTTTATATGAGGGTTGACAGATTGCAGGTAAATCAGAGTCTTACAAAATATTAGCCGGTTAACAATCGGCCCCCACAAAATCCCACAAGGCTTTCTCGCGCTTCGAGACTTAGTAAGGTTTTAGGAACTAGCGAAGTTTTAGGTGCAAAAATGTGAACCCCCATCCGAGGTCGTATGCAAACCCGGTTTCCCCCCGTGGGGGTAGGCTTTTCTGCCAAGCGGCATGACCATAGATGACTTCGAAGGGTGACGTGGGTAGAATCCGGTGTCCGAAATAGTACAGACGGTCCTCTTCAAATAAGTCATCAAAATCCTTATCAATCTAACCTACGTTTTTCCCCGTGTTAACTTCAGGTCGGGGGGGTAGCGACATGCAAGCCCAATGAATCTTACCATCTGACCCATTATCACCTTTATAGGCGCACCAATTCCACCCTCACTCCAACCGATAGGGGTACCCAAGTAACAATTCGCTGTGAGCAATAGCGAGCTATCTTCGCTCAATCTAACCACCATCTGAGTCATATTCACGTCAAAACACCAGCACTAGACCTGCCAACCCGCATGACCACTAGAAGGCTACCGGATACTGAATCCGGTGAACTGTTTTGGTGTCTGAATCGGCACCATTTTCCCACTCACAATACGCTTAACCAAGACAACCCATGAAAGGATACACGATGACTGAAGCAATGCGTAAACAAATCGAAGAGAACTTATGGCAACTCCACAGTGAACTGACACAGTTCTTCCTGGAGACCATCAGGAACAAGGACGGCAAAATCAGAGCCTCGATGGTCGGGGAGAGAGTGTCATTCCTGAGCCACAACGGATCACCATCCAGAATAAGCGGATGATGGCTTATGGTCTCCAAGAGCTCAAAGGTGGCTTGGATGACTGGAACTGCCGTTTCCGGGTGAGGGTAATGCCTGAGCGCAGTGAACTCCTTGAGTGCAGATAGCTCGTGAGTTCTTACGAACTTTTGCTATCGCTCACAGCGAGGCTGCTAACCTATTGACTTTCGGTCGTATACATTGCCACCCTTCTCCGAAGCAACCAGGTGGAAGGTTAAGTATCGACCCCCATCACTTCCACACATTCCGGCGTCGCATCGACAGAACCTGCTTGTTCCTGGGGAAGCGATGCCTCCACGGCCTTGGTCTCCGTATCATCTTTCGGTGTGCTTTTTTGCTCGGGCATGAGTTCCGTATCCTCTGACCTGCACAACCGGACATGCTCCTTTATATGCCCAGTAGTACAAAGTGCCGATGCGCATATATTTTGAATTCTTCAGCGAACAAATCGCCTTTTCTTAAAGTTTTGAAAATCATTTCAAATACCTCTCAATCACTTGGTAACCATTCTAGATCCAAAATCAATGCTCAAATCTAATGAAGTAATTAACTATATTGATATTATTCGGAATAACAGGCGAGAACTGTGTTGACTCTCCGAAGCCGCGGTACGCGGTATTTTCGGCACGCAGATGACGAAGCAACTGGAAGAACGGATTCTCAATATCGAAATGCGGTTAGATTCCAAGGACCAAGCCTTCACGGATCTTACCCGGTGTGTGGGAAGGATGGCGTGCGAAATCACTTCGATCTCAGGTCCAGTGAGGTGAATGCTACTCTGTGTGCCTTTTTCCGGGACAGGGAAGGACGTATAGCATAAATTGCCAGTACCGCGACCCCGGAACCGGGAGTTCTGCATAACGGATAGAAGCAACAAATCTGTACTGCAGACTCCTCTGCCCAAAGTCTGTATACGTTTTCAGCAAAGGACACGCTCAGGGGCATCGGGGATCATAACGGATTGGTTTTCAAGTCGTTGACTCACCAAATGAAGGACGGTGCAACGAGCACTCTTGTCTTTGTGGCCTCCAGAAAACCCCCTTCAGATCAGGAGCTTAGCTTCTGTTGACGGTTGTCTCTACCGGAACACCGGATCGCAGAGTCTGAAGATTGACGCAACTGTTCTCCGCGGCAGCGAGAAGTTTTTCCAGAAGTTGATGATTAGTGCCTTCTGCTGCCTGGATATTAACGTTGCACCGCATCTTCTGAAATCCAACCGGTACGTCTCGATCGACCACCATTGTGCCACGCACATCTATATCGGCAGAGACTTCCACTTCAAGCGAGTTGAGCTTGACGCCAAGGCGACTTGCGATAATTCGAATTAGAACCCAGGCATGCGGCGAGAGCAGCGCAAAGCATATCTCCTGGATTTGGTGCGTCGTGGTAGCCTCCGACAGCACGGTGAATACCGAAACGCCATGACACACCGCAGTCTTGACTGCCCGGCTTAACAATGCCATGGAACGGATCGGTATCAACACCGCCGGTAGTTTTTGCCCGGTCCGTGATCCAGGCTTCTTAAGGTTTTTCCTTGTATCTTTCACGCAGAGGATCTTGCCGCTCCCTCGCACTGATTTTGTTTTCTTTAGTCACGGCTTGTACCTCCATATCTTTTGATCAGTCAGCCGCCCAGATATTACTCGTGCCGGCATCCCTCGATTTAGACACTTGCGTGTCGAGCTTTTATTCCTGAGTAGAAGGCTCGTTTGGCACGTCTATTAGCTCCAGACGGTGCTGAATCAAATGATTTTCTTTGCGCTCCCCTTAAACGGCCGGCGCAATGTTTTGGTTCACATGGAACAGGTTGTTCGGGTCATATTTCTTTTTGATGGCGGCCAACCGTTCGAAGTTTTCCCGGTAGGTCGCCTTGATGCGATCCTCACCCTCTTCCATCATGAAGTTCACATAAGCGCCCCCCATTGTGTAGGGATGTAGTGCTTCCCAGTACTCCCTGGCCCATGTCCTGAGTTTTTCAGCGTTTGAGGGATCTGGATCGACCCCCGCAATGACCATCGACCAATTGGCCTCGCGATAGTTCCATGCCGTGGCATCTTTACCAACTCGGTGCACAGCTCCGTTGATGGGATACAAATGCATCAGGGACTGGCTGGTCGGCACCTTGGAGAAGCGAGCATGGTGGGCTATGGCCTCGTCAGTGAGGTCATGTACGAAGTCGCCCTTCCAATACCACTGGTGACCTGGTGGGTAAAGCTTGTCGAACAAGCTTTGCAGTAGCGGATAGGGCATTGGCCCGATGTGCTCGAAGATTGGTTCGGAAATTTTTCGCGCTGATTGGATTGCAGCCTCGGCCTGATTCTTCAATCCAGTGTGGCACCACATCAGCCCACATACCCGCCTGCCATGGATCGCTTTCGGGAACGGATCACCAGCCGGCACTTGGGCGATCAGGTAAAAAGCATATACTTCCTCGGGGGCTTTCGGCAGCCAATCACGATACCATCGTAGTGTAGTCTCAAGCTTCTCAACTGGCCAGAACATAGGCCCGGCGACCACTGTATCCACTGGATGGAGGCGATACAGGAACGAAGTGACCACACCGAAATTGCCTCCTCCACCACGCAGAGCCCAGAAAAGGTCGGGGTTCTCATCCTTGCTTGCCTGGACCAACCGACCGTCTGCCAAGACGACATCGGCGGACAACAGGTTATCAATGGTCAGGCCGTATCTGCGACTGAGATAGCCGTGACCGCCGCCGAGGGTCAGGCCGCCGACGCCTGTTGTCGAAACGATTCCACTAACTGTTGCCAGGCCGAAAGGGTGGGTTGCATGGTCGACATCTCCCCAACGGCAACCTGCCTCGGCGCGCACGGTTTTCTTGCCAGGATCTACACGGATGCCTCTCATTGCCGACAGATCGATAACCAATCCATCGTCGACCAGCGCCAGCCCCGGTCCATTGTGCCCACCCCCACGGATCGCAATGTCAAAGTTGTTTCCACGACCAAAGTTTACGGCCGCGATCACATCTGCTACATCGGCACACTGAGCGATCAAAAGCGGTCGCTTGTCGATCATGGCGTTATAGATCCTCCGTGCATTTTCATAATCTTCATGGTCCGGCTCAATCACCTTACCACGCAGGGTTCCCCTGAAATTGTCAATAAGAGTTTTATTAATCATGGCATACCTCCCTGAGCCTGTACCTTTCGCAGTCTAACGATGAACCGTTCCGTCAAGGACGTGTCCAGTTTGGATACATCAAGTCGGCCTTATTGGCTCGTTTTCGATAGCAGGCCCTTTTGATGCAGAGCGCCCGTAACTCTGATCCGCATAGCACAGTATCAATTACGGCTCTGGCCAGAATTCGACCTTCTCTGCTAAGTTCAAACTAATACCTGTGTCAGGATAATCAATTTTAGTTATTTGAAGTTGCTTCAAATTATCCTCATTCTAACAAATTTGGGGGGACACGG
>Ga0210125_1000182_pt1 | contig 9972 bp, 6 predicted proteins | sample RushMan_CattailN_FD_185555 | JGI IMG/M metagenome (GOLD analysis project Ga0210125, IMG submission 185555) | Wetland microbial communities from San Francisco Bay, California, USA, that impact long-term carbon sequestration -... | ecosystem: Environmental > Aquatic > Marine > Wetlands ...
ATAGCTATTGAGGATGTTGAGGCTAAAGATGAGGCTAAGGTAGCTATTGAGGATGCTGAGGCTAAAGATGAGGCTAAGATAGCTATTGAGGATGCTGAGGCTAAAGATGAGGCTAAGATAGCTATTGAGGATGCTGAGGCTAAAGATGAGGCTAAGATAGCTATTGAGGATGCTGAGGCTAAAGATGAGGCTAAGGTAGCTATTGAGGATGACTTGAAAGACATTTCTCAAGCAATGGAAAAACTTGAATCTATCCTTTAAATATGGTTAAATTTAACCATAATATATATCTTTTAATACATTTAGGTATTAAAAGATCATAAATTAAATTTTAAAAAATTGAAATATATATTAAAATTTAACTTTAAATAAACATGGATCTACAATACTATAAAACATTCAATGAAGAAACATCTCAAGGAATAGTTGGTCTTTTAAGACCATTAAATCCAAAATCTAAAAAACAAGCTGTGCTAAAGTCAAATAAACCTTCATTTCTGGTATCGTCCACCGACTACTTTTTTGTTGAGGACGAACCATCTTACCCTATTTATGTTTTCAAGATTCCAAAGGAGGTAAACACCTTAGTTGAACATGAATTAAAAGTATCTCAAGATATGGAAGAATTGAGCATTTATCTCCCACATTTTAATCGGGTATATGAGGTGCAAAGGAATGTAAAATGTTACATACCAGAAAAGAAAAAACTTGTGGACAATTTTAACCCTTTTGATCAGTATAACTGTATTAGGGATGTTTCCATCATAGAATACATCCCGTCGAAACTGACATTACTCAAGTATGTAACGGAGAGCATCTTTTCTGGCTATACAGATACCTTAATTCATCAAGTGGTTGTAGGTTTATTTATAGCACAACAAGAAAAAAATTTTACCCACTACGACCTACACTTGGAAAACATACTATTGAGACGATGCTTGAAGAGAACCTTTTTCTGGTACAAATTTATGTATGAAGGTGTGGTTATAGATCGCCTCATATTCACCAATGGTTACTTTCCAGTCATCTTTGACTATGGTTTTGCCTATTCTAAAGGGTTAGAAGGCACCAATTACACAAACAGTTTATTTTTCACCAACAAGGGGTACACCCCTTTTAAATTTGACCCTATCAACGATTTCAAAACTTTAATGGTACGATTAGCCTATACAAAAGGAAGCTCTGCCAAATTCAAGAATTTTGCCAATACGCATTTTTTAAAGTCAAATCGACTTAAAATTAAACTCGATAGAGAAACGGGGTGGATTAAGTCCACAATTTCAAGCGCGGCACGTATCGTCTGTAAAAGGTTGGACAAGATCATGAAGGAGATGGATCTGAACCATAAGAATAACTTTATATACAAGGAGTTGGATAACCTTGTAGACCTCTTTGGAATTTTGATCACGCTTCCCATTGGTAGGAACAACTACAACACATTGACATTGAAGGAAGACATGAGAGGTTTCGTAGAAGAGTGGTCCAAGATTGACGAGTGGTTCAAACCAACCTCTACCGACGACAAATTAAACATTATGAAAAGGATACTAGAAGCCATAAATGACTTGATTTTAGAAGATATTAACCAGGACGAATTTACCCATAACTTCAAACTCAAATTATTTAACATTTTAGATGCTTTCGGCGACTTTATAAATATTGAAAATATTGATTATGGTCGATTTATATCATCGACCATACAATTGTCAAATTTTATCGAACACATTTGTTATGCTGAGATGCAACGCTTCAATAAGCTCTTTAATTTTGAAAGTGTTCTGGACAATTGGAGCCTCTTCAACTCTATAGAAGAATTGGTTGGTCCAAAAACACCATACAAGTTCCAAAAAGATGATAGTATTGTTCTATTCAATTGTGTGGATAAATCCACCTCTTCTTTTGAACTAAAGGATGATGAGGTGATTAATGTCTTAAACACGACTTCGGATGTTATGGTGCAGATCAGTCTTTTGGATAGTCTACCTCTTGAGGATTGTTAATTTCCGTTTTTAAATTTTAATGCTTATATTAAGCATTAAAATCTTTTAAAAGTGTTAAACTGGTGGAACCTAACCAAGTTTACATGATCTACATTTTCGAACATAGATAAAGTAAAAGGTAAGCACAAGTGACACAATAGTAAATACAATAGCCCAGTTCTTCAATTGTGCCTTTTGTTTAGCACCGAACGCGGTTCCAGCACTGGCAAATGCCAGTGGAATAGTGAGACATGCCCCACAAAAATTTTCCTTCACATCCATTTATTTACTGTTTTTTGACCACTTACGCCTACACTGAAAAAATTATGGTAACTTTATGATCTTGATAACCATAATAATTACAAAAACTACAAGTGCCGGTAGGACTAAGTATATGATGATGTCATGGAGTGAAAAATAATCGGATAATGGTCGTACTTGACCCGGTATAGGTGGAGGCTGTGGTTCTGAGCTTGGTTTGTATCCTTCCTCAGTTTTCTGGTAGTAGTCATCGGTATTGAGTAAAGAAGGTGGTTTTGACCCTAGAGTTTTAAACTTGGTTAATTGTGGTGGTTTTGTAACCGTAAAAGTAACTATTCCACCACATCGATGTCGTTGGCCTTTTCCATCCACAATATCAACCACTTTTCCAAACTGTGCAACCTTGTTGTAAGGGTACATGGCCATCTTAAAGTAACCATCATCTCCACCCCAGTTAGGACCCCACGAGTTACGACAATACCAATAGGGCACATCACCTCTTTTGTTGTTATCGTAGAGTATATTTTTGGCTATCCCCCACCCTATAATTGCAACCGCGTGAGATCCACGGTAATTGGAACCACTAACCTCAGCATCGTTAAAGGTTAGTGGCGAGCTAGGTATATAGTTGGCTCTTTCAAGATACACACCACCATTTACTTTTGTAAAGTATCCAGAACTAAAATTTTTCATGACAAAGTAGCCTGTTAAAGCCGGACCATGTAGCAAAATATGCTTTTTGATTGTGTCTTTTAAATTTTCGGTAGTTGTAGCACCTTGATCGATGGCAATAGTTTTTATATCCCTGTTTATGGTGTAGTTATAGTGTTTAACGTCATCCCCATAATAGCATCCACATTCTCGTGGTACAAGAGAGGATAAGTTTTGAGCTTGAAAGTGTTGGGTGGCTTTACCATTACATTTCTCATTCTTCGCGCAGAACGAATAATCCAAGCAATGTTTTGATGGTATACCTGAACCTCTTGCAATATCTTGAAGTAATAATGCTGGACTACCGCCATCACATCGGCCTTGGGGGTAGCAGGTAAGAGCCCAAGTAGTGGAAATTTCAGGTCTCCATTGGACCAATCCAGCCACAACGAATGCATCACCTATTACGCTAGCAGTTGATATAGCCCAGCAAGAGCCACATAAGTATTGGTTGTCTGGAGGCATAATATTTTTCTTCTTTGCTTTCGTGGATGAATCATCCACAGGATAAACATAACGCCAATCGTATATCTCCGGTAGTACCACCTGGGTTTGTATAGCAGTCGAAGAAGTGTAATTTAGATGAAGTTCCAAGTGATCCTGGTCAGAGTAGGATTGTGTGTACTTGAAAAAATCAATGTGTGTATTGAGCGGTGGTAGTATGAAATCTGAAGATTTTCCAGTCTGTACAGCTTCGTGTTCATCATGGTGAATTCCACCTATAATATGAACTGGTCTTTTTTTGGTTAAATGATGGTGAAGTGAATCATTTATTCTGAGTTCATTCATTTATTAGTTGAGGAATGTAGGGTATTTTTTAGTATTAGAAAAAGACTAGATTAATGGTGTGTTAACCCTTGAAGTCGAGCTATCTTGTGATGGTTGGTTAACTCTTTCGACCATAGGATAGGTTCGAACACGCATAGCCTGATTACTATGCGTGTTTTTGACTGGGTTAAGTGGGATAATTTTACAATATATAAATGCGCTGGATCAGTTTAGCGAGTCCACGACACTTGTTGGTAGTGGTAGTAGTATTTATACTGAGTTGGGCAACTATAGTCAATGGACACTCGTGTGACTATAATACATGTTACAATGCATGTTATGGTATGGGTCAGGCATGTGTTCAGACATGCTACGAAAGATGCTTAAACAGAGGTTAGAAATTGTAGTAAATAAAATGCCGAGAGACAAGAAAGCCATACATCGAGCTACATCCGATGTAGAAGATGAAGACATTAGTGATGAGGAGGAACAAGCCACAAAAGAAATTATCTCTAGTGTGGAAGATTCCAACCTTATAGAAGAGAGGAAAAAACAACTAAAAAGTATAATTTTAAAGCGTACTTTAGCCTTAAAACAACAACGAGAAAGAGATCGGCAACAAAGGGTTAATTCAACCCAAAAATAAAATAAAAATTTTTAAAGTTCTATAGAACTTTAAAAATATATATAGTTTTGTGGTATAGGATCAAGAACAACCAGTTCTACTTCTTCGATAGTGTTGGGGTGTGTTACTAACCATAATATAACATCATCGTATTTATAGAATGTTTGACCATAACATCCGTCTATAAGGCCATATATTCCATTAAAACCAAAAGCTTTCCCATCGTTTCTTCTGGTATTGAAGAACCATCTCAAATTTTCAAAAATTAAAGTAGATCTGAGGCGTAAGTAAGTCTTTGGTGGTGGTGGTGGCTTAGGTATTGTCCCACTCAGAGCATAAGCTAATCCAAGCATAAACTGACTCGGTTTTTCAGGTACTTTCTTTGAGGGGTCATATAGCAGAAGTTTGGACCGCCTCTCGCTAAAGGCTAAATCGGTACCATACAACTCGATAGGAAAGTCAAGGTAAAAATAAGTCATACTATCTATATGGTTATATTTATGGTATGCACGAACCTTTTTTACAAAATATCTATTTATGTCGTTGACAACCTCCATAAACTCAACCCATAAATTTTTCTTACTTTTATGGAGCTTACGTATCTTATTTAAAAATTTTTGAGGTACAAAGTCTCGAATGTTGTTTGTGGCTAAAAACCAACTTATTTTACCATTTAAATATTTAGGGTCAATTTCTACCACGTTGAGAGTTTTCAATTTTTTAAAGTCAATGTATACCGGTGATTCAAGGTATACCGCATTTAGAGCCCAATTGGTTAATGCTTCCTCGATATCTTTACATTTGCGAAGATTTAGAATTGGTTCAAGCAGGATATTAATGGTTGTTTCAACTATATTTTCAATCTTGACTTGTAAAGGTTGGGTATTGATCATAATCTTGATAAGAACTGGTTCTATGCTGTTTATATCGACATTTTTACATAGAAAAAGTTTTATGCTTTCGGATACTCGACGTCCTTGGACGTCGAGGGGAGGAGATGACCTTTGGTCATCCTCAACGAAAGTCTTACCTTTAATGGAAGTTTTCAGCATACAGTTGGTAATTTTTTTAAGCTTACGATTAAGGTTTGTATGAATCATTAGTTCAAATAATACAGGTTCCAATTTTAAATGAAGTGTTGAAGCATAAAACCCGGATTCTTTTTGTATAGCGATATAAATGTCGTAGGCGGTTTGGCCGAATATAGTACCATCTTTTAAAAATTGTTCCATCGTTACTTTTATATACTTTTATATTTATTTTAAACATAAAATCAATTTTAAAATGGTCTAAAAAGCGGGTTCTTCAACAGGGCCTACGAACCGAGGATCGATTCAGGCCACGTGGTACAAAAATTTTTACAGAAAATTGATTCAAAGTTGAAATAATAAAGGTAGAATAAAGCTAAGCGATGGCACGCACAATGAATACAAATCAAACTATGCACATTGAAGTAGTTGATTCTAACCAAGATTTGACTATCCAATGTGCCACTATACAAAATCTTTTCGAATCGTCTCCAGTTAACATAAAGAATGGTGATGAAAACCATACCATGTCTCCATTGATTGAGGATGAAATTCGTAAAGTTCGAGGAACCATTATTGATAACAAAACCAAACAAGTGGTACACCGTGGTACATTCTTTCCATACGAGTACACTGAACAACAACGTGAAGAATGTATTGAAAAAATGGCTGACTTGAATCATAAATTTGAAGATATTGAAGTTCAATGCTCTTACGAGGGCACAATTATTCGTATTTTTTACTATAAAAAATGGTACATTTCAACCCATCGTAAACTCGACTCTGGAAGGTCTAAATGGGCCTCAAATGACTCTTTTAAAACCTTGTTTGAAAAGGGGTTGAAAGAAAGCTATAATATAACCTTAAATGACTTGTTTACCAGATTGAATTTACGGTGCCAATATACCTTTATGGTGATGGCAGATGAGAATACGCGTTTTGTCTGCTCAACAAACATCTTGCCCAAAAAAGTATACTTTGTAGAGTCGAATGACCCTACAGCATATTACCTAAATATGGACAAGCTTCCAAGGCCTTCTCAAACCATTAAATCTGTTAATGAGGCATTTGACTACATTCAAGGTATGGCATACCCTTTCACACATCAAGGATTGTTATTGGTACATTCATCTGGTTCACAGTACCGTATTGTGAGCGATGAATATGCTAAGCTATTTAGGGTTCGAAACAACGAGCAAAGCATTCCATACCGATATATTCAATTGAGGTGCCAAAACAACCATCTTATGATTGACCTGTTGCAGCAACTATTTCCAGAGTATATTCAAACCTTTGATTCTTATGAAAAATGCGTGTCTAAATTAGTAGATATCATATACCATGAATACAATAAACGAAAAAGTCGTACGCTGCTACCGGTTGACTTGACCATGGTACAACAGATTGATCAGAAACTATACTTGTTTATTAAGAATCGACTTTTAGGTGCAAAAGGACCAGAAGTAACACCTGCAAGAATTTGGGACCTTTTATGGATGGAAGAACCTTCCAATTTGAATCATATGATTCGAATGGTCAAATTTAATCATAAAAAGGACGAACAAAATTTGATTCTTGATATGGCCAAAATCAATCTTACCCCAGACCAACCTATTCCAAATGATATCAAGATGGCACCAAAGAAGAAAAAGGTTAAATACATCCCTATGCGAATAGAGTTTAATTGTCGTAAACGATTGTTTTAAATAGGCTTTTTTAACCTTACTCATTTCATTTAATCATCTCATCTTTTATGCTTATTTTTAAGCATAAAAGATAAATAAAATTATGGTATCCTAAAACCCACGGAAAAAAAGTTTATATTTTGATGCTTTACACTACTCGGTATTTGGGAGTTTAAAATTTTATAGACTGCTTCCTCCATACGATGAAGACCTAATTCACACTTTAGTGGTGCAAAGTAGGTGGTTAAGAAGGCCTCAAAATTTCTACGTCCTGAAAGGTTGAACCCCTCAAAGTCTTCATCCAAGTCATCGTTTGCTTCAATTATTGATTCAACATCTTCATCGTCATACACTTCAATTTCTTCGAGATCAGGCTCTACTTCTTCCTCCAATTCTATAGGTACTTCTTCTATTCTATACTCTGGTTTATATGGTCGTACTTCACCTAAACAAAGATACCTAGCGGTTCTCAAATCTTGTATGTTAATCGAAGGTACATTAAACTTTAAATTTACTTCTTTTAACTTAGTTAGTATGGCTAAAAGAACCTGGAGAACGATATCTTCATTTTGACTTTCCATGACTTCAAACGTCTTAATGTTATGGTTACTTTGGCCTAGAAAATATTTAGACCAGACTAACAGACTCTTGTACCTTATATCGTAATCGTTTTTTCCAACAATTTTTTCTGCTTGTTTCATACCATTAAAAATAATAGACCATATCTGCAGCAATGATTGGTTATGGAGTCCATACTGTTTGTTCTTTTGAATCAAGTAGTCGGGAATCATAGTTTGCGCAACGTCCACAACATGATGGTAGAATGGAGACATTTGAACCAGTTCATCATATGCTACATTGAGTTGGTGTTTGGACTTCAAATGAACCATTAAATTATCAAGTATCATAAAGTAAAAGTCCACCTTATCTTTGATGATATCTATCAAAAAGGGATCATTCTCCACAAACTGATCAAATGATGGAATCTTTTGAATTTTAAGGACGATCTTATCCTTGTACTTGTTATAAAATTCGTTGGTTTTGTTAAGGTCAAAAGTATCCTCAATTTTTAATTTTTCAATTGAAAAAAGAAGATTCTTAATATGGTATTGTTGTAGCTTGAGATTGATAGCATTTTCAAGTAGTCGGTTTTTGGTGGAAGATAGAGTATCTTTTTCAAATATTTTATTAAATTGGTCAAGATCAGCCATACGTAGATCCTTCATACGAATATAAAGTTTGTTATAGTCAGTTGAACCATACAACTTATTCAACTCAAAAGCGATATAGTGTGATATCGACTTGAATTTGAGGTTTTTCACAGTTAGTGGCGATATATCCAATGGAGAGAGAGGGTTATCTTCAACCTCTACATATGTATACATATCAGCTTCTTTCACTGCAGATGTCTGGCTCGTGATGTCTGGAAGCTTAACATTCTCCTTTTCAAAAAACTCAATATCTTTATCTGATGGAAAGTACCACATAGCTTTAAATTTTTTTATTTTTTCTTTAACATCGTCTGGGAGAGCTTTAGCCGAAAACAGGTCCAAGATACGGTTGGCAAACTCATCCCTTTTACTGGGTAAGATGTCGTAGATCTGGTCCTTTAAGGCTGTTTTATCCTCCGATAGCGTTATATTTTTTGAGATGATATAGTCTACAATAGCATGAAATGCAGTAACCCTAAGATCATACATATTACGTTTAAGGACATTTCTTATCCCATTTTTACGTATAATTCTGATCAATGTGTTTGGGTCATTGTATACCACAATATTTCTCTTTTCATGCAAAGTCATAATGGTGTCTAAATCAGGTGAACTGGTATATACTTCGGTCTTGCCATAGTCGCGGACAAGTGATTCGACTAAACGCCTCATACTACGCTTTTTGTCTTTTGAAATATATTTTTCCAAATTATGCTTCCTTAAAGCCTTCTTTAGATTAATTTCAGCAATGTAAGAAAGGTAGATGTTATCCTTCTCAGAGTCCTTATTTTGTTCATTATTGACCTCGTTCCTAACCTGTTCCAAGGCCAAACCGTAAATATTCTCTCCATTCATGGTTCTTCCTATCCCTAAAAATTCATTTTCTGATCGATACAAAATTTTAGAGTTTTCAGTATCCATTAAAGCTTGAGAGAAATTGAGGTTTTGTTTAACCTTTGCGGATACAGCATGGTAGACTGCAGATTGGATAGTTGATCTCTTAAGATGGTGTCGCACCTCTTTATACGTTGAAAGTACCTTATCCGGCGAAATCCGAGATAGTTCCTCTTTAAAGGTAGAATCAGGGAGTAGATTGGCGTATACATAATTGACAACACTCGTATACGTACGAGAGTTGACTTTAAAAGGAAGAATAGCATCATTAGCTAGTCGACCAAAGGGTTTATCTGAACTGTTCCGTACGATAACTGACGACATTTATTATTTCATTTTTCAAACCTCAATCTAACCATCAGTATTGCAATGCAGAAAATTGAAACCAACCATAAAAATAATAGTATGACTAAACATGGCAACCTTTGGAAAACAATTCAATACTATGGCTCAATCTAACCAAACGATATTTAATGGTTTTGGGGTTAACTCTTTTGGTCCTATGGTACCAAAAAATCAACCACAACTCGTCAAAGCATCTAGATTGGATGGATTTGGGCCCAAACCAATTACAAGTCTACCATTATTCCAGCAACCATTATTTGGTTCTACTAATTTGGATGCTACTACCCTTGACGCTTTGCGTCAAGGTCAGACCCTTGCCCCTTTGGGGCAAGGGGGTAAGCAACCATTATTTGGTTCTACTAATTTGGATGCTACTACCCTTGACGCTTTGCGTCAAGGTCAGACCCTTGCCCCTTTGGGGCAAGGGGGTAAGCAACCATTATTTGGTTCTACTAATTTGGATGC
>Ga0210125_1000183_pt1 | contig 9766 bp, 8 predicted proteins | sample RushMan_CattailN_FD_185555 | JGI IMG/M metagenome (GOLD analysis project Ga0210125, IMG submission 185555) | Wetland microbial communities from San Francisco Bay, California, USA, that impact long-term carbon sequestration -... | ecosystem: Environmental > Aquatic > Marine > Wetlands ...
CCTTTTCCAAAGGGGGGTTAGGGGGGATTTGAAAAGTGCGCTTGGCAATGAAATCCCCCTAAATCCCCCTTTGAAAAGGGGGACTTTGAATTGCTCCATAACTGGATGAAGACTTCCGCCCGACATGTACTAGCTTGATGCGGCGAAAGTTTCCATCCACTTCCCAAGTGAATATGCTCGAGCTCGCTCCGTAGCATAGTCGCGCTCGCGACGTGATGGGCGTGATGCGGGAATGACGAAGGGACGACCCAGCATTCTACAAATTGAACACGCCACCGTGTCTCCCCCTCACCGTGTCCCCGCGTCCCCGCGTCTCTCTTCTTCCTGTCCCTCAAACAACACGGCCCCGCACACCGAGATAAGAATGGCCATTACGGTGCCCAGAACCCATGCAAAATACCACGGCGCCTGTTCCCCAAGGAGGATCGAAAGGAAAAGAATCAGCATGGCTATGACAAAATAGGTAAAGAATCGGACAATGCTCATATGCAAAACCTCATTTCCCGCGTGGGAGGATCTAGTAGGAATGTTCCGAGTCTACTTCTTTGACCTTGCCTCGCATTACCCAAAAAGCCCAACTGGTGTAAGCGATCACCGTTGGAACGAAGACGAGTGCCGCCCCGAGCATCCAGGTCAGCGTACGCAGGCTTGAAGAGGAATCCCAAACAGTCAAGCTGTGTGCAGGTTGCGACACCGAAGGCATGAGAAAAGGAAACATTGAGGCAAAAACGGTGCCAATAATACCTGTCCACCCAATTACTCCAAACCACCAGGCCGCATGTGATCGTCTTTTAGCGACCATGAAAACACCGAGCAGCATTCCTGCATAAGCAAGGAATGGAACAATCCATAAAACGGGGTATGCACTGAAGTTATTGAACCAAGCCCCCGAAACCATCTCAACGGTCTTATGCAGCGGGTTGGCAACGCCGTCGGCCGATAGTCCGCCAGTGACTACGTAACCCTTTATCCGGCTTGCCCATATCCCTCCCGCCGTGAAAAGAACCGGCGCAACAAGACCGAAGGTGACGCCGGCGCGCCTTGCCCGCTCATAAATGGGTGGTTCCGCTCGGTTCATTATCATGGTTCCACCTTGATATATTGCCATGGAAACCGACAGTAATCCCGCCAAAATGGCAAACGGATTAAACAGCGAGATGAAGCTGCCCGTATAGTAGGACTGCATATTCCAGCCAAAATGAAATGGCACACCCTGCAGCATATTGCCCATCGCGGCGCCAAACACCAGCATTGGCACAAAACCGCTGACAAACAAGCACCAATCCCAAACACTTCTCCAACGCGCCGAAGGCAGCTTGCTCCGATACTCGAATCCCAAAGGTCTGACGATCATACTCCAAAGCAGAATCAGCATCACAATGTACAGGCCGGAAAAAGCCGTCGCATAAATGATTGGCCAGGCGGCAAATATGGCGCCTCCACCGAGGATGAACCAAACCTGATTGCCATCCCAATGAGGTCCAATGATATTTAGAGTGATGCGGCGTTCGTTATCGTTTCTGGCGATATAGCGCAAAATGATCCCAACGCCCATATCCATACCCATCATCACTGCCAGGCCGGCAAGCAAGACGCCGAGCAACACCCACCAGGCTAGTTTGAGAAACATATAAGGATCCATGCTTTATCCCTCACATATGATTCGAGGTTGAGTGGTTTCAGGCTCCATACCAGAGGCGACTCCTCATGCCAGCCCCAGAGAACCTTTGTCATCACGTGATCGACCTTCTGAAGTTTTCTGTTCAGAGTCGTCCGACGACGGTCCCAGACGGGCATATTTAAACATTAGAACCATTTCGACCACGATGAAAATACTGTAGAGAAGAACAAATCCCGACAGTGAGAACAGCATGTACAGAAAGCTGTGGCTCGACGCCGCGTTCCAGGTGGGAAGCATGCCAAACACCGCCCAGGGTTGACGTCCTACTTCGGCAGTAATCCATCCCGCTTCACAGGCAAGAAAAGGCAACGGTATCAACCATACCAGCGCAATCAAAAGCTTCCGTTTTTCTTGCACCATGTTGCGAAGTGAATAGTAGGCTGAAAAAATCAGTAGGATCAGCATGGTGAATCCGGCTCCCACCATGAAACGAAAGGACCAAAATATCGCAGGTACGTAAGGGACCGTGTCCGTGGCAGCCCTTTCAATGTCGGCAGCTGTAGCTTTGCTCACATCCTGCTCTGGTGAGTAGCGCTGCAGCAAGAGGGCATATCCCAAATCCATCTGGTGGGCCTTGAACTGCTCCAATGCCTGCTCGTCCTGCGGATCCCGGCTAAGCTTCTGTAGAGCCAACAGTGCCGGGATTCCATTTTCGATGCGCCCGATGGAGTCTTTCCGAATCTCTTTAATGCCGGGTAATTCTGTTCGCAGCGTATGCGTCACCAGAGGAGTGAGCACGTAAGGGATTTTGATCTGCAAGTAGTTCTTTTGCGCGGATTGGCTTGGAATAGCAAAGAGGTTGAAGCCGGCAGGAGCGGGCTCTTGCTCCCAAAGTGCTTCCATAGCCGCTAATTTGCTCGGCTGCACCTTGCCGTCGAAGTATCCCAGAGCATCCCCGAGGGTAATGGTTGCGAAGATGGACATAATGCCAAACAGCGCTGCTACCCGGAAAGAACGCTTGGCCATTTCAAGGTGTTTATTTTTCAGCATATACCAGGCGCTGATTCCCATAACGAAAAAACTCGCCGTAACATAACCGGCGCCGGTCGTATGAACGAATTTACTCTGGGCACCTTCGCTGAAAATCAAATCGGCAAAGCTGTTCAGCTGCATTCGCATGGTCATTGGGTCGAAGTATCCCCCTACCGGGTGCTGCATGAAGCTGTTGGCCACCAGAATCCAAAGGGCCGATAGGTTAGCGCCCAAAGCCGCGAGATAGGTGACGACCAGGTGGCTTACCCGGCTAAGACGGTTCCAACCGAAAATCATCAGACCGACAAAAGTGGATTCGAGGAAGAACGCCATCAGACCTTCGATAGCCAAAGGTGCGCCAAAAATGTCACCCACATAGTGAGAATAGAAAGACCAGTTGGTGCCGAACTGGAATTCCATGGTGAGTCCGGTAGCGATGCCCAAGGCAAAATTGATTCCGAACAACTTGCCCCAGAACATTGTCATTTCCCGGTAGATTTCTTTCCTGGTGATCACATACACGCTCTCCATGGCGGCCAGGATAAAACCCAACCCGAGTGTTAGAGGTACAAAAAGGAAATGATAAAGGGCCGTTGCGGCGAATTGCAGACGCGAAAGATCGACGACCTCGGTGGATATCATTTTTCCTCCTTAGGATAGAATATTTGGTTGTGGAACTAGTTCATGATTCGTTGTGCCTATCATCTCCCATCCATTCCGGAACCTTCTCTGTGACCAGCCACTCAATGGCATCCCGAGTTCTTCGGTAGGCATCCAGGCTCTGCCCATATGGGTCGCGCACGTACCAATTGATAATCTTAGCTTGATAGCGCCATGGAACGAACTCTTTCAGCGGATATTCGGAAAGATTGACAATACAATCAAAGCGGCTCAGATCGAGTTCCGCGATGCCTTTAGACTGCAGGTTATCCGCCGACACATCGATCTCCCGCAAAACCTCCAGTGAACCTTCCGAAACCCTGCCCAACGGATTGATCCCTGCCGAAGCAGATTCATATCTTCCATTCCAATAATGTCTGGTGAGTGCTTCTGCCATGATGCTTCGGCACGCATTGCCGATGCACACAAATAAAATTTGCTTCCCCATAATTCTCCATCACTCAACATAAATCATTTTTTGAACCATACCACTCTTGACTTGAGCACCATCGGTGACAACGGCCACTTTATTCCGTAGACCAAACATGGACTTTACCCATTGTTATTGTTGTGAATCGTGACTCTAGAAAGCAGCTACCCGGCGTGATATAAGATAATCGCATTTTAAACATTTGTGCACAGACTTGTGATAGTTGATACCTAAATTGAGCAATTACCTCCACACTGCCATTCCTCGTCACGCCACGGCGTGACTCGGAATAACAGAGGGGGTCTGCATGAGTAGCTACTCATTCGATGAAATCGCTAAATTTCGGCGATAAAGAATTTGTGGATTCGTTTTCGAATTTAAATCAGGAGCTGCAGCATCATGACAGAATATGTAATCCATCCGCTGGTTATTGGCGCGAACGAAACCGACCAGGGCATTATGACCTACATGAGGGGATATGGGAAAAGAATATGGATCCCCATTTATTCCTTTTACCTTGAAGGCGGAGATGAAAAGATTCTGGTGGACACCGGACTCGAGCAGTTCGTCGTTCCGGAACGGGTAGGAGAGGAATACGGTTTGGACATACTGGAATTTGAAGACGCTTTGGATACCGTTGGATTAAAACCCGAAGACATCGATCTCATCATCCACACCCATTTGCATAACGATCACTGCGAAAACGACTACAAATGCTCAAACGCCAGAATCGTGGTGCAAAAGAAAGAATACGAGTTCTTTATGCATCCTCACCCCTTGGATCATCGATATTACTCGGATTTGCTGGACGGGTTGAATGTCGAACAGGTGGACGGAGACGTAGCGTTAAAAGATGGGATCGATCTCATTTTCTCTCCCGGTCATACGCCCGGAGGGCAGTCTGTGGCAGTCAACACGTCCAAAGGGAAGGCTATTATCACCGGCTTTTGCTGCAACGATCAAAACTTTCCCGCAAACGGCCCGGTAATTACCCCTGGAGTTCACATCAATGCTATTGACGCCTACGAGAGCGCAAAAAAGATCTGCGAAATGGCCGATATTTTAATTCCATTGCATGACCTTTCGGTGGGCAGGCAGAAGAGCATTCCCGCATGACCTCTTCATTACCGCAGAGGTCGCTGAGAACGCTGAGATTTTAAAGAGTTTGCATCGGGAAGGAATCACTTTTATCGGTCAAGGGCTGAGAATGACGGACATACAGCAACCAAACAAGAAAAGAAAATCCAAATGGCGCCGTTCCAAATCCTACACCTGCGGCACCTGCGGGCGCGAACAGCCCTTCTGCTGGAACTGCCCATGCGGGTTTATGATTTGCTGGGACTGCATGGAAGAAAACTTTTGGGGCATGACCTGCAACGGAATCACCTGGACTTGCCCGGACTGCGGCGCCATTCGAGGCTTTGGCAATGACTGAGAGGGAAAGAGGAAAGGACTTATGGAAACGAAGCGGGTAGTCATTATTGGAGCGGTAGCGTTGGGACCCAAGGTAGCATGTCGATTAAAGCGGTTGAGGCCTGATTATGAAGTCATCATGATCGACCAGGATGAACACATTTCCTATGGCGGCTGCGGAATTCCCTATTTTATTTCCGGTGACATCAGCGATGTGAAAGAACTGATGAGCACCAGTTTTCATATGGAACGGACTCCACAATTTTTTGAAGACGCCAAAGATGTACGTGTCAAGATAAGGACTCGAGCGGAAAGGATCGATCGCAAAGCCAAAACGGTCCGCATACGAGATCTGACCACGGGGAAAGAAGAAGACCTATCCTACGATAAAGTGGTCCTGGCAACCGGCAGCCAGCCAAACCGATTGCCCATCCCGGGTTCTGATTTGCCCGAGGTGATGAGCGTATCCAACCTCGGGTCCGCAATGGCGATTAAAGAACGGATCTCCAAAGGAGAGGTCGATAAAGCGGTTATTATTGGAGCCGGTGGCATTGGGTGTGAAATGGCGGAAGCCTTAAGCGACTTGTGGGGAATTGAAACTTCCATTGTCGAGATAGCGGGGCAAGTCCTGCCCGGCATACTCGACTCGGGCCTTGCCCGAATGGTCCGGCAGCATATGGAAGAAAAAGAGGTGGCTATCTACCTCAACGAGACAGCCCGCGAAATTCGAAGAAACGACAACGGCGAACATAAGCTGCAGTTGCTCACTTCAAATAGAACGCTCGATACCGACCTTATCATCACTGCGATCGGCATCCATCCCAATTCAAAACTGGCACAGGAAGCCGGATTGATGGTTTCACCCAAAGGCGGCGTCGTAGTCAATAACCGCTTGCAAACATCCGATCCGGATATATACGCGGGAGGCGATTGTGCGGAGGTTCTGCATCTGGTAACCGGCAAGCCTGCCTATTTTCCGCAGGGCTCACTTGCAAACCGGCAGGGACGTGTGATCGGAACGAATCTGGCCGGAGGTTTCGCTTCTTTCAAGGGCATAGTGGGGAGTTTTTCCATCAAGATTTTCGACCTCGCCGTTTCGGCAACCGGAATCACCCTGAACACGGCTCTTCGGGAGGGCATCGATTCTGCCCACGCTCTGGTGATCCAGGCCGACCGTGCACATTTCTATCCTACCCAGGATCTTATGTATTTACAGCTGGTGGTAGACCGCAAAACCAGGCGAATCCTTGGTGCGCAAGGTATCGGGAGCAACGGAGATGCTCTGGTGGGACGTATCAACAGCATCGCCGCAATGCTGCCTTATCGCCCGAACCTTGAGGATTTGTCCAACATGGAAGTCGCCTACTCGCCGCCCTTCGCTTCGGCATTGGACATTGTCAATGCGGTGGCCAATACGGCGGAGAATATACTGGACGGCTATAACGTGACCATGGGTATAGATGAATTTGAAAAATGCTTTATCGAGGGAGAATCCGATCAATGTATTTGTCTGGATGTGCGCGGGCCGGCCAATGCCGCCCCTTATGTGGCCAAATTCGGGGAGCGATGGCTTAACATTCCGCAGGAAACTCTAAAGCACCGTCTTGCAGAAATTCCCAAAGACAAGCGTTTGATCGTGGTATGCAATTCCGGGGTGCGATCCTACGAGGCGCTCCGCCAGCTAAACTGCGCAGGCCCTTGCGATGCGATCAATTTACAGGGAGGAGTTGCCGCAATCAAGAAGTCCGGCCTCCTGAACCTAAGTGAAGAACCAGAAAGTGACAAACGACAATAGCAGCAAGCCGCAGTTTCGCTCGAGCGCGCCGCCGATAGCCGTCTTGTGGGATCAATCCTTGCTGTGGGGTCTCATTTGTGCACAAACGCTGCAGCGTCTCGGAGTTCCTTTTCGCTTTTTGAGCGGATCGGAGATCGCGCGCGGGGATCTGCAATTCTATCGAGTACTGCTGATTCCGGGCGGCTGGGCGGCTCACAAAATACGAGCACTGGGAAGAGCCGGCCGCAATCAAATAAAACACTTTATACAGAGTGGAGGCAGCTACATCGGCTTTTGCGGTGGCGCCGGGATGGCCCTTTCCAGCCCTCCATCCCTGGAGTTGGTTCCATTCGAGCGAATGCCTCTCTCTCAACGCCTGCCCAATGCAAGCGGCACTGTTTTCATCAGAGGCATCGCCAATCATCCCGCCTGGCATGCCCTACCGGAAGAGATTCCCGTTTCCATCTGGTGGCCTTCGCAATTCGCCTGGCACCCTGTGCCGCGTTCTCTCTGCCTGGGGGTTTATACGGCTCCCGGCGAAGATTTTTGGGTTGCAGATCTGCCTCTATCAGATTTTCAAGGCCGGCAAGTGGATTGGCGGAACTGGGAACAGGTCTACGGGATAAACCTCGATCCGAAGCGACTCATGGGGCATCCGGCCATATTAGAAGTTCGCCTGGGCAAAGGCAGACTGATCCTTTCCTATCCACATTTGGAGACCCCGGAAGATGGTTTTGGCAATCAACTGCTGATGAATATGTTAAATTATATGGACATCCAAGCTTCGAGGCACCTTCTCGCCCTAAACACTCCGAAAAATCTTGCAGAACAAAGTTGGACCAGCCCTGGTAGGGAATGTCTGCAGACCTTCAATGGCATAAAAGAGACTGTTAACGACTTGGTCGCGTTCGGCGAGCGGCACCTGTTATGGTATTGGTGCTCGCCCTGGCTTCTGCGCTGGCAAAGAGGAATTCGAGGACTGGAATACGGAATGCTGGCCGTGGCGACACAATTTCTTGTAAAGCTCGGCAGCGAAGTCACCTACTCCCACCCGGGCCCGGACCCGTGGGAGGAACCCATTCGAAAACTTGCAAAAGACATCGAGGAATTTTGCGGCCAAGCAAAGCTTTTGTTGCTCGAAGAGAAGCTCGCCGGACATGCCGGCAATCTGAGCAAACTCGGCAAGGTGAACGAGCGAGTTGACGCCTTGCGTTCTTCTCTTTTCGGAAACCGCATGAATCACGGCGGACTATGCCGAAGCATATTCGATCAATTGGATCACCTGTTGCTGCAACTGCTTCGGAGTACAGAAGTCAGAATCGAGGAGTCAGAATTCAGAATGCAAACATGACCTGCAATCTACTGCGGCACTAGACATTGAAGCGAAAATTGATAATGTCCCCGTCTTTAACGGGATATGTTTTCCCCTCGAGTCGGACCGTACCTTGCTTGCGCGCTGTGGCGTGGTCCCCGGCCGCGCGTAAGTCATCGTAGGCAACAACCTCAGCCCTGATGAAGCCTCGCTGAATGTCGGAATGAATCACACCGGCGGCCTCCTGAGCTGTCATCCCTGCTGGAATGGTCCAGGCCTTCACTTCATCTTCTCCCACCGTTAGAAAAGTTATCAAATTAAGCAGTGCGTATGAACTGCCTATAACCCTGTCGAGAGCCGACTCATTTATGCCGAAGTCCTGGCGGAAAGCTTCGGCTTCCGTTTCAGACAGCTGCGCCATTTCCATTTCAAGTTTCCCCCGCACTACCATGGCTTCAGCATAATCAAAATTTAACGGCGGCAGATCATTGTCTTCATCCGGATTGTTGACAACTACGAGCAATGGCTTGACCGACAAGAAGGTGAATCCTCGAAGTTCCTGTGCCTGGGTTAAATCAGGTTCGGTTCTCAGCGGCTTTTCTTCATTCAAGGTCCTGGCGCAAGCTTCCAGCAGTTCCTTTTCAACGCCTACTTTTCTTCCTTTTTTCTCTTCCAGGACGAGCTTTTCCAGTCGCTTTTCCACTGTCGCAAGGTCAGCGATGATGAACTCGTCCTCCAACTCTCTGAAATCACGAGCCACATCAGGCGCACCCAGCACGGTGTCGGTAAAGTTTCTTATGACCATCAAAAATGCATCCATTGGGCGCATGTGCGTAAGGAGCATAGACATATACTGCTGCTTGCTCTCGATCACGCCCGGCATTCCCTGCAAATCCATGTAAGTCACCTGGGCGTTCACTTTCTTTTTGCCGTGATATAGTTGATCCAGCCACTCTACACGCGGATCGGGAACCGAAACTACTCCTAATACCGGTACCATCTGACCTCCCGGCGGGACCGATTCACCATCCCTCCGTGTCAATGCATTGAAAATTGTCGTTTTCCCCGACCTCCCCAAGCCAACAATCCCAAGTTTCATGGTTGTGCTCCCAAATTCTAAGACCGCGGTTAGCGGCAGCCAAAAGTCACCTTAATTATGCTTCTTGTCCTTGACCTTTGTGTAAGATTCGCAGACTATACCAAATAGCCATAATGATTTAGAAGGTCGTCCAATGCTTTCATCCATCCTCCGGGTAATGCCGGAAAATATGTCACGAGTGGTCCATACTCTGGATGCTTACCTTGAAGCTGCAGGGAAACTGGACGGCCCTGTTTACCACAGTTTAATCGCGAAATGTTTTGATAACAACGTCACTGATGAGAAAAGCTTGAATAGTTGGCTGCATGATTTACCATCCATCGGCTCAAAACACCTTCGGCTTTTCGACCGGGCCCGCCGAACGGCCGAGCAGCGACTCCGGCAAGGCATGTGGATCGCCGTCTGGAAGGACCGGAAGCCCCCCG
>Ga0210125_1000184_pt1 | contig 9732 bp, 7 predicted proteins | sample RushMan_CattailN_FD_185555 | JGI IMG/M metagenome (GOLD analysis project Ga0210125, IMG submission 185555) | Wetland microbial communities from San Francisco Bay, California, USA, that impact long-term carbon sequestration -... | ecosystem: Environmental > Aquatic > Marine > Wetlands ...
CCAAGAAATATTTCGCTAACTCGAGCGAATCGATCCGCTCCATCCGTTGCAAAAAAACGCACTTTGCCGTCGCCTCTTTGCGTTTCACGCAGAAGCTTCCTGATTCTCAGCTCATGCTTTACGGCAGTTGCGGTGGTACGCGCCGAATCCACCAAAGCAATATCCGGCCCGACGACATTTCGAATCGATGACGCCAGTACCGGGAAATGAGTGCAACCCAGAACGAGGCAGTCGATTTTTTGTGCGCTTGGACTCTTAAGCAATGGGTCGAGGTAATGCGCGATAATACCCTCCACTAGAGGTCCTCCAATCCAGCCTTCCTCCGCGAGGGCAACAAACAAAGGACATGCAATAGAAACAACCGACACTTCAGGACGGATGCAAGATATAGCCTTATGGTAAGCTCCCTGGCGAACGGTGCTCTCGGTGGCGATGACCGCTATTTTCCCACTGACTGACGTTTGACAGGCGACATCCGCGCCGGGAGCAATGACTCCGATGATGGGCAGAGGATGGAAAAGCTCCAGGAGGGAGGGCAGCGCTATTGCAGAGGCGGTGTTGCAAGCTACAATCAGAATTTTGACGCGTCTATCGACGAGCAGCTTCGCGGCCTGCAAGGCATAGCGGGTAACTGAATGTGCACTCTTGGTACCGTAGGGCAGCCGAGCGGTATCTCCGAGATACAAGAAGTCCTCGAATGGCAACTTTTCCCTGAGGGCTTTTAGGACCGTCAAGCCGCCAACCCCGGAATCGAAGACGCCAATGGGTTGCTCGATTGGATCGTTCACTGTCCGTTCCGTTTAAACTTTTTTTTGAAGAATTGCATGTTCTAGGCCCTCATCCTTAATTCTCAAGTTCCATTTTGGAGATTTTTTTAAAAGCCTCAAGTCAGCAAAATACAACAAAACCAGCCGAGGAGGAAATCAACAGTTTATTCGAGTGGTCAATTGAGGGATTTAGCTTTACTGGAAACCATGCTATCAGAGGAAATTCAGCCAACTTATTTCAGGAGGACTATGCCATGCGGACATTTGGCGGCGGAAATACCGAAATTCCTTTTGGTGGAAGCATTCTTGGGTTCCGAGGAGCAGTCGCTGCGGAACATTATTTATCGGCCCAGGCGGGCATGGATGTTTTGAAACAGGGCGGTAATGCCTTTGATGCAGCGGCTGCCGCAACACTTGTGGAAGGCATTGTCAATCCTCACATGTTCACCATTGGCGGCGAGTGCCCCATGCTCCTTTACCCGACAAAAGAGGCGAAGGTAGTGGCAATAAACGGCAACACCGAATCGCCTGCCAGAGCAACTCTGGATGCCTATCAACGTCTTGGCTTTGATCTGATTCCACCTGAGGGAGTTTTTTCAGCGGGAGTGCCGGCAGCTTTCTCAGCTTTGATGACGATGCTTTCGCACTATGGCTTTCTTCCCTTTGAGATGGTTGCCCAACCCGCCTACTTGATTGCTCGAGACGGATTCCCGGCTCATCAGGGCTTGATACAAATGCCCAAGTTTTCCATTCAGGCCAACCGGGAGAAGTTCCTCGACATGTGGTCCGCTTCCTCCAAATTGTATTTAGGACCGAACAAGTCGGTTCCGGTCCTGGGGCAGAGGCTGAAAAATCCGGCCATGGCAGGTCTTTTGGATGCGTTGATCAATGAAGCAAGAAATCATCAAAAAAACGGTCGCGAAGCTGGACTGAAAGCAGCCCTGAAGATGTTTTACCAAGGGGACATTGCCAGAGAGATCGATGCCTTCGTGACCGGACAAGGAGGATTCTTGGGTCGGACGGATCTTGCCCAATTCCAGACATTCATCGAAGAGCCGGTCTCGGTTGAATTCTTCGACACGAGCATATTCAAGTGCGGCCCTTGGTCGCAGGGGCCTGTTTTTCTGCAGTTGCTCCGGCTTTTGGAGGGATTCGATCTGGTTGGTATGGGGCATAATTCGGCAGACTACCTTCATATTTGGACTGAGGCGGCAAAGCTGGCATATGCAGACAGAGAACAATTCTATGCCGACCCGCGCTTTGTCGATGTCCCCATGAATGAACTTTTGAGTGTTGAATACAACGTAAAAAGACGCTCCCTTATTGACCTCCAGCAAGCGAGCGGACTGCATCGACCCGGTGACCCGCGGCGGTTGCGTGCCCTGCTGCCGGCTGATGAAGTCTTTTTCCGGGCAAATTGGGGATACGGAACGGTTCATGTTGCAGTAGTCGACGGGCAGGGCAATATGGCGGCATTGAGTCCAAGCGGAGGATGGATTTCCGGAAATGAAATAATCCCGTCGCTTGGATTTCCCCTTACCACACGCCTGCAGACTTTCTATCTCGATGCCCGACACCCCAATGTGGTGGCCCCTTGCAAGCGCCCTCGCACTACCCTTAGCCCTTCTCTAGCCTTTCGCAAAGGCCGGCCCTGGATGGTTTTCGGAACGATGGGCGGCGATCAGCAGGACCAGTGGACCAGCCAGTTCTTCTTGAATCGGGTCTTGTTTAAGATGTCGGTTCAGGAAGCCATTGAAGCCCCCAAAGTGACTTTCGATCATAGTCCCGCCATCTTTTACCCGCATGACGCGTTTCCAAGGAAAGTGCGGCTGGAAGGGCGAATCTCAAATACAGTGGTTGATCAACTCAACCGGCGAGGACACCTGGCCGAGTTGGAATCTGATTGGGCGGCCGGCTTTATATGCGCCGTGGCCCGCGATGAAGAAGGGTGTCTGGAAGTTGGTGCAGACCCCAGAGGCAATAAAGCGTCCGTGTTCCCCGCTTGTGCATTGGCCTGGTGAGATTCTCCCCCAACACTCTCAGACCCTAACAAGTCTAATTTGAGACCGTTTGGCCCAGGTAGCTGCGAATAACGGCGGGATCGGAGATCAGTTGTTCGGCGGGGCCTTCGAGCACCAGGCCGCCGCTCTCGATAACATAGGCGTAGGAGGAGACTGAGAGGGCCTGCTGCGCGTTTTGCTCCACCAGGAGGATGGTTTGCCCATTATTGCGAAGTTCACAGATGTATTCAAATATCATCTTCACAATCAGAGGAGCGAGGCCGAGGGATGGCTCATCAAGGAGGAGCAGTTGCGGCTCGGCAATTAATGCCCGGGCGATGGCAAGCATTTGCTGTTCGCCGCCCGAAAGAGAGCCCGCCAGGGCTTGGCGGCGCTCGCGCAAAATGGGAAAATGGCCCTCCATACGTTCGATAGCGGCATGCACCTCTTTTATGGGTCGTCGATAACCGCCAAGTTCCAGGTTTTCCCTAACCGTCATACCGGCCAGCACTTGTCGGCCCTCGGGCACTTGAACGATTCCGGCCGAAACTCGTCGATGAGCGCTCATGCGAGTGATGTCGGCGCCCTTTAGCAAAATCTTTCCCGACCGCACAGGGACGACGCCGCTCAGCGCATTGAGAATGGTCGTCTTACCGGCACCGTTGGGACCTATCAACGTTACTACACTGCCCCTTTCAACGGAAATGCAGACATTGTGCACCGCCTCTACCGGACCATAAGCGACGGAAAGATCTATGACTTCAAGCATGGCAGCCGGCGCCTCCAAGATAAGCTTCGATGACCTGCGGGTGCTGGCCGATCTCTTCCGGCGTCCCTGTGGTGAGGGTGCTGCCAAAGTTGAGGACCGTAATTGTTGAGCAGACTCGCATGACAAAAGACATGTTGTGCTCAATGAGCAGGATCGTCATGTTTTCGTTTATCAGAGAGACAAGCAGATCACCGACCTGTTCCAAACCTCTCCGGCGCATACCGGCCACCGGCTCATCCAAGAGCAGTAGACGAGGCCTCATCGCCAACGCGCGTGCAATCTCGAGCCGCCTTCTTTCTCCATAGGACAGGCTCCTTGCCAAAACCTGCGCCCGCCGGGCGATTCCAACCCGCTCAAGACAGGCCATCGCCTGCTCGCGATATGTTTGCTCTTCACGCCGAGCGGAAGGAAGATTAAGAAGTCTTGGGAATAGAGGTCTACCAGCCACAAGGTGCTGCCCGGCAACGACGTTTTCCAGGCAGTTCATAGCAGGAAAAAGGCGGATATTCTGGAATGTTCGGGCCACGCCCAAAGCTGCAATACGGTGCGGAGGCAGATGATGAATCGGCGCACCATCCAGTAGGATACTGCCGGAATCCGGTTTGATGAGGCCGCTCAGTACGTTGATCAGAGTAGTCTTTCCCGCTCCGTTCGGGCCGATCAGCCCATGGATGGTCCCTCTTTCAACCGGGAATGAAACACTCTCCAGAGCGCATACGCCGCCAAAGTTGCGGGTGATCCGATCTATTTGCAGCAGCATCATTCACACCTCACCCGACGGGCTGTCAGCCCGGACTTTGGTCTTCCTCGCACTGGCCCGACCGAACAGAGAAACGAGCCCGTTCGGCAGGTAAAGAATCACTAACAGCAGAATCACGCCGTTTACGCACATGCGGATCGGACCTGCCGTTACGCCGATTCCACGCAGTACTTCCGGGAGTGAAGTGAGCAGTGTCGCACCGAGCAGTGGGCCAACCCAGTATTGAGTGCCGCCCACAATGTTGTAAATGAGTAAATTGACCGCCGCCGAAAAACCGAACTCTCCCGGAGTAATAATGTAGTTGAGATGTGCGTAAAGAGCGCCGGTCAATCCCGCGATGATTGCACCTATGGTAAAGGAAAGCGTCTTATAATAGGTCGTATTGATGCCAGTGACCGCCGCCGCCGTCTCGTCCTCGCGTATACTCTCGAAGCTCCACCCGATCCTCGAAGTGCGCATCCTGGCAATGAAATAGCTCGCCGCGGCGAGCGCCAGGAAGATCATCCAGGTGGTGGTCTTGTTGGGAATGCCGACAAGGCCCTGCGCACCGCCCGTGATGTCCAGGTTCACCGCCGCGATCCGCACGACTTCGCCAAACCCCAAAGTGGCAATTGCCAGAAACACCCCGCGCAAACGAAGAACCGGCAGACCAATCGCCAAAGCTACAATTCCGGCCAGCAGTGCTCCAGTGATTATGGAAACGACAAACGGTGCGTTGTAGTGCATAGTGAGAACGCCGGCACTGTATGCTCCGATACCGGCAAATGCAGCATTGCCGAGCGACAGCTGACCGGCCGAGAGGGTAACGTAAAGACTCAATGCCAGCAGTGCATTGATCCCAATGAAGTTGATCAGACTGCCGTAGACAGCCAGAAAATGCGTGAAGAAATCCATTTGATCAGGCTTCCCGTATCCGTCCGCGTCCCAGCAACCCAGACGGACGGACCAGGAGGATTAAGAAGAGGACGGTAAAGGCAACCGCGTCCCGCAGATTGGACGTTCCCGTAATCGCTACGGTCATGACTTCACTGAGGCCGAACGCCACGCCGCCGAGGATAGCGCCGGGAATACTCCCCATTCCTCCGAGCACAATGACAGCCAGGCCCTTGAGCTCGATCGAACGGCCCATGTCAGGGGAGAGCGAGTCGAAGTAAAGTCCGAAAAGGATGCCCGCAGCCCCGCCCAACGCCGATGAAATAAAGAAAGTCCAGGCGATCACGGCATCTACGTGGATACCGAGTAAACGCGCGGTGCGTTCACTTTCCGCCACCGCACGGATGGCCTTGCCGATGCGGGTGCGGTGGAGGAATGAAGTCAGCGCCACCATGAGCAGGACGGCGACAAGGACGATCTCCACCTGCAGTGAGGTGACCGTAACACCCGAAAAGCGCCAGATGTGCATACTCACGGTACCTGCTGGAAAGCGCACCGTCCGGGCACCGAAAATGCCCAGGGCGGCGCTTTCGAAGATGATCGCCATGGCGATGCTGGAAATGAGTCCTGAAAAGTAGCTGTCCGCACGATGGCGCAGCGGAGCAAAAGCAATCCGATCGAGCAGAATGCCGAGCAATCCTGCAAAAAGCACTGCCAGTGGGAATGCCGCCCAGATTGAAAGATGCGCTCCTTCAACGAGCCAAAGGGCAACCAGCCCACCCAGAGTAAAAACCGCGGGGTGGGCCAGGTTCAAGATATCCAGCACACCGAAGACCAGGGTATAGCCCACGGCAAAGAGCCCGTACACGCTCCCGATAAAAAGTCCGTTGATCAGTTGCTGGAGGAATACTTCCATCGGCCCACCCCTGAAAGTCTGTTGCTATTGACCCAGCACAACGAACTTGCCGTCCTTGACGATCTGCACTACCGGGGGATGATCTGCTTCACGGTTTTGAGTGAAGGAGAAATTGCCCAGAACCGTGTTGAAGTCTTTGATTTGGGTGAGTGCATCCCGGATGGCCTTGCGATCCACCGATCCGGCTTTCGTAATGGCCTCATAGGCAATATGCACACCGGCAAAGGCCTGAGCCGCAAACTGGTCGGGAGGATTGCCGTACTTGGCGGTGAAGGCGTCCACAAAACGAACGTTCAAAGGATCGGTCGAGCTGATGTTCCACGCAGCGCCGACAATAACTCCGTCCGCTGCGGGTCCGGCGTTCTTGATGAGAGCCGGCGAATTGAAACCGTTTCCGCCAATGATCGGAACACTTGTTGGGATACCCAACTGGCGAGCCTGACTGACGATTCCCGAAGCCTCTTCAACCAGGGCCGAAACGACGATGGCATCCGGATTTAAACTCTTGATCTGAGTCAGTTGCGGTGAAAAATCCCGGTCCCCTTTGGCGAAAGTCAGTTCGCCCAGAATCTCGATCCCCTGATCGGTCAGTGCCTGCTTGAAGGCATCGTAGCCGCTTTTGGTGAAGGCATCGTCGTTGCCGTAGAGTATTGCAACTTTTTTCATGCCGGTTTTTTCCTTGGCGATCCGGATGGTGTTGGGGATAACCACGCTTTCGGTCAGTGAATCGCGAAAAATATAGTCACCGATATCCGTAATGCCTTTGGCCGTGTTGCTGACGCCGAGAACCGGGACACCCGCCTGTTGAGCGATGCGGTCGGTGACCTGGGCTGTGTTGCTTAGCGTGGGGCCGATGATGATGGCCACCTGGTCGGCATTGATGAACTTGTTGAAGACGTTGATACCCTGCTGGGGCTGGCTGGCGTCATCGTCAAATATCGGCATAATTTTGATGCCGTCCTGACCGGCCGCCGCATTGATTTCATCGATGGCAAGCTGGGCGCCATTTTTCTGCGTTGCACCGTAGGCGGCTGCTCCGCCGGTCATGCTCAATGCAAATCCCATCTTGGCTTCCTTTTGCGCGGCAAAAACGGCAGGCGCAGCCGTGGCGAAAACGAGCGCCAGCGAGGCAATCACGGTCGTGACGATCCGATAAAAGCTTTTTCCATCTGACATGATCCACTCCTTGTCGTAACAATTAATAGTTTAAGATGCTGTCATTAACCAAGCCGCCGGTCCGCTCCGGTGCAGCTTATGCCGATCGGCATGGAGCACGCTGACCGCCTGGTCCAAACGAACCGGTTTCCAGCCGGGAACTCCCTCTCCCTTGAGGGAGAGGGTTGGGGTGAGGGTGCAAGTGTTTGAAATTACACCCCCTCACCTAACCTCTCCCCCTCGAGGGGGAGAGGAATTGTAGGTTTTTGGATAGTGACAGGCTACGAATGTACGGGAGAGAGGAGGCCGAGCATTCGTTTCGCTTCCGGGCGGGCCATGCACCCATCACGATCAAAACCGGGAATCAGTCTCATCAACAGGGCAAGTAGCCGTTTTGCTCGTTCCGGCATATTGTTCCCATGGCAGAACATAAGCAAGCATAAATAACTAGCTTTTGCCAAGAGTCAAGGGGAAAAGGACAGCAAAGCTGACAGTTAGACACACATGACCCCGCGCTTTTGGAAAGTATCTGTTTTCATTGGCATTACCATTTGCCAGCAACAACAGGGAGTCAGCAATTTGGTCCCCCCTTAATTCCTAAGGGGGGCTAGGGGGGATTGTTCAACCTGCTGATTCTTATTTAAAATCCCCCTAAATCTTCCTTTGCGAAAAGGGGGACTTTCAATACCCGCGGGGTCATTTGTGTCCAACTAACAGTTCGTAAGGGGGACTTTCCATCACCCCATAACTGGTTAGAAACTTTCGCCCACAGGGCAATCGCATGAAATTTTCATAGGCCGAGCAGGTGCTGGAGGTAGTTTACGTCCCAGCCAGCCCTTTTCCGTGAGCCTTTGACTCCGATCTTTCTCTTCTTGTCCTGTTTGATGAGATTCAGGGCAAAGTGGCGTATGATGGCTAAATTGTTAGCAGCATGTCCCAATCGAATTCTGCTGTCATCCTCTCGGAAGGCTATATCGAGAGTCCAGTGCAAGCCGTTTTCGATTCCCCAATGGCCTCGGCATGCTTGGGCAAAAGTTGCAGCATCACTGGGTAGACTGGAAATGTAGTAGCGTGTCTCATTAGTAGTTTTGTCACCAATCTGTCGCTGGGATTCAACCATGCCGAAGGATGTGAGCTTCTTCCACTTGGACTTTTCTTCAAACCAGTCAACCTCGGAAGTGGTGGTAAAACGGCGAATTTCAATTCGCCCGTGTTCTCCATCGGTGGTTTCACAGGTATCATGGGCAAGATCCTGAAATCCTTTTTCCTTGGCGTCTTGGAACAGGAGCTCCACCTCTTTATGCAGAGTGCCTTGATTGCCCTTGAGGGAAATAACGTAATCCGCTTCTTGTTCTACGATTTGTTTGACGATTTCCTTCTGACATCCCATGGCATCAATGGTCACGATACAGCCTTTGAGTGCGAGAACCCTGAGAAGTTCTGGAATGGCTGTGATTTCATTGGATTTTTCCTCGGTCTTAATCTGCCCCAAGACCAAATGATTTTCGGTCGCCCAGGCACTTACCATGTGAATGGCAGCCTTGTTCGACGACCGGTCATAGGAATGCCGCAGGGTCTTCCCATCGATAGCAACAACCTGCGGGGCGATATTCGGAAAGGAAGCACGCACCCAATTAAGAAAGCATTTCTCGAATTCTTCAGGGCTAATCTTGGAAAATACTCGACCGAAGGTATCATGAGAAGGAATCCCGAAAGGCAATTCCAAAAAGTTGCGAAACCATTGCTCTTTGGAACGTCCAAACGCGGCGATCTCCGTCCATTCGTCAGCACCAGCCAATACAGCACAGAGGGTTATGACGATGATGTCGATCAGCTTGTGCCTCGTTTTCAAAAAAATTCGAGGATCCGTGACTGAAGCGAAACAATCGATAATTTTTGGCTTCTCGGTGTTCTGCATGCCTCCTCCTTTAATTATAGAATACCAAAGGTAGTCTGGCACACTTTGAACGCCGAGTCCAGCCTTATTACGTGCGATAGCCCTGGTTTGAAAAAAGGTATCGGTTGAGCATAATCGGTGGAAGTGCTAAGAGAGTCATCTTAATTTTATTTTGGAAGGATGAATGACAAGGACGCTGCCCAAGAATAACCTAAAGGCAACGGACGCATTCGAGAACTTGTCCGAAAACTGTCATTTCGAGCGCAGCGAGAAATCCGAAGGGCCAGGAGCAACAGCCGGATCTCATCCTCCGGTCGAGATGAGGTTATGCTTACGACCCCCTGTACTAGGCCGGTTTCGTATCGATACCCGACCTGAAATTGCAGAGAACATAGAGGAGGACCTGATGACGGTATTACATGGTTTTGAGCAAATAAGTCAGCAAATGATTTCCGAAATAGATACGGATGCCAGGCTCTATCGTCACATCAAAACCGGGGCGGAGTTGCTTTCTCTTGTCCGGGACGATGAAAACAAGGTTTTCGGCATCACTTTCCGCACGCCACCCCAGGATTCAACGGGGGTCGCCCATATT
>Ga0210125_1000186_pt1 | contig 9677 bp, 9 predicted proteins | sample RushMan_CattailN_FD_185555 | JGI IMG/M metagenome (GOLD analysis project Ga0210125, IMG submission 185555) | Wetland microbial communities from San Francisco Bay, California, USA, that impact long-term carbon sequestration -... | ecosystem: Environmental > Aquatic > Marine > Wetlands ...
GGCAAAGGGCTGTATAGCATTTCATTGGAATGCCAGGATAACGGCACAATGATGCTGTTGTGCCTGACCAAATGTTTGAGATCGCACCGGTTGAGTTTTTCAAGCAGCATCAGTTCCGTGCTGTTGAACATTTTCTCCAGTTGCTGCAACCCTCCCGATAGGGATTGCAGTCGATATTCGACTTTCTTTGAAGAATCCGGAAATGAAGCCGGCTGGGCGAATAACCCGGTCGGTGTCACGCCAATAAGGATAATCGCACAGAGAGAACCAAGCAGAACTTCGGCAGTTACTTTAAAATATATGATTCTTGAGGAAAGTCCGCGCCGCAGTGTGTCCAAACACTCTCCTTTCTTAGAAATTGTGGGAGGCTGCAAGAACGATCGTTTTTTGCAGCAGGTCAAACCGAAAAGGCTGGTAACGGTAGTTCGGCCGCCGTCTCATCTGTGGAGGTCCTGCAAAAATACTTCGACGCAGGCCCTTACGGGCTCGTTCAAAGTTCATGTGTAAAAATAGCCGCGACCAAAATGGATTGCAAGCTCATTGTCTCCGCCCAATTTGTTCTTTCCTTGGTGGCGGTCTATCGCCCATGTTTGTCCTCCTTGGGACATTTCAAAAAAAATCTTTTTGCTTTGAACTCAATCATGGATGCTGCCTACATTTTTTAATATATTAATATCATTGCAAATTATAAAATTGAACCAGACACGAAACTGCCCGACGATTCATGTTTCAGCTAATCGGTATGGCATTTGCTTGCCTTTACGTGAAGATTCAAATCGCTTATATTCGGCTCCGTTTTTCCCGGGGGAAATGACCGGCCTGTGGTTCAAGGCAAGTCACGGATTAGGGCGATTGCACAACATCGATCGTTTGATATCGGACTTTATAATCAACAAACGCGAGCACTGTGCAAGATCCAAAATAGAGAATCAAAATTTATATATCAGCTCGGCCTAAGGCTGTTAGTTGGACACACATGACCCCGTGGGTTGAAAGTCCCCCTTTTCCTAAAGGGGATTTAGGGGGATTTTAAATAAGAATCAGCAGGTTGAAAAATCCCCCCTAACCCCCCTTGCAAAAGGGGGGACCAAATCGCTGACTTCCTGTTGTTGGTGGCAAATTGTAATGCCAATGAAAACAGATACTTTCCAAAAGCGCGGGGTCATGTGTGTCTAATTGTCAAGGTCTAAGAATGCTGCTCGGGCCTAACGGGTATTCGTTCCTTAAGGCGAAGGACGTGGAGGTCCCGCAGAGGATCTCTGTTAACTATTTTTGCATTTCTCTGCGACTAAAGCAGACTATGAGTTGAATAACTGAATCCGATAACAATTTCCATTGTTGCGGGCAAAGTCCATTTCAGGAGGGGGGTGCGGACTTCTGCCGGCGAACTTGACGACGGAAGGAGAAAATGACTCGAAGAGAACTTTTAAAGATCATAGCTGTCAGTTCTGTAACCCCCTCTTTTATTCCCTACCTCATTGAAGACACACCAGCAGCAGCTCTGAAATCCGTCTGTTGCGGGAAGCTTTCTTTTGTTAATCTGCACACCAACGAAAGGTTGCAGGTAAAGTATCTGAATAAAAGAGGCAAATTCGATCGAAAAGCGCTTGGCAAACTCAATCACCTGTTTCGCTGCTACTACGATGAAAAAACGCACCACATCGACCCTCACCTGTACGCTCTTTTGGACGCTGTTCGGTGCAAGCTGCACGCTAAAGATCGTCCTTACCAACTCATATCCGGCTATCGTTCGCCTAAGTATAACAGATACTTAAGGAAACATGGGCACGGTGTTGCCAAGAATAGCTATCACATCAAAGGAATGGCGTCAGACGTCTGCATAGAAGGGATTTCTTTAAAAGATCTGGGACAGACTGCAGCTGCATTTAAGGTTGGAGGGGTCGGTACTTATGATGATTTTATCCACATGGACGTTGGCCCCGTTCGGCACTGGTAAGGCAAATCGATCCGCTCGACCTGCTGGGCGGACTAGATACAGCTCGGCGGAAATAATTATCTGGTTTGAGTTCCCCCCTTTTCCAAAGGGGGGTTAGGGGGGATTTGAAAAGTGCGCTTGGCAATGAAATCCCCCTAAATCCCCCTTTGAAAAGGGGGACTTTGAATTGCTCCATAACTGGATGAAGACTTCCGCCCGGCTGTGCTAGTAGATGGCGGCGAAAGTCCATGCCGGTTTGTGGTCGATCCCGGATACCAGATATCGGATACCGGATAACGACAGTGCCGCCGCAGTGCAGAGCAACCTATTTTTATCCGGCATCCGGCATCCGGTATCTTCTCGAACCGGGTAGTTACTTCCGCCGAGCGTTACTGGTGCCCGCCCGGAAACCTTTCTAGGAGCCTGTCCGAGAATCAAAGGCATTTTTTGAAACTGTAGGAGCGGCTTCCAGCCGCGACACAACTTTCGGGGCTGGAAGCCGCTCCTATAAAAACCAGGCAAATTCGTTATTCTCGGACAGGCTCCCAGCTACATTAGAAGGTAGTTTCCGGATGGAAACTTGGCTGACTTCGTTCCAAATTTTACAAACTGTAAAAAAGATTTCCACCCCCGAGCATGAACAGGGCATCGGGAGTTTTTGACAACAGTCTGAATTGATTTAAATTAGCTTAAAAATCTGGGCTGAAACACAATAATGGTTTGGTTCTTGCTCACTCCTCTTCGAACAATTTGCGGCGAATGTGGAAAAGGCGCGGAGTAAAACTAAGATTCTCGTTCAACAAGGAGGATGATGAAATGGCAGAGAACGAACCAACTAAGAGTCTAATCGGTAGAGGGGTTATAATCGTAGTCCCACTGGTCATTATTGTCATGCTGGTTTTGATCTTGTTTCCGACCCGTTATTACTACAAGGTGAGTGACGGGCAGCTGAGTCTATGGGTAGGCAAACTCGGCTGGTTGGATTCTCAGCAAAGCAAGGCATTGGACCCCATTCCAGTGGGAAGTGCGGATTTTGCCCAATTGACTCAGCAGTCTTTTGAAACCGAAAGCGAGGCACTATCGGCCATAGGTTCTCTAATTACAACTCGCATTGAGGAAGAAAAAGAAAAAGTTTACCCGTTGGAAAAGCAACTTGCCGATGTTTACAAAGAACTACTCGGATACCTTAAGGCTGCCCAAAAAATCGGTTTACAAGAGAACGGAGATGAAATTGCAGCTGTCGAAGGCTGGCTGAACCATTATCAGGTCAGACTGCAACAGGAGCATACCGCAAGGTCCCAACGCGTTACGGGCAGTGAAACCTTTCCGTATGAAATGGTGAGCAGATCGGCTGAAAAAGGTCCGGCTAAAGCAGTCGAACAACCGAAAGAAGATCATGGCGCAGGCCACGGAGGTGAAAAACCAGTCCAGCACGAGCCCAAAGCCGAGCATAAATAAAGCTTTGCTTTCTGTGTTTCGGCCAACCGCCCGCGCCGGCTGTAAAAAACTAGCGTTTCTGTGTAGCTGACTGTATCATGTCTTGCAAACGCCAATTCCGGACAAGTCCGCCTGAGTTAGGCGGATGACATCCGGAAGCCTAATAATGCAATGATGTCGGTTGGTTATTGATTCATGGCCGCACTTTGAATCTCCATTGACTACGAGAAGCGCAGGTCGAAAGGGCTCACGCCTCGTTTCCAGAGTATCATCGGTAGAGAGCGCCGCAATGCAATGCCCGAAATGCCGCTTATTACAAGATGATGGGCGTATCGAGTGCGCAAGATGCGGGCTTATCTTCGAAAAATACCGGCAGCACAAGGTCTTCATCGAGGAACGGGCGCTACCCGAAAAAGATGAGGATGATGCGAGTCCGGATGAAAGCGGTTTTATCGGCCGGTTATTGTTTTTTGTCGAAGCCCGAACAAATCCCATTTTTTTTATCGGCCGCTTGCTGGTCTTCTTAATCATTGCCATATGGAGCTGGAAGTTTTTTCGGGCACCGATGGAAGGCAATGTCGTAGGGACCAGCTTCATGCACCTCATCAATCTACCATTTCATGAAGCAGGTCATGTTTTCTCTCGTCCCTTGGGGGCGCTACTCGCTTCTCTGGGTGGAACACTTGGGCAATTGCTGATGCCCTTGATATGTCTTCTGGTATTCCTGCTAAAGTACAAAAATACGTTTGGTGGTGCGGTGGCTTTATGGTGGTTTGGCGAAAATTTCCTGGACATTGCGCCTTACATCAATGATGCACGTAACTTGACACTGCCGCTGTTGGGCGGGAACACCGGCCGCAATGCCCCTTATGGGTTTCATGACTGGCAATTTATCCTTAATGAAACCGGCTTAATCCGTTATGACCACACGATTGCCGGTATTTCTTACAAGATTGGAATCGGCCTGATGCTGATCTCTATCGCGTGGGGCGGATATTTACTATATAAGCAATACAGAAATCTTGATTTGCACTCCCTGGAATAAAAACCCTTTCGAGATATGAAAAGGTGATTATGATCGTAGAGGGTGGTTTTGGGTGTTATTCCCAACAGACGGAGATAATCGATGATCGAAAAAGTCCTTATCATGGGTGCTGCCGGGCGCGATTTTCACAACTTCAACGTCTACTTCCGAAACAATCCTCGCTATAAAGTCATCGCATTCACGGCGGCTCAGATTCCTCATATTGAAGGACGGCTTTACCCGCCTGAATTAGCCGGTGATCTCTATCCCGATGGAATACCCATTTATCCCGAACCAGAATTGGCCAAGTTGATTCGTGCATATAGAATCGATCTGGTAGTCTTTTCATACAGCGATATTCCGCATGTAGAGGTGATGCACAAAGCATCTCTGGCGATGGCTGAAGGCGCCGACTTCATTCTGGTGGGAGCCACTTACACCATGCTGAAAGCAAGGAAACCTGTTATTGCCGTTTGTGCCGTGCGGACCGGCTGCGGTAAATCACAAACCACCCGCAAAGTCTGCGAGATTTTAAAAAGTTTTAAAAAAACCGTGGTTGTCGTGCGACATCCAATGCCTTATGGGGACCTTACCAGGCAGATAGTTCAGCGCTTTTCCACCTATTCCGATTTTCAATCTCAGCATTGCACCATTGAGGAAAGAGAAGAGTATGAACCCTTAATCGAAAAAGGCATCGTAGTTTACGCGGGGGTGGATTATGGCAAGATCCTGCAGCGGGCGGAGGAGGAAGGCGATGTAATCGTCTGGGATGGTGGAAATAACGATACACCTTTTTACTATCCTGATATCCACATCGTCCTGTTTGATCCTCATAGAGCGGGTCACGAGTTGCTCTATTACCCCGGTGAAACAAACATGCTCATGGCGGATGTCGCAATCATTAACAAAGTCGATACGGCATCCCCAAATGATGTCGAAAAGGTAAAAGATAACATCAGCAATTATGCTCCAAAAGCACGGATCATTTTGGCGGAGTCTCCCGTTTTAGTGAACGATCCTTCGCGAATCGAGGGAAAGAGGGTCGTGATAGTGGAAGATGGTCCCTCTTTGACTCACGGCGGCATGCCATATGGCGCCGGCACTATTGCAGCACGAAAATATGGAGCTGCAGAAATTGTCGACCCCCACCCTTATGCCGTTGGCACCATCCAGGAAAGCTACCGGCAATATCCCGAGGTAGGAGCCCAGTTGCCGGCTATGGGCTACAGCGAAGAGCAAATAAGGGATCTGGAGGAAACGATCAACGCCGTCGATTGTGACCTGGTTTTGTTCTCCACTCCCATCAACCTGACTCGGTTGCTGTCGATCAATAAGCCCGCGATTCGTATACGCTACGAGTACAAGGATCACGGTCATCCTTCGCTGGAGGAGGTGATCGCAGAAAAGCTGGATGGGCTGTCAACGGGGCCTGCATAATATGGTTTTGAAAAGCATCGGTGAGTCATCTCCAGTGTATTATATGAGGCTTTCCCGGCGAACATCAAGGAACTGAATGGACCCGCAAAAAGACAATCCCCCAAAACCGGTCCTGCTCGTTGCCCTGGGCGGAAACGCACTTATTCGGAAAGGCCAGGCGGGAAGCATTGAAGAGCAATTCGAGAACCTAAAATTGCCGGTTGGGCAGATCGCCGGTCTGCTGAATCAGTATAGAATCATCATCACGCATGGCAATGGACCTCAGGTGGGCAATCTGTTGCTCCAACAAGAATGCTGCAGCGAAGTGCCTCATTTGCCGCTTGAGATCCTGGTGGCTCAAACCCAAGGGCAGATCGGCTATATGATCGAGACGACCCTCGACAACGAGCTCATGAAGATGGGCTCGGACGGACAAAAGCTGTTTGTGACTCTTCTCAGCTATGTCGTCGTCGATGAGCGCGATCCGGCATTCCAGAATCCATCCAAGCCCATTGGCCCGGCTTTTTCGGAAGAGGTTGCGGTTCGCCTTCCCTATCCAACAAGAAAAACCGCAAAAGGTTTTCGTCGTGTGGTGGCTTCCCCCAAACCGATCACTATCGTGGAAAAAAAAGAAATCGGAAAACTGATTGACTTGGACTTCGTCGTGATTGCCTGTGGAGGAGGTGGAATCCCGGTGGTAAGAGAGAGCCGCAGCTTTCAGGGGGTGGATGCGGTTATCGATAAGGACCTGGCGAGCGTCAGACTGGCCCTTGAGGTGGGCGTCGACATCTTCTTGATCGCAACAGATGTGGCAGGGGTTGCTCTGTCGTACGGACAAGAACAGCAGAGATTTCTGCGTCGCCTGACTTTGGCTGATGCCGCGCGCTATCGTGAGCAGGGTGAGTTTCCGCCGGGATCCATGAGGCCAAAGGTTGAGGCCGTCATGGAGTTTTTACAAAATGGCGGCAAAAGGGCTCTCATCTGCTCTGTAGAACAAATTGATAAAGCGGTGAGAGGCGAGGCCGGTACTGAATTTGTTCGTGGATGAGCCGATCGTCTGTTCGACGTGGTTGCGCTTCATAGCAGTCTCCATCCGAAACTTCCTCTCTGCCTCAAGGGAGCTGACAGTTAGACACACATGACCCCGCGCTTTTGGAAAGTATCTGTTTTCATTGGCATTACAATTTGCCAGCAACAACAGGGAGTCAGCAATTTGGTCCCCCCCTTTTCCTATTGTGAAAGGGGGGTGGGGGGATTTTTTAACCTGCTGATTCTTCATCGAAATCCCCCTAAATCCCCCTTTTAAAGGGGGACTTTCTGAAGAGTGCATCCTTAATTCAGCAACGTTGTCTCCCTCTCAAGGGAGAGAGGAAACAGGGGCCTCAGGATGGAGACTGCACTGGTTCCATTTTCGTTCAAACCCCGTCAAAAGACGGAGCGGCGCCGCTGGATTCTGACTCCCTGATTCTGAATTCAGTCTTTATTAGCTCGTCAGCTGGTCCCCTGCCTTCAAGCCTTGCTGTTCGGCAAACTCCATGCCTGATATCTTGCCCGTGGTGGACGATCGCACCTTTCCAACTACCAGCTTCCCGCCAGGAACCGCCAGATGAATCCCTTCCTGGTCGATGCCCAGCACTGTACCGGGAGACGCATCCGCCTGGTCCTTGGAGAGTCCGGCCGAATAAAATCGAATTTTGTCGCCGTTCCACAAGGTATATGCACCCGGCTGAGGATCGCAGCCCCTGACAAGATTGTATATTTCTTGCGCGGATTTCTTCCAATCTATGCCGGCCACTCGATCATCGCATGGAGGTTCATAGGTGGCCTTCGACTCGTCTTGGGTAATTTCAGGTGCTTTTCCTTCCTTAATGAGTGCTACGGACTCCATAATTGCGGCTATCCCCATTGGGAATAGGTGGTTGAAATATAGAGAGCCCGTCGTGTCGTTCGGGCCGATGTCGATTTCCTTTTGCAGCAATATGGGGCCGGTGTCGATGCCGCCGTCAGGCCGAAAGATAGTGAGGCCGGTTTTTTGGTCGCCCATGATGACCGCCCAATTGATTGCGCTGGCTCCTCGGTGGCGCGGCAAAATAGATGGGTGATAGCAGATGGCTCCTTTTGATGCTGTCTCGAAAAAGCGAGCGGGGATGATATCGGTCACAAAGGCTAATATGGTGAGGTCGGGTTTCACAGCCTGATAAGCATCAAACGTCGAACTGTCTTTGAACGACTTTGGCTGGAAAACTTGAATGGCTTTAGCCTGTGCCGTCTCTTTTAGCGGGTCGACTCGGCCTTTTGGACCATCCGGTGGTGCATATACGGCTACTATGTTTTCTTCCTTTTCCAATAAAGCCTCAAGCGTTTTTGCTCCGAAGGCGGCTTGGCCTATAACTACAATCCGCATCATTCACCTCCCTGATTTTGTTTAGATTGTGCAGTTCTTTATTGTAAAAGCCGATGAAGGAGGACCCAGTCGTCCGATAGCTCAGATGTGTCGCTACCGCTTAGAAAGAGAACTGCATCAGCTAGAAATTTCAGAAAGAGTTAGCTGGAACTGCTTATTGTGCAAGGATCGATGTGAGTTGGAGACTGTGAACGGTATTCAGGTAGCATGCGGGCGGCAAAACGGCAAGGCAAAAATAGCGAGGGGGCAGCCCAATGGCTGGCGGCAACGTCGGAGAAATAAGATGGGGGAGAGTAGGCAGAGTCTTCTCCTTCCTCGGCCCTTGCTCGAAGACCTGTTTTAAACATTGTTTCTCCCCTTTTACCCTCAAGAACAACGATATCTCATCTATTTTCGTTTGAATCCGCCGGAGATGGGTCTCTGCGGGAATCCAACTCGGTTCGATCATCTTCTGACGCCTCTGCCGTCAGCACATCTCGATGCCAAACGGACTGCTTCTGTGTTGGTTCTTGTCGCAGCTTGCAGGGATCATAGCCGCATATGGGACATTCAGGAATGATACAGGGTTCCGCGTGAATGAGAACGTCCGACCTTCCGTTCAGATGCTGGTTGATAACTTGCTCCAACTCGGTCACTTCGTTGTGTGCTTCCTCAAGGGTTAGATCGCGCGGCAATATGAGATGGAAATCCAGCAGGATACGGTTGCCGGAGCGCAACGCGCGCAGTCGGTGAATGTCTATCCAAGAGTTTTTCCGGTGTTGCGCAAGCAATTCCGAAATTTGCTCCAACAATTCCGGGTCGGAAGCGTCCATGAGTCCCGCGAAGGATTCACGCACCAATTTGGCACCTATGACCAAAATATTCAACCCGACCAGCAGGGCTATTGCTCCGTCGAGCCAGTACCAATCCGTCAAGTGAACCAGAAACAAACCGAGCAAAACTCCGGCTGAGGTGTATACATCAGTTAAGACGTGTTTGCCGTCGGCAACCAGTACCAGAGATTGTGTGGACTTGCCCGCTCGGACCAGACCCATTCCAAGCAGCAGGTTGACCAAGCTTGTTGCCAGTAAAATCAAAAGCCCGCTTTGAAGGTGAGGCAAGCCATGGGGAGAGAGGAGTTGGGGGATTGCAGTCCAAACGATCCCAACAGAGGCAAAGATAATCAATGCGCCCTCAAAACCCGCTGAGAAGTATTCAATTTTACCGTGTCCGTAGGGATGAGTCGGATCAGGCGGTTTCGCCGCCAAAATGATGCTGCCCAGTGCAAATGCACTTGCTACCACGTTTATGATGGATTCAAGTGCATCGGAGAGGATCGCCGTGGACTGTGTAAGCCAGTAGACGTAAAATTTGAGTGCCATCAGAGTCGCCCCCACCAGCAGTGAGCAAATGATGGCGATCAGGCGGATTTTTAGATTATGTTTTTCCGAAGCGTCCATGAAGAGTTCCCGTTTTTCTGT
>Ga0210125_1000187_pt1 | contig 9619 bp, 8 predicted proteins | sample RushMan_CattailN_FD_185555 | JGI IMG/M metagenome (GOLD analysis project Ga0210125, IMG submission 185555) | Wetland microbial communities from San Francisco Bay, California, USA, that impact long-term carbon sequestration -... | ecosystem: Environmental > Aquatic > Marine > Wetlands ...
TATGTATGCCGTGGTCATGTTCAATTTGCATATCTTGTTTAAATCCAAATATGGGAGAAGGTTCACAGAAAAGACCATTGCGGCAAAGAGAGCGCCAGGGTTCCAGCCACCGAAAGTCATCGTTTACTACGACAACTATTTTGGCATATTCGATATCCATGAATATACGGAATTGGTAGCTTCACGAGCACCGCCCTAAGTGAAATTCGCGATGCAGCCTCCGCCATGTTGTCTGGTTCGTTCCTTTCCTAATTTTCAGTTTCCAAATTTCTGGATATAGTTGCGCACGGATGCGGCTTGCAGGTTGCAAGTCACCCATGCTCCATATCCATCCATATCCGGATGCCTCCAAATAAGTTAAGGCTAATGCGGCATAAGCTCGTCCATAGTTAGGATCCAGGGCGATAGATTTCTCAAAAAGGGGCAGAGCTTTGGCAAAATCATCAGGGGTTTGGCGCAGGTAAAGCTCCCAACCTTGCAGGAAGGCATCGTAGGCCGCAATACTATTGGTCTCTTTGATCACAGACTGTTCTTGTTCATTTACGGTTAATTTTACAGCAAGGGCCGCGACGATTTTCTGATTAATTTTATCCTGCAAAGCGAAGATGTCATCCATTTTGCCGTCATAGCGCTCGGCCCACAAGTGATGGCCAGTGCCGGCGTCTATGAGCTGCGCGTTGATGCGCACCTGATCTGAGGCTTTGCGAACGCTTCCTTCCAGCACGTAGCGCACGCCAAGTTCTTGGGCGACTTGTTGCACCTTGACCGACTTGCCTTTATAAGTAAACGTCGAGTTGCGGGCGATCACGAAAAGGCCTGATATCTTGGATAGATCAGTAATCAAGTCTTCTGTAATGCCGTCGCTGAAATACTCTTGCTTCGGATCGTCACTCATATTGACAAAGGGAAGCACTGCAATGGAGTGGCTGTCGACTAATGAAGAAGTCGTCTTTTCTGAAGAGGAAAGTTGCACCGGCGGACTAACCATTTGCGGATACAATTTCCAAAGGGCCAGACCACTTACTACCACAAAGATTAGAGCCAATACCGCCCATGCCATCCTGCGTCTCGGCTTCGGCTCAGACCTCACCTCGCCGATGACCTTACCCACTGCTTTTGGATCTGTAAGTACTCTGTAAACCGCCACAGGTTCTACGATGTTCTTAACGGTGTGCCCCCCAAGGTACTCATAGCCCAGAGACAGCTTTTTCTTCACCTGATCGTACGCGCCACTGGCAATGCAGATGCCCCCCGGGTCGGCCAGGCTTTCTATACGGGCTGCGATGTTGACCCCATCCCCGTGAATATCCTCGCCCTCTTCGATCACATCTCCAAGGTTGATGCCAATGCGAAACTCAACCTTGCGATCTTGCGACAGTTCGGCATTTCTTGTCTTGAGCTCTTCCTGGATATCCACAGCCCCTTTGACCGCATCCACCACACTTGCAAACTCGGCCAGCAGGGAGTCTCCTGATCCATGCACTACCCGGCCTCGATGATTCCGGATGAGCGAACCCATAAGCTCCCGGTAAGCCTTCAAAGTGCTGACGGTTGCCTCTTCGTCTTCACCTATGAGACGACTGTAGCCCTTGACATCGGCATGAAGGATGGCGGTGAGTTTACGTTTGAACTGTTCAGCAGACATGACAGATCCCTCCTGGTGGATCTATCTTAAGAATGTGCTCTTGGTTTATCACCAAAACTGGAATCGCTATGGAGTTGATGGAATGCCACGTCGAGGAGGCCAGTGCAATCCATCGCCCACCTGTACAACCATCAGCGCCATGTCGTCGTACTGTGCCGCACCCGCCTGGAAAAGGTCCACCATCTGGAAGAGGTGGTCGCACAGGTCTCCGGCACATCTGCTTCCGGCCTTGCACACATGATCACACAAGCGTTGCACGCCGAACAGCTCGCCCGCCAGCGAATTGGCGTCAGTAATTCCATCTGTATAAAGGATCAGTAGATCGCCCGGGTGCAGCTCAACGGTCACCTCCTCCAGATCCATTTCCTCGAAAAAACCAAGTGCAGTGCCCTTGCCTGTCAGCATTCGCATCACACCGATTGCAGGGCTGAACAGTAATGGACGGTCGTGACCGGCTCTGGCGTAACGCAGGTTGCCCTGCATAGAGTCAAGCACGCCATAGAAGACAGTAACGAACATATCTGAGTGGCTCATCTCCAAAAGCAGCTTGTGGACACTCAACAAGACCTCGCGGGGAGACGGGTTGCGTTTGGCCTCGGCATAGATCAAGCTACGAGTGAGAGCCATATAGAGGGCTGCAGACATGCCTTTGTCCGATACATCCGCCATGATGAGGCCGAAGCGCCCTTTGCTAAGCGAGATGACATCGTAGAAATCGCCACCTACCTGCCGGGCACTCCGGCTCCGAGCGGCGAAGCTGACACCATGCCATACCGGCAGATCACGGGGGAGGATCGTCTGTTGCAGCTCTCGGGCAAGCTCTAGTTCACGCTCCAGCCGCTCCTTTTGAACCAGAGCAGCCTGGGCTTCCTGCAATTCGCGGTAGGCTTGCGCTAGAGCCTGGTTTTTGCGTTTCAGATCAGCGATCATCTGCAGATCTGCGCTGCGCAGCCGAGCGCTGAGCTCTTGAATCATCCTATACAGCAGCAGAGGCTGCCGAAGCAGTATGTTTCGCAGGCTTTCTTCGGAAAATTCCAATAACCGGGTACATTCCACAGCACGGACAGTAGCAAAGCGCGGACTGGCCTCGATCAGGCCCATCTCACCAAAAAAATCTCCCTGGTTGCGGCGTGCGAGCACCATTTCGTCGCCATCTTGTCCCTTCAGAACCTCTACTCGACCCTCCAGGATCAGATACAGTTCACGGCTCGTCGAGCCTTCCCGGAAAATAATCTGGCCCGGCTGGAGGCTCTTTTCTATCGCTGCTTTGACCAATTCCTCCAATGCGTCGGCATCGGCATCCTTCAGGAAAGGCAAGTTACGTAGTCTTTCCGCTTTTATGGTAGTCATGGCCGCCTATTTCCGTATTCTGGCTATTTTCGGCGCCGATACCCTGAAGCGCAGAACAATAAACCGGTCCCGTGAAAAAGCCGCTTTTCCTTCTATACAACCAACTTATCATAATGATGTCATGCGCTTAATAGCACCTAACTCGAAAGTGTTTTGATCCAAGGACTGCTGTTAAAAGCTCACGAGGGTTTGCTTTAGACATAAATGCAGGCCCCCAGAAGGCTCTAAAAAGCCTGCTGGAGGCAGTGTATCAGCATCTTTGAAGGGTCTTTTCGCATGGCTTTTCTCCAGTTCGTAGAGAAAGAGGACAAGGCGCCATGAGCATTAGGTAAGTAAAATCGGCTAGGTCAGAATCGGTAGAAGAGGTTCAGGAAGAGCTTACATTAACAAAGTAAGTATATGAGGCTTCAGTACGTATAGTCAACAAAAAATAGCCATTTCAGGAGACTGAAAAATGCAGCTTTAACAACTTAAATGCATCTTGATAACCGCATCATAACCGAATCGGCCGACAGACGAAGTTTTTGAAACTGCGTTATCCTAAGTCACTGACAAAGAAAGTTAAGCTTCCAATGATCGAATCCAAGAGGTAGTACGCTCCGCAGTGCGAATTTGTAATAGCGTTTGTTAGAGTCGCGAAGCCCGTTCTCATAAACTAAGTAGTGAGACAATTCTTGCCACCACCGCAACCCTGAGATGCTGAGTCACAGAATGGATCTGCGAACCAAATCCGTATCGCAAAACAAAATATCAAGAATCCATATTTGTTTCAGCTGCATGCACCTCGGCACCTTTCAAATACTGTGATGGATTTCGTTATCACCATTGGATTATAAGGTCCAGTATCATAATCATATCGTTGCGACCCGAAGGACAGGCTGCTGATCGTCCGCCACGTTTATTTTCGGACTCGGAAAGGACGTTCTTTCAGTTTGCTTTCTGAATAAACGCCGCCAACTCCCTATTGAACCGGCTCGGGGCCTCCCAGAATACTGAGTGCCCGACGTTTTCATAGAAAGATGCTTGGGCGCGGGGCACGGTCTTCAATACATATTCTGCAAGGCTGAGCAGAACTATCTGATCCTCGACTCCATGGGTGACCAGCATCGGGACCCTGATCGCCTTGAGCGATTCTTCGTAAAAAACCGGCCTATTCATCCACTGCCGTATCTTGCTCGCCACCATCATGCTGATCGCGGTAAGTTGGTCTAAATCCGCTTCCGACAGCGGAGTGTGAAAGCACGAACAGTCGAACTCCCGGGTAGCCTTGACGCTTTGGACGAGATCATCGGAGAGCACGCCTACTGTATACCCAGAGACCGGCCCCCTGAACGTTGGATCGCTGCTGACTGCCGACCCCACGAAATTGATCCCGCCGATATGCGAGTCGCCATACTTGGTCAGATAGTCACACACAACCCGGGTGCCATAAGACCAGCCAGCCAGCACCGGTTTCTTCATTCCTGATGAGGTGATCACCTCATCAAGCATGTCGTCGTATGCACCCCATTGTTGAATATGGCCGGGTCACAGGGCTTATCAGAACCGCCATGGCCGGGCAGGTCGAAGGTGATCATGCGGAACTTATTGGCGAGCATCGAGTCAGTGACCTGTTTCCACCAACTAAGATGGCTTTGCAAGAAGCCGTGGATAAAGATAATCTCGGGGCCGTCCGGATTGCCCCATTCCTGGGCACTGATGTTCACTCCGTCCGGAGTCTTGGCCCGAAACTCTCTAATGGGCTTGACCGATGCAAAGTCGATCCGTGCGGCAGCGTTCCTTAGGAGGCGTGCCAGTCGGTGTGATTGTCGGTTCATCGTCAGCCTCCCCTTTGGCGATTTCGGTGCAGTCCCGTGAATTATCCAAGTTGACGGTGTTGAGTGGACTCTTGAACTCTTTGTAGCTTCTCTATGAGCCCATCGATCCCCACCGGCCTGTTCAAAGTTGAAATAATCAATCCCGTATCAAGTGACTCTTTGCTACAAAGCAGAAAAACTCTTTACTGGAAATTCCGCTGTCTCATACCCTCATTTCATCAGCAGAGAATTCACACATCCTGCCATCACTTGCGATATTGTTCGTCCCTCACTTCTTCCATCCAATCCGCACCGGTGCCGTCAAGATGCTCATAAACGGCGATGTGCGTCATGGCGGTGGTCGGCGTGGCACCATGCCAATGCTTTTCGCCCGGCGGGATCCAGACCACGTCTCCGGGCCGGATTTCTTCAATGAGCCCGCCCAACTGCTGCACCCACCCGCAGCCGGCGGTGACAACGAGATTCTGACCCAGCGGGTGGGTGTGCCAGAGTGTTCGAGCTCCGGGTTCGAATGTGACACTAATGCCCTGGCCGCGTGACGGAGCGTTTATCTCGAAGAGGGGATCGATGCGCACCGTGCCCGTAAACCAATCGGACGATCCTTTTCTAGGGGGTTGCGAACCAGCTCTCTTGATGTCCATGTGGAATTCCTTTCATTCAATTGTTTGTAGTGTTAATAGCGTGCGGGCCGGGCCTCGTTTTGGATATCATGTTCGGCGTTATCAGGCGAGCACCGCCTCGATTAGGTTGGGACCACTCTCAGCAAGCGAGCGCACGAGCGCACCAGCGAATTCACTGTCCGTGTGCACGCTGCAAGCCGGTACGCCGAACCCACTTGCCAGCTCAGCCCAGTCGATCACGGGTCGCGTGAGATCAGTGAGTGCCTGTGCCTTGGGGCCGGGATCTTTAATACCGGCCCGAGCGAGTTCTGCCTGCAGGATGCGATAGCGGCGATTTGCGCACACCACAACGGTCACATCTGCGCTCTCGCGCGCAATAGACCAAAGTGACTGTACCGTGTAAAGACCGCTTCCGTCCGCCTGAAAAGCAATGACGCGCCTTTCCGGGCAAGCGAGAGCGGCACCAAGTGCATTGGGCAGACCCTGACCGATCGCGCCACCCGTGATGAAGAGCATAGTGTGCGGCGCTGCCTTGGAAGCGTGCACGGCATTCCAGGTAAATCCGGTAGTGGCCGCTTCGTTCACCACTATCGCATTTTCAGGTGTAAATGCTGCCATCGTACGACACAAGCTATCAGGATCGAGCGGCTGACCGCTGGGCGAGAAGGCTGGCATGGCCGCCGGCGAGGTGGCCGCAACCGGCGCATCCAGTTCCTGTGCAAGCGCTTCAAGAGCTAGTACTGCATTGTCTCCAGCATCCGGATCCGCAAGTGTATACAGCGTTGCCGCCTCGGGAGCAAACCGCGAAGGCTGATCTGGATAGGCAAAGAAAGCGACCGGCTCACGTGCTCCTGCGAGCACAAGCGTGGTGATGTTTTCAAGAGCCTTAATGGCTTGCTCCGGGAAATAGGGCAGAGCGGGAAAATGGGGCACATGTCGGCCACATTCTTGGAGCGACGGAAAGGTCTCGATCCAGACTCTACAGTCTGTGGCAGCTGCAACACTTGCAGCGGCGTGCAACCCGCGTGCGGTTAGTGCATTGCCGCCGAGCAGGATTCCCCCATGACCTTTAAGTAGCAGTCTGGCTGCCTCTCGGGGCACCGAACCGGGGAGGTCGCGCAGTTTAGGAAAAGGGGTTTCGGATAGTGGCTCAGGCCCGGGTTCCCACTGGCAGTCAGCAGGGATGATCAGCGATGCCACCCGCCCCGGCGGACCAAGTGCAGCCTCAACGGCGGCAAGGCTCGCCTCCGCCATCTCATTTACAGTCTTGAGGGTACGTGTCCAGCCCACACTGCGGGTGAGCGCCGCGATGTCCGAAGTGAGCGGCGCGTCGAAAACGAGGTGTCGGGTAGCGTGATCCCCGATCCAGTTAACGACGGGTGTACGTGCACGTCGCGCGTTGTGTAGATTCGCAATACCATTGGCAAAGCCGGGGCCAAGGTGTAGGAGCGTCGCGGCCGGCCGTCCCGTCATGCGTGCCCAACCATCGGCGGCGCCAGTGCAGACCCCCTCAAACAGTCCAAGCACGACTCGCATTCCAGGCACGCCGTCGAGTACTGCGACTATCGGCATCTCGGTAGTACCAGGATTTGCAAAACACACCTTTACGCCCGCGCGCACAGCGGTTTCCACTAAGCTAAGTGCACCTGTCGTCATTTTTACGATCCCTCCTTTGAAAGGGTAACCCAATGTAGATCAGTCTACTATCATGAAACTGGCGAATTTTTTTGATCCAACAAGGCGAGCTTACTAAAGATATTTTAATTATTGAAAGGGTGTCAATCTTTCGCTGCTTGATCTAGTGTATTCCTTTCGAGCAGGCCGATAGGCTTTGATGCTTGTCAGAGCAAGAAAAAAACCGGCAGTGGATTGTGGAAACCTAAATATCTCGTCAGGATCGAAGCCAAATGAAGCAAATCTACCGCGTTTTTGGATAGGGTTAAAATCGCGGTGCATATCAGCATTCATGAATTTTCCAACCAGCGAATATTTTTCAATTGACCAGAAGAAATGGCTCAGCTTATTCTCCTCCCAAGCAGCAAATAATTGTTGCAGCCTTGTTCTGAAACTACTCGACTTTGCTGGCTTTCTACTTACTGACTTGGGGCATATTTTTTTCTGATTGGGGAAGAATCCGTGCAAGGGGAACTACTTAAACTACCGATGCAAGACCTCCAAACGGCATGTCCTGCTGCTTGGAGGAATATGCTACTGCCTATCTAAACAAAGTTGCGATCTCTCGCTGGCTTTATTTAAGCGAGTCGAAGCTATACAAGGTTACGCTAGATAGATAGCGAGACTCCAACAGACCGATTGCAGCCTTTCTTAAACTCTTGATCTGAAATACCGGAACTTGGCCCAATTGTGTGCCCAGCCGCTAATTGGCGGAACCAAGCAAACCTGAAAGAAAAGGTAAATGACTATGAAAAACAAATTTTTGGCAATATTTGCTGGCGTCATTTTGATGTTCAGCATTGTTGGGGTTGCGGAAGCGGTAACTTTGACTTTCCAGGAACCGGATTTTGACTGGTATCATGCGACTTATACCGACTGGGACGGTGCAACGCCATACCATATATGGTACGCAGGTGACTATTGGGCTCAGACCTTTAACTCAACAGGCCTTGATTCTGCTACACATTTACTCTTTAATTTTGTTTTTAATACTTGGGAGCTTGCCCCTGGTGTCCCTGTTTATCTTGATGTGTTAGTCAATGACATTGATGTGGGGGATATCACAATTTACTCCAGTGGTTATCCCGTGGCATTCACAACTTTAACTGGAGGTTTTTCATTCGGCCCTATAGAGGGACCATCGTTTACCTTAAAACTCGTTGTAAAAAGTGATATAGACCCTCCTTATAGTGGCTCCCCATCAATCGAGATAGCAGATGGTGCTTCTTATGCCGAACTGACTTCCAGCCCCGTTTCCGAGATTTTCAAGGATGTTCCACTGGACTTCTGGGCTTATAGCTATATTGAATCAATCTATAATTTGGGCATTACCAATGGATGCGGCAACGGGTTCTATTGCCCGGGAGAGTTCATTAATCGAGCACAAGCGGCGGTTTTAATAGAGAGAGCCACGAACGGCGGCTCTTATATGCCGGCTCCGGCAATCGGAATGTTTGCTGATGTCCCCACTACCTACTGGGCCGCCGATTGGATCGAGCAGTTTTATGAGGATGGTTTAACCAAAGGTTGCAGCTATAATCCCCTGCAGTTCTGCCCTGAGCAGAATGTAACACGTGCAGAAATGGCGATCTTTCTTTTACGCGAGAAGTACGGGAGTTCTTATTCTCCACCAAAAGCTATAGGGATGTTTGCTGATGTCTCCACCACCTTCTGGGCATCAGACTGGGTCGAGCAACTCTATACTGAAGGAATCACGACAGGCTGTGGCGGGAATCCGTTGAGGTTCTGCCCTGATGATTTCGTCACTCGTGCTCAGATGGCGGCTTTTCTGGTAAAAACATTTAGTCTGGAGTAAAATTCTTTAAATTTCAAGATAGGCGGGGGCCGCATCACACCCCGTCCTTTTATATGGCACATCAGTGAAGCCCAAAAGAGCTACTCCCATGATAACTCCAAGCTCTCGAGGTAATTCGGATTTGCAAACCAAATCCGTACTGCAAAGTTTCCTGCACGGACTCCAAATAGGTTTCAGCTTCATGGACTCGCCGTAGCAGGAAAGGTACTAAGGATACCATTAGTATCTACATCGTCGGTTGAATGATGAGCATAACGAATTCGGTATGAATCATTGACCGGAGTTCATATCACAAAACCAAATCCTCACCTTTCCAGGAGGCTCGCGCAGACTGCGATACATGAAAACATTCCTAGTTTTTGAACACATTGTACTGAGCGAATCTCTTGAATTATATTATCCATCAACGGAGTATTTTCGATTGACTATGAAAAAGTGCTCAGTGTACTTTTCACAACGTCTAGGCTGCAGGCGACTTTCAAAGGATCTGCCGATTATATTGAGTGCCACCATAGACTCATCCAGCCATAAAGAGCGATTCGCCGCATATTGGGAAACACGCCAAATGAGGCCGAAGAGAACCATTGCCAGAATAGTACGAGGGGATTCGAGAAAACTGCCTAATATTCTTGGGATATTATCGACTTTGGGATTCATGGCGATTTAGGAAATCCGGAAAAGCTAGCCGCCATTAGCA